>ERZ773272.400-NODE-400-length-17690-cov-44.354806_pt1 | contig 17690 bp, 12 predicted proteins | sample MGYA00511891_ERZ773272 | MGnify/ENA primary metagenome ERZ773272 (study PRJEB29015, sample SAMEA2738150) | human oral metagenome | biome: human oral; feature: human-associated habitat; material: saliva | place: China | collected 2198 ...
GCTTCGACCACACATGCTGCATCCACGCAAAATTCGCGTTATTCTTCGGCGGAACACCAAACACCCAGCGCGGGTCATCCTCAGCCCGGTGCCACTCCTTAATGTTGAACGGCGGGTTCGTCAACACATAATCAAAACGCTCACCCGGGTGCGAATCCTCAACGAACGTATCACGCCAGCAGTCACCCACCGAACCATCAATACCATGAATCGCCAGATTCAGGCGCGCCAAACGCCACGTCGCCTGGTTACGCTCCTGACCATACGCAAGCACACGCTGGTCCCCCTTAGTGCGGTCACCAAACGCGCCACCGGCACGGTGCACAAAATTATTCGACTGCACAAACATGCCACCCGAACCACAGCACGGATCATACACGCGGCCACTCGTCGGCTGAATCATACCCACCAGAGTATTCACCACAGTCGTCGGGGTGTAGAACTCGCCACCCTTCTGACCCTGCGCACGAGCAAACTTACCCAAGAAATACTCATACACGAAACCCAAAACATCCTTCGACGAAGAATGCTCACCATCACGCACCGCCGCAAAATTCGCATTCGACAGCAAGTCAATCACCTGCGCCAGCGTACGCTGCTCCACCTTCTCACTCGCATACATGGGCTCCAGGGCACCACGCAGCTGCGGGTTTTCTTCCATGATCCTATCCATGGCCTCATCAACCAGCTCACCCACACGGTCACCCTTCGCCTGCTGCACCAGGTCAGACCAGCGGGCACCAGCCGGCACATAGAACGCGTGGCGGGCATGGTAGTACGAAGGCTCCTCCAGCTCCTCTGCCAGGGTCTCACCTTCTAGGCCGTACTCTTCAGCCAGCATGCGCTGCACGTCCTCGCGGGCCTTATCGAAAGTGTCACCGATGTACTTCAAGAAGATCAGGCCCAGCATGAAGTCGCGGTAGCCACCGGACTCCATGGAACCGCGCAGGATATCCGCGGACTTCCACAGCATCTCCGCCAACTCAGCCGGAGTAGTAGGGGCACCCGACCCCTGAGATACAGGCTCTTTCGCCATTATTGCGCCTTTCAACGTCACCGGGGGTGGACCCCAGATATCCTCAATGTAAGTGTCTAACTATCTATTATCCCTGCTGGCCGGAGGTTCGACTGCCGGGCTGGTCACCCAGTCCCTTCCGCTCTCTCTCCGCCGAGAAGCCACATGTGTTTCGAAAAGCCACCAAACATGTTGCTTTTCGAAACACATGTGGCTTCTGAAGGCCGTTAAGAGACGCTCACCCGCAGGAATTCAAAGAATATACTCCCTCTCCCCCGCACCCAGTCCGACAATTTTTCGCTTACCCCGGGGTAAACCAAAAAATCTCAGCCACCCTAAACCCTCACCCTATCGTGGAGGTACAAGGTCACTGCACGACCCCCACCCCACCTGCCCCGGTGCAGGCCCGCACGGGCCGGGGCAGGTTCCTCCAGATAGGAGAAAAACTCATGGACCCTCAGTCCCTCGATAAGGCCGCACTCGTCATTCTTCCCCTGATCACGGTTATCCTTGGAATCCCCGCTGGCATCATGCAATTTGCTGCTGCTATCATAAGCTTCCGCACCGCACGCTTAACGTACAGTGACGCCAAAAGGGCAAGTGCCAACCTCAGAGCAGGGACCACTACCCAGAAGCTTAACAGTGGCATCATCAACGGCAAGGGGCACCGTGTACACAACACCCACCAGCAGGTAGGCAACGGCTCCGCAGCGATTAGTGGTGACGGTAACCGCACCACCATCGACAACAGCCAGCACACGCACAACCACGCATCCGCCAAGGATGCGCAGGCAAGTGATGACGATGCCTTCGGTAGCATTGCGCTTGCTGTTGGTGGTGGCCTCCTTATCATGGGCGCATTCCTCATCAGCTGGCCCACTATCAGCTGGACCCTCGCCGCCGGCTGGGCTATCTGTCTCGCACTCATCGCTTGGCAGGTCAAGCTGCTTAATGCCAAGATCCCTAGCTCCTCCGCACACGCCATTCTGAATGTGCTCTACCCTGCTTCCCTGCTGGCAATTGTTGGTGGCACTTGGTTCACTCTTATCGGGGCGGGTAAGTACAACATGACCACCATCTACGCCACCATCAGTGGACACTACGAGTCTCACTCTCAGGGCAGTATGGTTGTGCGTTTCGTTGAGGCAGTTACTGCGTCATACGGTGCTGCAGGGTTCACCCTGATTATGCTCAACCTGCTTGCTGCCATCTTCATGATGGGGACTTTGATTCAGTGCTTCAAATACTCGATTAACGTAGTAATTGCAGTCCGCCGTGACACCGTCACCAGCCTTTCCCTCCAGGAAGCAAGCACGAGCTTCTTCCTTGCCATTATGAGTTTGGTAGTTTGCCAGCCCGCACTTGCTGAGCTGATTGTTTCACAGTTCAACAAGTAGCATCCGGCGGGTAAGATGCCGGGCCGTATTCACTCAACTTATCCACACCCCTCTCGCTGAGAAGCCACATGTGTTTCGAAAAGCCACGTTTTTGGTGGCTTTTCGAAACACATGTGGCTTTTCGGCGTAATAACTAAATGTAACACTTGAACACAAACACTCTCATTTGATGCAATTAAAGCATGTTTACCAGAGAAGAACTATCAACGATGATACGCACCCGCACCGAACTCATCACCTCAGCCACCCACACGCGAATCACCCTGAGCCACGCCCTCAACCGCGGCGAACTCACCCGCGTCTCAAAAGGGCACCTTCTCCCCACCCCCACCTGGAACAGCCTACACCCCAACGACCGACACTACGTGTGCATCCTCGCGCACCTCAACGAATACCCCACCAATATCCTTGCCGCCCAAAGCGCAGCCATCGCCTGGGGAATCTCCTCCCTCAGCCCACCACGCCACGTTCAAGTACGAGGAACCGGAGGCGGCCGCCGAGAAAACATTCAGCGCATCCAAGACGCTCTCACCGCGGACAGCCCCATCGTGTACACGCCCGAGGGGATCCCCACCGTCACACCGCTGACAGCTATCACCACCTGCGCAAAAACGCTCCCCTTTCGCGATGGGCTCGTTCTGGCCGAAAGCGCCCTTCAACGCTTCGCTCAGGAACCGGATATGCTCACCTACGAGGAGCTCAAGAAAGAGCTCTCATCTGCATCAGGCCGCGGGTGCCGCACCGCCCGCCTCGTTGGGCATGAGCTCAGCCCGCACTCAGAATCCGTTGCTGAAACATGCATGCGGTTACTTCTCGATGACCGAGGAATCCCCTACACACAGCAGGAAACCATCAGCTATGAAGGTCATACCTACCGAGCGGACTTTCTACTGCACACCACTAGCCTCCACGGCAGGCCCGTCATTCTGGAGGTAGACGGCAACATCAAATACAACGCCAAGGAGGACCTGGTTCGGGAGAAAACCCGACAGGATCGGCTACTCCATGCAGGGTACGCCGTTGTCCGTATTTCTGCTAAGGATGCTATTTACCGTCCGAGGCGGGCCCTGCAGGTGCTGCGTGCTGCTGGAGTGCCCCAAATTTAACCGCGAAAAGCCACATGTGTTTCGAGAAGCCACTAAAAATGTGGCTTCTCGAAACACATGTGGCTTCTCAGCGAGTAAAGAGGCAAGTAGAGAGGCGACTACCTAACCAGCAAACCATCAGCTATCAGGGACATCACCAGATAGATAGTTACACTCACGCTGAAAAGGCGTTGTGCGCTTTCCAACTTTGATCCAACAATCACAGCACGACCTCCCAGCGCGCTAGCGGTAAGGAAAACAGAGTGCAACAGAACTTCCGGAACGAGTGCACCCCACACAAAGAACAGCAAAGTATACACAGCCAGAATTACCAACCCCGGAACACCGTATGCGCTCATAACACCATTTACAAAGTCCACGTCAGTCGGACCTGCAGAAAGACCCGCCTGAACCAGATTGACCATCGACCAGTGTTTGTTCGTCTGCAAGCCACTCGACAGTATCTGGCCGAGAAATGCACCGGACGATACCACGTACATCAGACCCATTACGGCGTTGCGCTTCATCTTCTTACCCTTGGCCCGTGCACGCTTGGAACAACGCACCATTGCAGTCACACCCAGCAGTATCACCGTCCATCCAAAAATAGCCGCGCCCCATTGCAAGGCTTCTTCCGCAGAACCCCGCTGCAGCATGACCACCCACATCGCTGCAGCTACAAATCCGCCCATCACGACATTGATGATGAAATCCGGGGTGCCCGAAATGGAGAAATTCCAGATAAGGTCTTCGTCGTCCGATTCTCGCGTGTACTCCTCGCCCTTCGTCGTGGCTCGCAGATAACGAATCGAGACAATCATGCCCCGCACAGCAGATATTGCAGCCGCCCCAAGGAGGAAAATTACGCCCGCCCACGTCAGAATTAACGTTGCTGAGTGAATCCACTGTGACAACCAGTTCATGTCATGCCTTTCTCCAGGGTGGCCTTGTAATGCAGTGACCACCCATCCGATATGTCCTCTTCAGACTATTCCTGATGTGGAGGCCTACCCCTTGCTCGCAATTTACCCCGGGGTAAATCATCCTTTCAGGTACGCGAAAAGCCACATGTGTTTCGAAAAGCCACGTTTTTGGTGGCTTCTCGAAACACATGTGGCTTCTCGGCGGAAAGATAAAGGAAATTAGTCCAGCAACGCGTCCACGAATGCTTCCGGGTCGAACGGTGCCAGGTCGTCCGGGCCTTCACCCAGGCCGATGAGCTTGACGGGAACGCCGAGCTCCTCCTGGATAGCGACCACGATACCGCCCTTTGCGGTGCCGTCGAGCTTGGTCAGCACGATACCGGTGACGTCCACGATATCGCCGAAGACCTTCGCCTGAACCATGCCGTTCTGGCCGGTGGTCGCGTCAATCACGAGCAGAACCTCGGTGACCGGCGCTTCCTTCTCGATTACGCGCTTGATCTTGCCGAGCTGATCCATCAGACCGGACTTGTTCTGCAAGCGGCCCGCGGTGTCCACGAGCACGGTGTCGACGCCCTGCTCCTTGCCAGCCTTCACGGCATCAAACGCGACGGATGCGGGGTCGGCGCCTTCCTTCTCGGAACGGACGGTCTTCACGCCCACGCGGTCACCCCAGGTGGTCAGCTGCTCGGACGCGGCCGCACGGAACGTATCCGCGGCGCCCAGGAGCAGGGTCTGACCGTCAGCGACCATCACGCGGGCAATCTTGCCGACCGTGGTGGTCTTACCGACGCCGTTCACGCCAACGACCAGCACCACGCCGGGGTTGCCGTCGCTGCCGGCGGTCTTCAGCTCGCGGTCCATGTCGGGGCGAACAATCTTCACGAGCTCTTCACGGAGCATCTTCTTCACGGCGGCGGGGTTGCTCGTACCCTCAACGCGCACACGCTGCTGCAGCGCCTCCACCAGGCGAGTGGTCGGCTCGGAACCGAGGTCGGCGAGCAGCAGGGTCTCTTCCACTTCGTCCCAGACGTCCTGGTCGATGCGGTCGCGGGAGAGCAGAGCCAGCAGGCCCTTACCGAGCATGTTGTTGGAGCGTGCCAGGCGGGCGCGCAGGCGCACCAGGCGACCCGCGGACGGGTCGGGCATATCAAGTTCAATAGCGCGAGGTGCCGAGCTTTCGGGTTTTTCCGCCGATCCGCCGGAGGCTTCTGCCGCCTCCTGACGCAAAGACTGCAGGTTCGCGGTCTTCTTGGGTCGGCGCAGAACGGCGAAAAGTACACCGGCGATCACCAGTACACCCAGCACGATTGCGCAGATTATCATCATCGTTTCATTCACACTACTAGCTTACCGGTTTGGGCGGTTTGGCTGGTCGAGATTACGCGCATGCCCGGCTGTCGGCGGAGTAGACTGGACACTGTTAAGTTTTTTAGCCGAACACATGTTGGGCAGTTGCGGGTGGGGCCTGCGGCTGCCGCACGGCACCGCACGATTTCGAGGATGAACATGAGGAACCCTGCCACAACACCGCCTGTTTTTGACCCGCGCACGATTGACCCGAACCGTGTGCCGACCGGTTTGAAGGTTCTGATTGTTGCGTCGTTCATGATTGCGGTGGGTTTTGGTTTAGTGGCGCCGGTGCTACCGAACTATGCGCAGAATTTTAATGCCACGGTCACTATGGCGACGATGGTGGTTTCTGCGTTAGCGATTACGCGCCTGATTTTTGCGCCGTCTGCGGGTCAGCTGATTACCCGCTGGGGTGAGCGTCCGGTGTACACGATTGGCATGCTGATTGTGTCGGTGACGTCGTTTATGATTGCGTTCGCCTGGGATTATTGGGTGCTGCTGGCTTCGCGTGCGGTGGCGGGTATCGGCTCGGTGATGTTCACGGTTTCTGCGATGGGTCTGCTGGTGCGCCTGTCCCCTGCGCATATGCGCGGCCGTATTTCTGGCTATTATGCGACGGCGTTCCTGCTGGGCAACCTGCTGGGCCCGGTGATTGCGAGCGCGCTGGCGCCGTTTGGTATGCGTGCGCCGTTCATTGTGTACGGTTTTTCGCTGCTGGCGGCGGGCCTGATTGTGTGGTTCTTGATGCCGTCGCAGGCGGCGTTGGAGGCTGAGCGTGACGCGATTATGGCGGCGGCGGCGCGGGCTGAGGGTAAGGGCACCGGGGTGTTGCCGTCGGCGGCGCCTTCCCCTGCTGGTGCATCCGGTAAGGGCGCTAAGCCTGGAGATTCTTCGGGTAAGAGCGACCTTCCGGCGATGACGGTTCGTGATGCGTTGAAGTTCTCGAATTACCGTTCTGCGTTGGTTTCGAATTGGGCGATTGGCTGGTCGGTGTTTGGTGTGCAGTCGTCGATTATTCCGTTGGCGGCAGCGTATTTGGCGACCGGTGGTGATATGTCGGATCCGGTGGCGGGTACGTTGTTGGCTTCTTTGGCGATGGCGACGAACTCGTTTGGTAATGCGTTGACGCAGACGTTCTCGGGTCGTTTTTCGGATCGTTTTGGTCGCCGTGTGATGGCGTTTTCGGGTCTGCTGTTGGCGGGTTCTGCAGTGACGTTTATGGGTTTCGCGCCGGTGGCATGGGTGTTTGTGTCGTTGACGGCGTGCTTGGGTATTGGTGCGGCGTTTATGGGCCCGTCGATTCAGGCTGCGGTGTCTGATGTGATTGGTACTCGCCGCAGTGGTGGTCAGGTGTTGGCGGTGTATCAGATGTTTAGTGATTTTGGTATGATTTTGGGTCCACTGGTGGCTGGTTTGATTGCGGATGCGTGGGGCTTTGTTCCGGCGTTCATTATCAGTGGTTTGTTGTTGGTGGCGGCGGCGTTTACGTGGGCGCCGTTCCGGAAGGCGCGCTGGCCGAAGGATATTGCGGACGCGGACTATACGGGCCGCTAAAGGCTCGCTAATAGGTGAAAGGCCGGTGCCCGGTTCCTGTGAGGTGACAGGAACCGGGCACCGGCTTTATGTGTACGAGAGGTGAGCTGGCAGCAGCACCCAACCCCAGACCAACCTCATATACCCCAGACTGAGGCGAGCTAACCAGAGAAGGTAACCACCTACCAACCCCTATCTCAACCAACCCGAGGGGTAGGCGACCTAGAGGGCGTACCGGACACGCAACGGGGCTCCGTCCTCAAGGCGACTTGGGTTCTTTGGAGGTTAAGGCGCCGCAGAGGGGGCACTCCCCCACAAGCGGCGTCCGGTACGCCATCTCAAACAGCTACCCCGCTTTTAAGGAACGAGTACGGCGGTACCGAACATCATCTGATCTCCCCAGAGGATTAGGGTCCACGGGATTGATGCGATGAGTCCAAGTGCCACTAGCGTGGGGCGGTACCATCGGTTCTTCGGCAGGTAGGCTGCTACAAGCAATGCTAGGGGGAAGAGCGGAAGCAGGATACGAATGGTTGAGGAAATCGGGAGCCAGAAGATGAATAGGTATCCCATGTAGCATCCGGTCCACAGCCAGAGGGCGGGGTGGATGAGGGTGCGGCTGAATTTGCGGGAAATCCAGTAGTAGAAGCCCACCATTGCCGCGATAAATAGGATTGCCACAACGATCTTGGGCAATGCACCACCGAGGTAGTGGTAGATGCGGAGTACCCACTGGATGAAGAACTGGTGGCCTTCGCCGGGTTTGCGATTGCTCCAGCCTAGTTCGGTTGCGAAGTAGGCGTCGAGTCGGCCAGTGTGAAGTGCTGCGTGCAGGGGGTGCACGAAGGCGAAGAAGCAGACGAGCAAGGCGCTCATCAGCTGGCCGAAGCGTCCGCGGAATACCGTCCAGGCATCCGCGGGGGCAAAACGCAGGTCCCCGCCGAGGCGGCGGCGGTAATCGACTGCGGTGCACCAGAACCACCAGAGGCCGACGAAGGCACCGAGGGGTACGCCGACCGGTCGGGATAGTGCGGCGAGGAGTGCTACGGGGAGTAGCACGAGGTAGCGGCCGCGGAGTACGCACCATACACTTAGGGCAATCAGTAGGACGGATAGTGCTTCCGCGTAGCCTGTGGTGAAGACGGGGCTGGCCGGGCTGAATGCGTACACGGCGACAGCCCATAGTGCGAGGCGGTTGCGGGATTCATCGCCTACCAGGGCGCGAGTGTCGAAGACGCCGCGGTCACGCCAGTTGAGGCAGCCGATGAAAAGACGGTGCAGCACGTATGCCAGTGTGAAGCCTGCAACGAGGGTCAGGGCAAGTGTTGCGACGCGGTACTCAATACCGAATACGTTAGCGATTCCACCGGCGATGAGGGGCTGTAGCGGCATGAACGCCCAGGTGTTATTGTCCACAGTGCCGTTGGGGCGCATCGGTAGTTCTTGGGGGTACCAGTCGGTGTGGATGCGTTCATAGAGGAGGGCATCCCACCTGTTGAGGAACCCGAGGAGGTCATTATTCTGGCCGAAGTCGATGAGGGGATGATTCCTATGCTGTTCGAGAGCGATAGTGAACAGGAAGAGGTGCACCGCGCAGGCAATGCCCCAGATGAGCAGGGCGGGAATCCAGGTTCGGTGGGCGGGTAGTAGCTCTGAATGGCCAGGGGCGGAGGTAGCGCTGTGACCGATGCCTTTAATTGAGGAGCGGGGGGCTTCTAGGGTCGGTAAAGGACCAGCAATAAAGCCGTGCAAGAGGTGGTACAGGTTGGAGGAGCGTGCGGCTCGTCCAGAGTGTTCAGCCATGGTGTTTCCGTATGTGTCAGTGAGCGAATGGTGGTGTGTTTCGGCGCTGTCCTCGGGGCGATTGGTGCATATTATGGACCTGGGTGCAGACAGTGCATTTCTATGAAACGTCTCTCCCAGGATACCAACTAGCTAATACTCAGACAGAATATTTCAACTCTCCGACCTGACATCTAAGAATAGATTTACATCACACACTATATGGAATCTTATGGGAGAAATAGAAAGGCCGGTGCCCGGTCCCTGTGACGTGACAGGAACCGGGCATCGGCTTTATACATCTATTTTGATTTTAGGGCAACAGCCAGACGGGCCCAATAACGTCCGGGCCGCCCCAGAGCAGACGCATCCACAGGGCGGAGCCGAGCAGACCCGCCAGTACCAGCAGGAAGCGGTACATGCGGCTCTTCGGCAGGTAGGCTGCGATCAGTAGCGACAGGGGGAACACCGGCAGCAGAATACGCACGGTGGATGACGTCGGGAGCCAGAAGATGAACAGGTATCCGGCGTAGCAGGCGGTCCACAGCCACAGGGCGGGGTGTAGCAGGATGCGGGTGAATTTCTGCGACATCCACCAGTAGAAGCTCAGGATGAGGAGCACCAGGCCCGCCCACATGATGATGGCGGGTACGGAGCCTATGAAGTAGAGGTTGAACTGGTGGACCCACTGGGCGAAGTATTGGTGGCCGTCTTCAACCTTGCGGAAGCTCCAGCCGAGTTCCGTGGCGAGGTACGCATCCATGCGTCCGGTACGCAGGGCCGCGTGCAGAGGATGCACGAAAGCAAAACTGCACACCAGCAGTGCGCCGAGGAGCTGGCCGAAGCGTCCGCGGAACGCAGCCCATGCATCCGACAGTGCGGACTGTGAGGGTTCGTCGGTGCGGCGGGCGAGGTAGTCAGATACGGTGCACCACAGCCACCACAGGCCGACAAAGGCGCCGAGCGGCACACCCAGGGGGCGGGACAGCGCCGTCAGAAGAGCTACAGGCAGGAGCAGGATGTAGCGGCCACGCACCACACACCAAACGCTCAGGGCAAGGAGCAGAGTGGAAAGGGCCTCGGCGTATCCGGTGATGAAGATGGGGCTTGCGGGGCTGAACGCGTACACGGCGAGCGCCCACAGGGCGATGCGGTTTCGGCTCTCATCACCAACGAGGGCTCGGGTGTCGAAGATGCCGCGGTCACGCCAGTTCAGGCTACCGATGAAGAGGCGGTAGAGTACGACTGCCAGGGCGAGGCCGGCGGCGAGGCTGACTCCGACTGCGGCGAGGCGGTAGTCGATACCGAAAATGTCAGCGACTTTGCCGCTGATCATTGAGTGGAGGGGCATGAACGCCCATGAGTTGAAGGATACGGACCCGTCAGCGCGGAGCGGTAGCTCGGTGGGGTACCACTCTTTGTAGATATCCCGGTACCAGCCGGCGTCCCAGATATTGAGGTAGGAGAGGAGGCCGTGATGGTTTTTATTTTCGTTGCTGAGGGGGTTTCGCTGGTCTTCTGCGAGCGAGTATGCGAACGTTGCGAGGTGGGTTGCGCAGGCTAGCGCCCAGATGATGAGGGCGGGTACCCAGGTGCGGTAGGCGGCAAGCTTCTGGGGGTTGGGTGACTCGGTGTTACGCACCCGGGTTTCAGCTGAGGGACGTGACGCTTTGAGGGTGGGTACGGGACCGGCGGAGGAGCCGGAAGTGAGGTCACGTTCGATGAAAGACGCAGGTTTTTCTGGGGATTGAGCCATAGTATTCTCGCGAGTGTTGTGTGGACGCATAATGGATATTCGGCGCCGTATCGATTGAATCGTGTCTATTAGATACGGCGGGTGCTGCCCAGTCCAAGGCGGGTGGTACAGTTTGGTGAAATATCCATGTGTAGACTATCAACGAACTGACTGCGTCTCAATGTGAACGCGCTATTCCTGCTGATTATGACGAAAGAGATGCGTGGAGCCGGTGCCTGCGAGGGAGCAGGTACCGGCTTTATGTGTATGAGAGGTGAGCTAACTAGAGAAAGCAACCACGTACCAACCTCATATACCCTTACCCCAGAATCAGGCGAGCTAACCCGAGAAGGCAACCATCTACCAACCCCTATTCTCAACCAACCCGAGGGATAGGCGACCTAGAGGGCGTACCGGACACGCGAAGCGGGGGCTCCGTCCTCGAAGCGCCCTCAGGCGCTGAAGAGGGGGCACTCCCCCGCAAGCGTGAACCGGTACAACCTCTCAAACAACTACCCCACGGAAGCCTCACTCCCCCGCGAGCGGCGTCCGGTACGCCTTCTTTTAGCAACCCCTATCGGGTTACCGGCACCTTGGAGAATTCACGCACGGTACCTTCCGGGTCGCCGGAGCGTACCAGTGCTTCACCGATGAGTACGGCATCCGCACCGGCGCCTGCGTAGGCGCGCACGTCCTCGATGCTGGCGACACCGGATTCGGCGACCTTGATGACGGAGTTGGGCAGGTGCGCTGCGAGGGATGCGTAGTGTTCGTTGTTGACTTCGAGGGTCTTGAGGTTACGCACGTTGATGCCGACGATTTTGGCGCCGATGCGCTGGGCGACCTCGATTTCTTCGGGGGTGTGGGTTTCGACGAGGGCGTTCATGCCGAGTGATTCGGTGAGTTCGAGGAATTTGCGCAGGGTCTGCTCGTCGAGGGCTGCGACGATGAGTAGTACCAGGTCGGCACCGTGTGCGCGTGCTTCCCAAATCTGGTATTCGTCGACGGTGAAGTCCTTGCGTAGCACGGGGATGTTCACGGCGGCGCGGACTGCGTCGAGGTCGGCGAGGGAGCCTTTGAATCGGCGCTGTTCGGTGAGTACCGAGATTGCTGCGGCGCCACCTGCCTCGTAGCGTGCGGCGAGCGCGGCGGGGTCCGGGATTTCGCCGAGCGCACCCTTGGAGGGTGAGGAGCGCTTCACCTCAGAGATAATGCGTGCGGTGGTGCCGTTGCCGCCGCCGGGTACTTCACCGCGCAGGGAGGCGAGCGCGTCGCGGGCGGGTGCGGCTGCGAGGGCGCGCTTCTTCATTTCCTCGAGGGGAACCTGCTGTACGCGGGCGGCGAGGTCTTCGCGGACGCCGACGATGATCTCGTCGAGAACGGTGCTCATGGTGTCTCCTTGGGTTACTTGGTGGCGTTGACGGCTGCGTCTGCGTCCAGGGGTGCCAGGCCGGAGGCGGTCAGCACGGCGCGCAGCGGGGCGGCGGACTTGTTGACGGTTTCGAGGGTTTCGGAGTCCGGGTTGGAGTCCATGACGAGGCCCGCGCCTGCCTGTACGTAGGCGGTGCCTTCCTTGAGTACGGCGGTGCGGATGGCGATTGCCATGTCCATGTTGCCGGCGAAGTCGAAGTAGCCGCATACGCCGCCGTAGACGCCGCGGCGGGTAGGTTCGTATTCGTCGATGAGCTGCATGGCGCGCGGCTTGGGGGCGCCGGAGAGGGTGCCCGCCGGGAAGGCGACGCGCAGCACGTCGTAGGCGCTGAACTGCGGGTCGAGTTCGGCGCTGACGGCGGAGGAAATGTGCATGATGTGGCTAAAACGCTCAATGATCATGAACTGGTCGACGGATACGGTGCCGGGCTTGGCGATGCGCGAGAGGTCGTTGCGTGCCAGGTCGACGAGCATGAGGTGTTCGGAGCGTTCCTTTTCGTCGGCGAGCAGTTCCTCGGCGAGTGCGAGGTCTTCTTCGCGGGTTGCGCCGCGCGGGCGGGAACCGGCGATAGGGTGGGTGCTGGCGATGCCGTCCTTGAGGGTGACGAGCGCCTCCGGGGAGGAGCCGACGATGTGGAAGGGGGTGCCGTTGCTGTCTTCAAAATTGAAGAGGTACATGTACGGCGAGGGGTTGGACTGGCGCAGTACACGGTACACGTCGAGTGCCTTGGCGTTGGTTTCGGCTTCGAATCGGCGTGAGAGCACGATCTGGAAGACGTCGCCGTCGATGATGTTCTTCTTGGAGCGGTCGATGGCGTCCTTGAAGCCCTGTTCGCTCCAGGTGAGGGTGACGTCTTCGCGGACCTTACGGTCAACGTCTGCCACGCCGGAGAGAGTGGAAGTGGTTGCGGCGGCACCGCGCTGCAGGCGGCGGAGCATGCTGTGCAGGCGCGCGATGGCATCCTCGTAGGCGCCGTCAACGTTTTCGCTGGTGCCGTTGAAGTTGATGGCGTTGGCGACGAGCAGGACGGTGCCGTCCTTGTTGTCGTGGATTGCCATGTCGGAGACCATGTTGAGCGCGAATTCGGGCAGGTTCACGTCATCGGCGGGCGGGAAGGGCAGGTGCTCCCAGTGGCGTACGACGTCCCAGCCGAGGTAGCCGACCAGGCCGGAGGTGAGCGGCGGCAGGGTCGGGTCGGGTTCGGTGTAGAGCATCTGCAGGGTCTTTGCGATGGCTTCTACGGGGTCGCCGTCGACGGGTGCGCCGGCGGGGGTGCGTCCCTGCCAGTGGACTGCGCCGTCAACGGTGGTGAGGGTGGAGCGGGAGGATGCGCCGATGAAGGAGTAGCGGTCCCAGGCTGCGGATTCGCCTTCTGCGGAGATTTTGGCGGATTCGAGCAGGAAGGTGCCGTGGGCTGCTTCGACGGGTTCGCCCTGGTCGTTTTGGAGTACGAGGGATCGGTAGATGCCGATGGGGGTGAGTGAGTCGGCGAGGATTTTGATGTGTACGGGAATGACGCGGGTGCCGGCTGCGCGGGCGCGGAATTCTTCGAGGCTGGGGGTGATGGTGCCCAAATCCTGCATTGCTGTACTCCTTGGTGTTGGGTTGGGAGCGCGTCAGTGCGCTGTGTCCCTTAGCTGCCGCGCGGGGTTTTTACCGGTGCATGGGGTATTACCGGTATATGGGGGTACCGGGACATATATGCCGGTGTGTATCTCTCTGGCGCATACATGCCAGATCCGTAGACGCCCGATAATGCCTGATAAAGCCCGGTAAGCCCGGTGCGCGGGTTGTTTCAGTTTAACCGGTGCTGCGACCCAGTTCCGCGGTGAAGATCCAATAGTTCTCTTCGTGGAACTGAGCCGCGTACCGTTCAGCCGTGTTAGTTGCTGAACTGCTTGAGGGTTGCTGCGGTCTGCAGTGCCGCTGCGGTCGCCTCGTAGCCCTTGTCTTCGTTGGAGCCTTCCAGGCCTGCACGGTCGAGTGCCTGCTGCTCGTTGTCGCAGGTGAGCACGCCGAAGCCGATGGGGCGGCCGGTCAGCACGGACACGTCGGTCAGGCCGTTGGTTGCGCCCTGGCAGACGTAGTCGAAGTGGGGGGTGCCGCCGCGGATGACCACGCCGAGCGCGACGATTGCGTCGAACTTCTCAGCGAGGCGGGTTGCTGCGACGGGCAGTTCGAAGGTGCCGGGAACGCGCACGAGGGTCGGCTCGATGCCTGCGTCGCGTGCTGCACGCTGCGCACCGTCGATGAGGCCGTCCATGACCTGGGTGTGCCAGCTTGCCGCTACGATTGCGAGCTTGAAGCCCTTGTAGTCTTCGGGGTTGAGGGTGGTGTCTGCTGCGCCTACGCCGCTCATTGTGTTCTCCTTGTAGGTTTTGGGGTTTTTGAAAAATTAGGGGTTTGCAGGGGTGCCGCTACGCGCTTTTGAGCACGTGGCGCATGCGCTCACGCTTGGTCTGCAGGTAGTGTGCGTTCTCGACTCGGGCGGGAATTTCGTCCGGGATGAGTTCGGTGACTTGCAGGCCGAGGCTTTCGAGCGCCTCCTGCTTGGCGGGGTTGTTGGTCACGAGCCTCAGCTCGTTCACACCGAGTTCCTGCAGGATCAGTGCCGCCTGCGAGTAGTCGCGCATGTCGCCGTCCAGGCCGAGCGCCAGGTTCGCGTCGAGGGTGTCGAGCCCGGCATCCTGCAGCGCGTAGGCGCGGAGCTTGTTGACCAGGCCGATGCCGCGTCCTTCGTGGTTGCGCACGTAGATGAGGTACCCGCCGGTGTGGCCAATGATGCGCAGGCCGTTCTCCAGCTGGGGGCCGCAATCGCATCGGAAGGAACCGAAAATATCGCCGGTGGCGCATTCGGAGTGGATGCGTACCGCGGGCACTCCCCCGTCCTCGGCGGGTACGGGGGTGCCGTCACGGTCGAGGGCGCGGGCGCTGATGTGCTCGGCGCCGTCTGCGAATCGCCAGGCGCGCAGGCCGAACACACCCTGCGGGGTGGGTACGGCGACCTCTTCGGTGCTTTCAACCAGCAGCGGGCTGGGGTTGGGCACCATGTCGAGGGGGCTGACTCGGTAGCCTTCAGCGAGCTGGGAGGCGATGCGCAGGGATTCGGCGCTGAGCTCTTCAGCCTGCGCCTCAACCGGCTCGACCAGGGTGCCCGGCTCTGCCAAGGTGACAGCCGCGGGGGTGCTCAGCTCTGCGGGAGTGCCTGGCGTTGCCTGGGTGTTAGGGGTTTCGCTCATGCGTTCTCCTACGCCTTAGCTACGTACTTGATGAGGTCTTCGATAGAGATCATGGGCAGGTTGTGCTCGGTGGCGAAGGCGCGCAGTGCGTCGAAACGCATCATGGAGCCGTCGTCGTGCACGACCTCGGCGATAACGCCCACGCCGGACAGGCCCGCCGCGAGGGAGAGTTCCACTGCGGCTTCGGTGTGGCCGGGGCGTTCCGCCACGCCGCCGTCAACGGCGCGCAGCGGGAAGATGTGGCCGGGGCGGGTGATGTCCGCCGGGGTCGAGGATGCATCCGCGAGGATCTGCACGGTGCGTGCGCGATCTGCCGCGGAGATTCCGGTGCTCACGCCGGATGCCGCATCGCAGGAGACGGTGTATGCAGTGCCCTTGGGGTCCTCGTTGTTGGTGACCATGGGCGGCAGGTTCATCTCGTCGGCACGTTTGTTGCTCAGGGGTGCGCAGACCACGCCGGAGGTGTAGCGAATCATGAAGCCCATCAGCTCGGGGGTTGCGTGCTCGGCGGCGAAGATGATGTCGCCTTCGTTTTCGCGGTCTTCGTCGTCAACGACGACTACGGCGCGACCTGCGGCGATAGCATCCACAGCGGTCTGCACGCTGTCGAGGACGCTTGCGGCGTCGGCGCGACGCGGCGCAACCTGCTCACCGGAGTGCGCAGAGTCAGCCTGGGGCACGCCTGCGAACGCGGTCAGACGCTGCACGTACTTAGCGAGCGCATCGGTCTCAAGGTTCACGCTGTCGCCGACCTTGAGGGCGCCGAGGTTGGTTGCCTTCAGGGTTTCGGGAATCAGGCCGACCTCGAACCATGCGGGGCTTTCACCGGGCTCAGAAACGGCGGTGACGGTCAGGGACACGCCAGAAACAGCGATGGAGCCCTTCTCAGCGAGCAGGGGTGCCAGTTCGGCGGGCAGGTTGAAACGCAGGGTGCTCCACGCCTCGTGCGCGGTGACGGATGCGAGGGTGCCCACCGCATCCACGTGGCCCTGCACGACGTGACCGTCGAGGCGGCCACCGGCGGGCAGGCAGCGCTCCAGGTTGACGGTGTCACCGGGGTTCAGGTTGCCGAGGTTGGTGCGGCGCAGAGTCTCCCCCATCGCGTAGGCGCGGAACTGGCCGGGCTGCAGCTGGTCGAGGTCGATAGCGGTGAGGCATACACCGTTGACGGCGAGGGAGCCACCGTGTTCGAGGTCGGCGACGATGTCACCGGCGTTGAGGGTCAGGTAGGCTGCGTCGCTACCTTCGATGGGGGTGATGGATTCTACGGTGCCGAGGGCGCCAATGATTCCGGTAAACATGTGTGCTTTTCCTTTTCTCGCCGTGTCCGCCGGGGCGTCGTCGTTGAGGGCGACGGGCGGCGATGGTTTGTTCGTCGGTATAACTATACGTATTTTTCGAATATTCCCCGTGACGGGGAGCTTTTGTGCCAGCATGCGAACCAGCCGACACAAACTAGCCGGGCGCCGGCGGGGGGTCTTTGAGGTACTACTCCCCCGCCCGCGCTCAGCCGAAGGGAGACTAGCCCAAGCAGATGCTAGCCCAGCCGCGACTAGTCCAGCCGCGGCTAATCTAATCTCGGTTCGGGCGCGTGGCAGGCGTCCAGCTTCGGCAGGGTGCGCCGCTCACCCGGTTCCTGCGCCGTTCCGCGAGGTGCCGGCACCAGGTGCGTTGCGGTGTCATTACCGAGCACGCGCACCGCCGGGAACATGCCCAGATCGTCCAGTTGCAGGCGCGGCGCCTGCGCGAGGGTGTCCACGAGCAGCCGGTACACGGCGCTCTTGCCCTGCCCCATGATCATGGGGGCGCGGTACCAGACCATCTCATCGATAAGGTCTTCACCGGCGAAGAGGCCAACCATGCCGGGGCCGCCCTCAATCATGAGGTGCCGCACCCCGCGGGCGTACAGCTCGTCGAGCAGTTCGCGCGGGTCGTGGGTGAAGACCTGCAGGAAGTTCTGCGGGTCCGCCTCCACACCTTCGGGCGGGTTGAGGCCGCGCACGCGGTAGTTCTCGGTAATCTCGGTTTTACCCATGACCACGCGCAACGGCTGCTTCTCGAAGCGTTCCCCGTTGGCGTCGCGCGCATCCAGGGTCGGGTCGTCCATGAGGGTGGTTCGGGTGCCGATCATGACGGCGTCGGCGCGGTGACGAATCAGGTGCCCGTCAATGCGCGCGGCGGGGCCGGTAATCCACT
>ERZ773272.408-NODE-408-length-17422-cov-8.854724_pt1 | contig 17422 bp, 16 predicted proteins | sample MGYA00511891_ERZ773272 | MGnify/ENA primary metagenome ERZ773272 (study PRJEB29015, sample SAMEA2738150) | human oral metagenome | biome: human oral; feature: human-associated habitat; material: saliva | place: China | collected 2198 ...
AAAGGTAAGGATAAACTTAGTAATTACCAAATATATCCCTACCTTTAACTATAATTTAACAATTAGTCCTTACAAAAGAACTCTCTAAATACCTTATCCCTATACTCACCTTTAGTAAGTTCTATAAATTCCTTGATAGTATAACTATCTTTCATGTTATTATTTAATTTATTCTTAATAAACTCCTTAATAGCAATTGGGTATATACCTGTAATCACTCTGTAACAGACAATAGCATCCACAAATGACAATTCACTATCTAACGTTAAGTCCTTATAGAAATCCTTATCTCTATCAATTATATTATATAACAAATCAGCTTTAGCTTCACCTAAAGTATCTCCGTATGACCAATGTCCTTCACCATCTGTTACAAGGTATATAATTGAGTCTGAATAATATGTTTTAATGTGGTATACATTACCCTTCTGTTCTACAATCTTACCAAAATACCAATCAACTTTAATATACCTACCAATCTCATTTTCAAAAAGGTAAGCACCATTATAATTTGGTTCAAAAGTAACAATTAATTCATCAGACCAAATTAGTTCTTTACTATGCTTAGCTAAAGTATCTTTTATTTCATTGTATTTTTCTTTACTTACTACAAGTTCTGAACAAACCTTATGTAAGTTTGAATAATCTTTCAAATTAATACAGCGCAAATTCAAAGTACCACCAACAATCAATCCTTTAGATAGTTCCTCTATCTGTGTATAACCTAAAACAAAATGACTATATACAACTAAATTTTCATTTAGTTTGGTTACATATGTATTGTAAATATCAAGACTTCCATAAACCTCCTTAAGACCTTTAGGTAATTCTGTAATAGGGGTACTACGCAAAACTAAACTCCCACATATTTCCATTACCTTTGGTGATTTATCAAAGGTACTTTCTGAAAAATAACAAGTTTTTTTAACATACAATTCTTCAGGCATACGTTTGATTATATTATCCGTACACAATAACTCACCATCTATCTTTAATATCTTTGGAAACGAGAAAGATTTATCCATACTATCCATATACAGATTACCACCAAGCTTTATATCTTCAGGTAGTTCTTCAATATATGTCCATGAAATACTTAACCACCTTTCAACTTCCAAACCCTTTGGCAATTTGGTTACACCTGACATATTCAATTGTAAATAACCTAATACCTTCAGATTATCAGGTAACTCTGTTATATCTTTTCTTCCCCACAAATCTAAATTGTCATTATATACTAACTTATCATCTACCTCAATAAGTCTAATACCTGCTAATTTTTCAAATTCTTCTTTTGTTATCATAATTAATATAGTACTTCTTTATTGTTAACTTATAACTATTTAAAAATTAGATTCAAACTCACAACAAACAAATCTATAGTTTTTCCCTGTACCATATTTCTTGTGTTTTGGTAATTTACTTTTAACTTGTTCATAAGTATTTTTATCTAAAACAATTTTATTACAATGTTTATCAATAATTGACCAATCAGTCAAATCACAATATTTTAGTTTTATTTTCTTTGTAAATAATTTTTCAGGAAATTCCTTTATATTTGTTCTATTTACATTTAAACCACAAGTTTTTAATGTATTCGGTAATTTATCAAATGTTGAATTACAAAAAACACAATAACCACCCAAAACCAACTCATTAGGCATCTGTTTTATTACTGTATTCATACACCATAAACCACCATCTAATTTAATTTTTTCTTGAAATGAAAATGGATTAATCATATTATTAACACATAATGTTTGAAAATTCCAATTATTTGGTATTTCTTTAATATTTGTTCCACTAATATCCAATTCAGTGTTAATATTTATTATATTTGGTAAATTATCAAATGTGGATTTTTCAAAACAACAATCCCAACCTGTTATCAATTCTTCAGGTGCTTTCTTTATATTAGTATATAGACAATATAATGATTGTTTTAATTTCATTTTCTTTGGAAAAGAGAAAGGTTTATTTATTCCGAATATAAATAAACTTCCACCAATTTTTGTATCTTCAGGTAATTCTTCTATATCTGTACCTGAAATTCTTAAATCACTACCAACCTCCAAACCTTTGGGTAACTTGATAATACCTGAATTATCTAAATCTAACCAATCTAACACTTTCAAGTTATCAGGTAATTCTGTTATGTCTTTCCTTTCCCGTAAAACCAAACCACCTTTATATACTAACTTACCTTCTTCTTCAATAAGTTCTATATCAACTAACTTCTCAAATTCCTCCTTTGTTATCATAATTCTGTCATTATTAAATTTGTTTATAAAAACAAAGATAGGGACAATATTTGTCTAACCCAAACACATCCCCACCTTTTAACTATATTTTAACATTTAGTCTTCACAAAAGAAGTCTCTAAAACTCTCATTACCATACTCACCTTCAGTAAGATTTATAATCTCCTTGATTGTATAACTATCCTTCTTGTTCTCACTTAACCTATTCTCAACAAAGTTCTTAGTTCCAAACGAACAAGCACCCGTGATAACACGATAGCAAACAATAGCGTCCTCAAAAGACAACTCACTATCTAATGTCAAGTCCTTATAGCTATCTTTATTTCTATTACTTATTTTATAAATTAAATCAGCTTTCGCTTTTTCTAAAGTATATCCGTGTGACCATCGTCCTTCACCATCTGTAATAAGGTATATAATATTTCCATCTCCATATCTTTGAACATGGTATACGTTACCTTTTTCTTCTACTATCTTAGTAAATATACCATCAGCATAAATATACTTTCCAATCTCATTTTCAAAAAGGTAAGTACCTTTATAATTTGGTTCAAAGGTAACAAGTATTGTACAAAATTGTTTTATAATTTCAATTGTATGTTCAGCTAAAGTATCCTTTATTTCTTCATACTTTTCTTCACTTACTCTAAATCCACAACAAACCTTATGTAAGTTAGAATAATCTCTTAGATTAGTTTCACGCAAATCTAACTCCCCACTAACTATTAGCCCTTCAGATAAATCTTCTATTGGTGTATTATCTAATTTGAGTCCACCATATGCAACAAAATTATTAGGTAACTTTGATATATTTGTATAACATATATTGACTAAACCGTAAACCTCTTTAAGACCTTCAGGTAGTTCAGTAATATTTGTGCCATTCAAATATAAAGAATCTCCAACTTTCATTACCTTTGGAAACTTATCAAACTTACTATGTGAAAAATCACAATCCCATTTAACATACAATTCTTCAGGCATACATTTAATAGTTGTATTTGTACATTCAAAATTGCCATTTACATTCACCAACTTTGGAAACGAAAAAGGTTTCTTCATATAGTTAATATACAAACTTCCACCAAATTTTATATCTTCAGGTAGTTCTTCAATTTCTGTTCTTGAAATACTTAAAAAGCCTTCAACTTCAAGACCTTTTGGTAATTTAGTTACACCTGACCAATTCAAATCTAAATTACCTAATACTTTCAAGTTATCAGGTAATTCTATTATATCTTTTCTATTATATAAGTTCAATTTACCATAACATACTCTCTTACCATCTACCTCCATAAGTCTAATTCCTGTTAATCTTTCAAATTGTTCCTTTGTAATCATAACTTTTAAAACTATATTATCTTTTTGAAATTATGTTCTAACGTAAATTGTGGAATATATGTTTTAAGTCCGACAATTGTTATTAAACCTCCATCAAGAATTGTTGGACAAAGTCCATTTTCGTTAATTTGGTCAATTATACTCTTATCTTCAATTGGTATTATGATATCACCACTGAATTTATTTTTTCTATATTTAACACCATGTGTTTGTAGAATAGCATTAGGATTGTAAGAGCCAGATGCAACTATATTCGAACCTTTAAATGGTATATTAAAGAATAAATACCAAAAAGTGTTTGATACATTCAGTTTTTGTGTCTCATTTTTTTCAAGACGTTCTATTTTATATCCAACAACTTCTTCTAAAGCATTAATTGCCCTTGTATCCATAAAATATTTGCTTCTATAGATAATGAATTTTTTTATTATTTCATTATCCATATTTTCACTAATTATTTTAGCTGTATCATGAATAGTTAATTCTTTTGTTACATCATTAACACCACAAATATAATTTAAAATACCAAGAAATTCGTCCATATATTCTTTTGAAGAATAACAATTACGTTTGAAATAAGACCAATTATATACACCCTCATTACCGTGTTTATCTTGTATTTTTGCCGTAGAATTGTTTTGTATTTTAGTATCTTGAAATAACTCATTATTAATTATATCATCATATCTAATATAAGCACCTTTAGCTAAATTATATATGATTTCATTTCGCTTAAATACAGTATCTCTTTTAGATGCACAAGGAGCAAGACCACATATAACATGTAATGCATTGCTAAGTTGATTAACCCCTATTGGGTTACAAATGTCAGGCATTTCACAATCTATAAAACCAAGATGTCTCACAAAATGTTTAAAATCATGTGGTTTACTTGGTGTTATTATAGATGCATCTTCAAATTTAAGGATAAGATAACTCATAAAAATAATTTCTAATTATCACCATCATTATTAACAGACTCTAACTGTTCACGTTCAGCCTTTTTTGCAGCACGTTTAAGTCTATTTTCTTCTTTCTTCTTTTCTTTAGCAGCTTTTTTATCACCACTTATTTGAAGGTATTTATTATTAATTTCAACGAGTTCTTTTATTTCTTCTTCTGTAGACTTATGGTAAAAATTATCACATTTAACAGTAAAGTTATTTAAATCATCAAGTGTTTCTATTTTTACCCATCCACACTCATCTTCAAAAGTATCTTCAATTGGTTTATTAACAATTTTAATTTCAAGTGATTTAACTCTTGTCCATGCGTTATTTCTACGTATATCAATACGTAATAAACAACTTAATATATATTTAACAAGTTTGTCTACAATATTATCACCAAGTAATACGCCACACTCTGCAAATGTATTAGTTAAATATCTAACATTTGATGTGAAAAATCCTGTGGAATATTCTGCATTTTCACCATAATGTGTTTTAATGATTTTATCAACAAGACCATTGTCTATCCATTCTGTATAAATTCCCATTCTATCAAACTTCTCATCGGCAGATATGAAAGATAGACTTTTCAAGTCAATTACACCATGGGTTTCATATTCTACTTCTCCAATTTTTTCACAAGAGAATAATGAAGTATCAGTACGAGGTCCACTTGTTGTTCCAACCTCAAACATTTGTGATTTTGAATTGTTCGTCTGTATAGCATCCACAATTGTTATTGGTGATTTTCTTTTTAATGTTTTTCCTGCATCACGTGAGGAAGCAAACATATAACCACGAGTAATACCAATATTTGAAAGTAAGTAATTACAATACATTGTATCTAACATTTGAACAGCAGGTGTAACAACATCTACTTCATGTTCAAATATATGATGTCGAAGACAATCTGCACTAATCTTTACTTTGTAATCGTATATAGGGTTACCATTAATATCCTTTATTCCTGTATCATATATGACTTTTTTTGAAAGTTTAATATTATCAGGAATCATACCACTAATAATACCTAATTTTCGAAGTAAGTCCTTTTGTTTAGAACTATCATCAAAATTAACACATCCATTACCACTAAGTTTGACTTTGAAAAAAATTTGTTTCATTTTATATAAAATTATATTGTTAATATTCTTTTTAAAACATGTGTCTATTCATGATTTCTACAAACCCAAAACCAAAACCTGTACATCTACCAAGACCCATATTATAAAGTTTCTTTCTTGCCTCTTTATCACCTTTTACAATAAGCATTAATTTCGATGAAATATTTTTTGATTTTCCTATTTTAACACAAACTTTTTTTGAATTAATTAAATGAAAAGGTTCAATAGATATAGTATTTGCTACTTTTTCACTTACCCCATTCTTTATTAATTTAGAAATACAATGTGTTCTTAATTTATCAATAAAATTATCATTATCAATACAATTATAAAACACTCCATTATGTTTTAATAAAATAGGACTTATTGTCCTAATGACATCATAATCAGAAAATGGTTCATACTCACTAATAGTCATATTGGTATAATGTAATGAAGATAACTTTAAATCATCACTTTTATAAACAATACTTTCTAATATTTTATTTATAAATGTTGTATCATTAGAACTTATAGCAACTAATGCACCATTAGGGAAAAAAGTTTTACCATTTTCATTTGGTTTACCACCTTGAATGGAAGATATACAATAATTAGATTCATTACCATGATAATTATTATCACCTCCAAGAAGTTCCATTATAAAACCATTGACGATTTTATTTAATGGGGTTGAGAACTCTTCTAAAGAACTACCAAAAAATATTTTTAAAACCATATTGTGTATTATATTTTCTTTGTTTCAAAATAATCTGTTTCATAACGGGCATATTCATCTGTAAAATCAAAATATCTTATACCCTCATAATTAAATTTTTTCACATCATCGTCATCTTTATCAACATCTGCCATTTCATATAATTTTTTAGGGAAATCCTTAAGAGGTACATCCATTTTTAAAAGTTCCCCTACGAGACGACAAAATAACATATTTTGTTCATCTATATTCGTATATTTATAGCATCTATTTATGGTAGCCTCAAAAGTATTACTAATAAACATATTTGTGAAGAACCCACTCAATTCATTACTCTTAGCAAAATTAGAAGCATAACACCATATTCCTATAATATTTTTTGCTTTAATTTTATTTACATTTTCATTATTTAATAACAAGAAATCAAATCTGTTTGGATAAAATAATCCAAAGTCATTTCCATGACCATAAAACAAAATTGTATCATCCTCATGAGAAATTGCATAATCAAATTTCTTTAATGATTCTTCAACGTCATCTGTTGGTTTAATTCTAACAACATTACAATTATCTATTTTTTTATATATAAACTCAACAAATGCTGTATCATTATCACCCCAATCACACCAAATTACTGTCATTACTCTATCATTTTTATTATTACTACGTTGCAAATGTAAACAAAAAACGTGAATTAAGAAAATAATTCACGTTAAAAAAATAAAAATGAAGTAATTTTATTTACTTATAAAATTAAACCTAACTCATCACTATATCTTGCATAATACAAAACTAATGGTGTGTTATATGATAATGCCAATCTAAACCAATCCTCAGGAAAACAAGTGTAATAATCTTTATAAATGTATTTAAAAGAATCATTACTATTCTTTTTAAAATAATGATAATGAAATTTCTGCGCATCCTTTTCTCTACACTCATTATCTTTTATACGTATAGTATCTACTATTATTGGTTCTGAAATTCTCTCTTCATCATCAACGTATCTTGCTGAGACATATATGTTATTATTTTCACCTCTAAAACTATATTTTCTTGATAGTTCATTTTTAAGTGATTTATCATTGTCTTTTTTTCTTGTCGCATAAGGTGTAAATTTTCTAAGACATTTCGCACTTTTCATAAATGTAGAAAACATATAATCAATGAATAATCCTAAATTTTCATCGTAAAAATCTTCATATAAATCATACAAATCATTTTTGGTGATGGTCTTCCCATCAAAAACCTTTAATTTATCATACCACTCATTATACAAGTCTTTTGAATATGTACTTGATATAAATTTATTTGATGATGCATCTTTATTAAAAGAACAAACATAATAATTAATACTATCATATTCCAATTCACCAAAACGTCCACCACGGCCACATCCACGCTGTATTGTACCTTCAGGATTAACTATGAAATCATATATATTTCTTGCAGATATATTAAGTCCAGTACTAAGTACATTTGTCCCTATAACAGTATTTCTTTCAGATATAGGACTTTTTTTACCATGTTTTTTATATAATAATTCCTCAATTTCGTTTCTACGTTCATCAGTAAACATAGCATGTAGTAAAGAAGCATCTGATATGTCATTTGATAATTTTTTATACAAACCTTGTGCTTGTTTTACAGTATGTGTAATAACTAATGCATCTTTATTTGTTTGTGTTAAAATAAAATCATCAATACTATCATAATTTTTTATATGAACATTAACATTCATCTCACCATTATATACCTTTGGTTTTATGAAATTAATATTATTCCACCCAAAAAAATCATTAAATCTTATTGCAGTAGCTGAAAGAAATAACGTTTTTGAATATGTCTTATTTATACGAGTATATGCATAAGAAATAAAAGCTGCAAACAATGGTTCATCACAAAGAAATTCATGATATTCATCAAAAATAATATTTCCACCTATTTCTTTAATAAGATTGTGCGCCATATTATTTTTAACCATAACTGATAAAAAGTTATCAATATTGGTAACAATTATATCACTATTTTCATTACCTTGTAGATATTCTCCATGTAATAAAAGACCAACTGTAATTTTATCTTTATAACCCATCGTATTCAACTCATCTATAATTGAATTATAAGTACTATTCGCAATCACATTTCGAGGTGTAACCCACAACGTTTTCGTTTTATTTCTCATAATCCACCTAAGCCCAATTAATGTTTTACCAAATCCAGTACTTGCATTAACTATATTATTATCACATTTAGATATTTTTTCCATTAAAGAGTTTTGTTCCAAAATACGATTCATGTCGTATTTGGGTTCACCGTTAGAATTTAACGCCCACATATCATAATTGTCAGATGGCATATTTTCCACAGTTATTGTGTCATGATATATCTTTCTAATAAAACTCCCTTCAGCATCACCGATAAAATCTGTAGAATATTCAGGGTGAGATGATACTAACCTATCAGCAAAAACTAAAACTGTGCGTGTAATTGTATAAAGTGCATTAATATCAAGTTCACTACAAATATTAACACAATTGTCCTTTATATGAATATCATGATATAAAGTCGTTTCTTTAACCATTTTTGTACCATCATTACTATTATCCTTTTGTATTGTGAAACCAAAACGCATCAGAATAAATGAATTAATTTCTTCAAGGAAAGTATCAAAAAGTTTTATTTCATCATCATCTAAATCAATCATTGCATTTCTTGCAGTTACATCACAAAGATGCCCATAAACAACATGGTGGTATAAAATTGAAGATAATACCCATGGCGTTTTATAAAGATTTGTTTTTGTTAAAGCATAAGCCCAACTTAAAATGTTATGTGTAATAATATTCTTATCTTTTAAAGATTCAAGTCCATCTTCAGTCTCATCACAAAATGGTCTTTTACGTGATTTACCATCACTTTCACAAAATCTTTGAAAACTTTTACTACACTTACCAATGTCGTGAAGCGCAGCACTACTTATTACATACTCTATTAACTCATCATTGGTTATGTTATTAACATCCCAATTCACATCTTCTTTTAAAAACTGTAAAAGAACATGATATGCAACACTAATAACTGCTTTGGTATGGTCAATAAGCTTAATTTCACCATACTTTTTACTCTTAGCCAAAACATCATTCAAAATACTCATATCTATTATCTATCACTACTTATTTTTAATTATATAAATTCGTATTATTGGTTAACAATTAATTCACCGTATATGAAAATCTACTCAAATCTATGATTTAGGTAGTTTTCATTTCTTGCTTCAACCTATCACTACTTTTTAGTACATTGCATTGCTACAATCAGTCATCCATAGGAGGATAGTCCACAAGCGTAAATTCGGTGCTACGGACACCTATTTGTTTTTTTATCATCACATCGCTACCATCATTCGTTGACCTTCAAACAATATGTTCCTTGCGGCATTCAAATCTCTATCATGATGTTCTCCACATTTAGGGCAAACCCAAAATCTATCACTTAATTTCAAATCTTGTTTCTTATAACCACATTGTGAACATGTTTTACTTGATGGATAAAATCTATCAATAAACACAACTTGTTTATTATTAACAAGTGCCTTATTAACCAAGATTTCCTTGAACTTGTAGAAACCAACATCTTGGATTGCCTTTGCAAGATGATGATTCTTAACCATACCCTTAACATTCAAATCTTCCATAAATATGGTATCGTAATAAGTAAGTAACTCATTCACAACACTATGTATGTAAGCATTCTTTTGGTTGGTTAGTCTTTCAAATGCCTTTGCAACCCTAACACATTGCTTATTTCTATTATTAGAACCTTTCTGTTTCCTTGACAATTGTCTTTGAAGTTTCTTTACTTGATTCTCTTTCTTTTTGAAGAAATGTTTATTTTCAAACACCTCTCCATCACTTGTAATTACAAAGTCCTTAATTCCAAGGTCAATACCAACATACTTATTTGTATGTTCAAATCGTTTCAACTCAATATCAGCCATTTCAATAAGAATAGATAAGAAGAAATTACCACTCTTGGTTTTCGATAAGGTAGCACTTCTTATATCCTTATTATACTTTTGCAATCTTCTGAAATACAAATCTGAACAACGGAACTTAATGTGCTTTAATGAGGTTATCAAACTGATATGTTTGGTTTCAAATGTGTTCTTTCTTGAGATAGCATCATAAGGGAACAATGCCGATTGTCTGTCCCTCTTTGTTTTAAATTTTGGAAACCCATTATGTTGTTTGAAGAACTTATCATATGCAGATAGCATTTGTCTAACGGCTTGTTTCATTACCTTGGTATTCTGTTCTTTCAACCAAGCATATTGTTCATCTTTCAGTAGAGTTCCATGAAACCACTTTGATAAATAAGTTAGATTTAGATTTGTTTTATCTGCTTTATAAGCACTTTGTTTCAGAGCAAGCATTTGATTATATACAAAACGATAACTTCCAAGCACCTTATTAAGTGTTTGTTCTTGTGTCTTGTTTGGGTATAATCTTATCTTAATTGCTCTTAACATCTTTATTCTATTTATGTTTTAACTTTCTTCTTTCAGCACTTCGTTTTCCATAGAATTTTCCACTGAAACTTACCATTGATTACTATCACTTTGCAAAAATACAAAAAATAGTCATGAAAACAAATAATTTGTAGTATATTTTCTTAGATTTTTACTCAACTGTTCATGACCCAAACACATCCCCACCTTTTAACTATATTTTATAATTTAATCTCTATAAAAAAACTCACTAAATACCTTATTTCCATATTCACCTTCAGTAAGGTCTATAATTTCCTTAACTGTATATTTATCTTTCCTATTCTCACCTAACCTATTTTCAACAAAGTCCCTTGTACCAAATGAACACGCACCTGTAATAACTCTATAACAAGTAATAGCATCTTGGAAAGATAATTCACTGTCCATTGTCAAACCTTCATAGTCATCTTTGTTTCTATTACCAATCTTAAAAAGTAAGTCATCTTTAGCTTCTTCTAATGTGTCTCCGTGTGCCCAACGACCTTCACCATTTGTAATAAGATAACTAATTTCTCCACTTCCATCCATTTGAATATGGTAAACATTTCCTTTCTGTTTTATAATTTTAGCAAACATGTCATCAGCATCAATAAACTTACCATTCTCATTCTCAAACAAATAAGCACCCTTGTAATTTGGTTCAAAGGTAACAAGTACTGTACTAAATCGTTTTACAATTGAAATTGTATGTTCAGCTAAAGTATCTTTTATTTCATTGTATTTTTCTTCAGTCACACCAAATCTTGAACAAACCTTATGTAAGTTTGAATAATCTCTCAACTTGGTATTACACAAATTTAACCAATATCCTACAATCAGCCCTTTAGGTAACTCTTCTATTGGTGTTCTAACAAAATTAAAGGTTCTATGTATGACTAAATTGTCATTTAATTTGGTTACATTTGTATCACGTAAATTTAAGTCACCATAAACATTCTTAAGTCCTTCAGGTAATTTTGTAGTAGGGGTATTATTCAAATACAAACAACTTCCAACTTCCATTACCTTTGGTAACTCATCAAACTTACTATATGATAAATCACAATGATAATTAACATACAATTCTTTAGGGATACGTTTAATAGTGGTATCTTTACATTCAAACCCTTTATATACTCTCACAACCCTCGGGAAAGAAAATGGTTTCTTCATATGACGGACATACAAACTACCACCAAACTTTGTATCTTCAGGTAATTCTTCAATATTAGTCCCTGAAATCTCTAACCAATTTTCAACTTCCAAACCTTTTGGTAACTTGGTTATACTTGAATAACATAGATTTAAATAACCTAATACTTTTAGGTTATCAGGTAACTCTGTTATTTCTGTTCTTGTATTTAAATCTAAATTATCTTTATATACTAACTTACCATCTTCTTCGATAAGCTTTTTACCTGATAACTCTTCAAATTCCTCCTTTGTAATCATAACTCAATCATTATCATTTTTAATTTGTTTATAAAAACAAAGGTAGGGATAATATTTGTTTTATCCAAACATATCTCTACCTTTAACGTTATTTAACAATTAGTCCTTACAAAAGAACTCTCTAAAATCTTCATTACCATACTCACCTTCGGTAAGATTTATAATTTCCTTAATAGTATAGCTATCTTTCTTATTTTCACCCAATCTGTTTTCTATAAAGTCCCTTGTACCAAACGAACAAGCACCTGTAATAACTCTGTAACATATTATAGCGTCCTTAAAAGATAATTCACTATCCATTGTCAAACCTTCATAATCACTTTCATCTCCATCGGTTATCTTAAAAATTAAGTCATCTTTAGCTTCTTCTAAAGTATCTCCGTGTGACCAATGACCCTCTCCGTCTGTTACAAGATAGGTAATTTCTTTATTACCAACTTTTTGAATATGGTAAACATTACCCTTCTGTTCTACTATCTTAGTAAAGATACTATCAGCTTCAATATACTTTCCATTTTCATTTTCAAACAAATAAGCACCATTATAATTTGGTTCAAAAGTAACAAATACTTCACCCCAACCCCTTGTTCTTTTACTATGATTAGCTAAACTATCTTTTATCTCATTATACTTTTTTTTATCTATAATAAATTTTGAACAAACCTTATGTAGGTTAGAATAGTCCTTTAAATTTATACCAACCAAATTAAACCAATATCCTACAATCAACCCTTTAGGTAACTCTGTTATAGATGTTTCATACAAATACAAACCATGCCCAACTACCATTACCTTTGGTAATTTATCAAAGGTACTTTCTGACAAATAACATATACTTTTAACATACAATTCTTCAGGCATCCTTTTAATAGTAGTGTCTGAACATTCAAAATAATCATCTACTTTTAATACCTTCGGAAACGAAAAAGGGTTTTTCATATTACAAACATATAAATCACCAAACTTTGTATCTTCAGGTAGTTCTTCAATTTCTGTTCCTGAAATATCTAAAAAACATTCAACTTCGAGTCCTTTTGGTAATTTGGTTATACCTGAGCAACGTAAATCTAAATAACCTAACACCTTCAGATTATCAGGTAACTCGGTTACATCTATTCTACCCCCTAAATTTAAATTACCTTTATAAACTAACTTACCATCCTCTTCGATAAGTTCTATATCAACTAACTTCTCAAATTCATCTTTTGTAATCATAAGCCTTTATCATTCAAATCTTTGATATCTTGTAAAAGTTGTTCTTCAGACTCATCACAATCAATATTTCTATATCTTACCACATTAAGACCATGACTTTCCTCAAGATTCCATTTATTGGAAGAAGTTATGAAACCAACTCTATATGAATATCTATAACCAAATGTAGCATCAAGTGTTAAAATTTGACATAAATATAATACAGGTAATCCATATTTATTCTTTTTCTTTTTTGGTTTTTCTGTTAACCATACGATTTGTTTTTCCATTATATATTATTATCTAATTAAAATTTCGTAATCATATTCTTCATCTTTACTGAATAATATTTTTTCAATTGATTCGTCTTCTAAATAATCATCTAAAAGAATATTGTTATTTTTCCCATACCAATATTTATTTTCATAATATTCACCTAAAAAATTATCTTGAAAACGTTCAATGAATTCTTTACCATTCCATAAAAAACGACTACCTTTTGGTAATAATTTAGCATAATAGACATCGTCATATCTTTTATTAATAGATAATGAAACATCAATATCCCAATCATCATTAAAGATAAAATCTTTGTTACGTATAAAATCTCCATCTTCAGTTAAATCTATATTTCTTTTCATATTTTTTTCCCAAATATAGATTTAACCTTTTTAAATAAATTAAATTTACCACTATTTATATTAGACTCAATAGAATTAACATTTGACAAGTCAATGTTAAAGTGTTGTTGCCCATTAGTATCTTCTGTTTCCTCTGTATATTTACTTAATTCCCCTATCAACTCATCAATTGTTTCAGGACGTTTTACTTCAACATACGGACTAATTCCCTTTTGTTTTTTATATTCACTAACAAGTTTATCTAATGTAAGGTCACAATATTCATCTTCCCAATCACCTAAATAATAGAATCTATCGCTAACATGCATATCCTCTGTGAAAACTCCAAAGATAATTGGGTCTTTTTCCCTTCTTTCTAATTCAACTTTTCTTTCTTCTAATCCTGTGTAATCAGTAAAAATAACATAAAACTTATTGAAAATATTTTTAGTCTTACATATTACCTCAACTATTTCATCTGGTATTTCACGGGTGAAGTTTTTCAAATCTTGTATTTTAACTACTTCTTTTGAAACATTTTCAATATAATCCTCAATTACATTACGATAAATGAATTTATTTACACCAAGGTCAATCAAAACCTCTTCCTTCTTCATAACTTCAGTGAGAAATTTTAATTTATTTAAAGACTTAATTTGTCCTGTTTTTTTATATTTCTCAGCAAGGTGACAAATATTATCAAACGATTTTTTCAATTTATTTGTATCCATTACCTCGATTTCACCTTTTAATTTCAAAAAATATTCATTCGGTGTTAATTCTTTATTTATTCTATCCATAATATATGGTATTAACTTTTAAAATTTACAATAAATTGTTAATTATAATACTTTAATATTTAACTTTTACAAAAGAACTTTCTAAATTCTTTATTTCCATACTCCCCTTCAGTTAGGTCTATAATCTCACTAATGGTATAAACTTCTTTCTTGTTCTCCCCCAATCTATTCTCAATGAAATCTCTTGTTCCAAAAGAGCAAGCACCTGTGATTACTCTATAACATACAATAGCTTCTTTAAAAGACAACTCACTATCCAACGTCAAGTCCTTATATTCTCTTTTATTTCTATCAGTAATCTTATACAATAAGTCATCTTTAGCTTCTTCTAAAGTACCTCCGTGTGCCCAATGACCCTCACCATCAGTTACAAGGTATGTAATATCTCCTTCCCCATATATATCAATATGATATACATTACCTCTTTGTTCAACTATCTTACCAAAAATTTCATCAGCCTTGATATACTTTCCACTTTCATTCTCAAATAGGTAGGCACCCTTATAGTTTGGTTCAAAGGTAATATATACAGTAGTATCTCTAATATCAAAAAACCTTTCAATACTATGTTTAGGTAAAATATCCTTAATCTCTTCATACTTCCATTTATATAGAAAAATTTTTGAACAAACCTTATGTAAATTAGAATAATCATATAATTTAGTTTTATACAAATATAAGAGATTACCAATAATCAGTCCTTCAGGTAATTCTTCTATTTGTGTGTTAGCGAATTTAAGATGTTCATACACAACTAAATTATCAGGTAATTCTGTTATCTGTGTATTACTAATATCAAGTTCACCATAAACTTCTTTAATACATTCAGGAAATTCAGTAATAGGTGTACTTTGTAAAATTAAACTTTCTCCAACTTCCATAACCTTGGGTAATTTATCAAACGTACTTTTTGACAAATTATATGAACCTTTAACATATAATTCTTCAGGCATCTTTTTAATAGCTGTATTCTTACAATTAAAATAACCATTTACCTTTAATACCTTTGGAAAGGAAAAAGGTCTTATCATCTCACCCACACTCAAACCACCACCAAGTATTGTATCTTCTGGTAATTCTTCTATTTCAGTTTCTGAAATATTTAACCATTCTTCAACTTCAAGACCTTTTGGAAGTTTAGTTATACCTGAATAACGTAAGTCAGTATAACCAATTACTTTTAAGTTATCAGGTAATTCTGTTATATCTTCCTTGTAAAGTAAATTCAAATTATCCAAACACTCTATATTAGTGTGTTCATCACGAATTTCTATTCCTGCTAATCTTTCAAATTGTTCTTTTGTCATCATAATTCCATCATTATTAAATTTGTTTATAAAAACAAAGGTAAGAATAAAGTTTGTAATTAACAAACATATTATTATATTTAACTTTATATTAACATTATATTGTTATAAAATCATCATACATTTTGTTAACTTTATTAATTAAGTCATCTTTAGCCTCTTCTAATGTATTTCCATGTGACCAATGACCATTCCCATCGGTTATAAGGTAAGTAATATCTTCACTCCTACCTATTTTAACATGGAATGTATCACCCTCCTGTTCTACTATCTTACCAAAAATACCATCCACTTTTATATACCTTCCATTTTCATTCTCAAATAGGTAGGCACCTTTGTAGTTGGGTAAAAAAGTAATACATACTTCACCCCAAAAACTTTTTTCCGAATGTTTAGCTAAAGTATCCTTAATCTCATCATACTTTCTTCCATCCACGATAAATTTTGTACAAATCTTATGTAAATTTGAATAATCCTTTAAATTAACATATTGCAAATCTAATTCACAACCTACAACTAATCTTTTAGCTATTTCCTTTTTATTACAATATTTAAGATGTAAAGTATTCTCAACTTCCATTATATTCGGTAACTTATTAAATTTACTTTCTGAAAAACTACAAGACCCATTAACATACAATTCTTTAGGCATACGTTTAATAGTAGTATTTTCACACCATAAATCAACACTCACAGTAACAACCTTTGGAAAAGAAAATGGTTTATACATATTACAAGCATATAAACTACCAAATTTTGTATCTTCAGGTAATTCTTCAATATTTGTTTCTGTTATTATTAATTCATCTCTAACTTCCAAACTTTTTGGTAGTTTGGTTATACTTGAATTAGATAAATATAAAAAGCCTAACACTTTTAAATTATCAGGTAAATCTGTTATATGATAACAATTACATAAATCAAAATCACCATCATATATTAACTTACCATCTTTTTCAAAAAGCTTTTCACCTATCAACTCCTCAAATTGTCCCTTTGTTATCATAATTCTATCATTATTAAATTTGTTTATAAAAACAAAGGTAGATAAAAAACTTGAAACTTACAAGTATTTACCTACCTTTAACTATATTTATTAATTATCGACCGTATATGAAATTAAATATATTATATTGTTTTACATT
>ERZ773272.413-NODE-413-length-17235-cov-4.016182_pt1 | contig 17235 bp, 16 predicted proteins | sample MGYA00511891_ERZ773272 | MGnify/ENA primary metagenome ERZ773272 (study PRJEB29015, sample SAMEA2738150) | human oral metagenome | biome: human oral; feature: human-associated habitat; material: saliva | place: China | collected 2198 ...
TAATCGTTGTAATAATCAATATAGTCTACAATAACTTGTTCCAATTGCTCAAGTAAGTGAAAGGTCCTCTCATAACCTTAAAACATCTCAGACTTAAGAATGCCAAAGAAAGACTCCATCATACCATTGTCTGGGCTGTTGCCTTTACGTGACATAGATGGCTGAATTCCCTTACTCTAACGTACTCTTTTAGTTGTTTTTATATTCTTTCGATTTTTCTCCATACCAGTCCTTAACTGTGTACCCAAATAGTTCTCGATATTGTTCAGAATATTTAAAGAGATAGTATCCTCTCAGAATATCAATAGAAAAAACATATATAGCAAATAAAAGAATCGCAGGCACAAAAGGTGTGACAACAGCATTAATTGCTCCCCTAGTATCACTTCCTGTCGAACGATCAAACAATGCTAAAAAAGCAGTAACTCCTGTTCCTCCTATAAAAATAAGGCCATCAGATACTTTCTTCGTAAACAAAGCTGACAGAGGAGCAAATGGTTCCTGATTTTCTACAGATTCTCTTATTTTTCTAGGAACTGTTCTAGCGAGATAATAGCAGATAATGACAAACAGAAATACCGATAGAATGCCTAGAAGATTCCTTCGTAAAACTATTGATAATGTTAAGCTAATTTCCATTATGAATATTAGTAAAAGCATATAACAAAAAGTTATATATTTTAAAATCATTGGATTGTTTCTATATTTTATTGAAAAAACAATATAAAGGACAAAAAAGAGAAGAAACATAATGATTAGAGGGAAATTAAACCAACTAAAACCTTGCGCAGTATATATAGTATCCCCATTTAATAGTACAGGAACTAGTAAAGATAAAACATATAGTAAAATTGAAAATAATGCAAAGCCTATGAACCTTTTGTAACTACCTTTGGCCTTTAATTTAGCTACAATATCTTCATTAACGAAAGACTGACTTTCTTCAAATGTATAACTGAATAATCTCATTGTTATCCTCCATTATCCAAACCACCCCAAAGAAGGTCCACCTGAGAAGAGGTTTTTGGCAGCATCAGAGACAAAGTTCTTAACTGCTTTCTCTCCTTCGTGAAAAGCATTTCCTACTGAGGTTTTAACGGAGTTAACAGAATTTGTAATCCCTTTCCCGACAGAAGAGTCAGCTACCCAATCATAAATAGAATTAAAGCCATTTTTGAGTTTTGTATCCCAATCAGGCATAGCCCATCCTAGTAAATCTTTAGTTAATACTACACCAACACCTATCGCAGCCCCCCAAGGACCACCATAAGCGGCTCCAATCAAAGCTCCATCAATGACACTTGCATTTTTTATCGCATCAATTGAACCTGAGAAGGCCGCCTTTCCTATACTGTGGTATGCTGGATCAGACGGATTATTATATGACTCGAATCCCGAGAAGCCTGCATCTATAATCAAACCTCCCCAAGGTCCTAGTAACTTTTTAACAACAGGATTATTTGTCAATTTTTGAGCAAGTGGACTTTTCATTAATTTTGAAATAGATTGAGCTAATTTCCCTGATTTCACTTTTCCTAAATAGCCAGATACTTTTTCGAAAAAGCCAGTAAATTTGTCTGATTTTTCCATTATTTTTGCCCAAAGAGTACCGTCGTAAGCATCTGACATAGCATCTATGACTTTATTTTGTAGCCAGTCTGGACATTTATCCAAAGCCTTGATAAACATCTTGCTATCATATAATCTATCTAAAACTTTTTTAGGTAATCCTTTTGCAACTTCTGGAATACTAGTAACTGCTAAATATACGTTTGAGTATTTCTCATTTTTATCTAATAAATCCCAAAACCAATCTTGTTGTTTAACAAATTCTTTAGCAATTTTAACATAGCTTGGATATTCTTCTAAATTTTGAAGGATCGATAAATACTTTTTTTGAGTAGCAGGATCAGCTTCAAATATTATATTCCATAAGTCTTTACTTGCATATAATGTTTCAAAAGCTTTTTTGGGGTGATTAGGCAGTAATGACTCAATTTGCTTAACTAAATCTGGATTAAAACCCTCTGGAAGAATTGATAACCAATAGTCTACTTGCTTTCTAGCTTCAAAAGTAAATCCAATTTCTTTAACCTCCGCACTTATTTCTTCAGAGCGCTTCCCATCAGTAAAGTCTTGAAATTTACTTTTATACTCATTATCTTTTTCAACAATAGGATTCATTGGATTTGCATCGTTCTCTGTTGACATTTGAGTTAATGTAGGTAGAAAACTATCATTTAGCACTGTAACAGTATCTAAAGGGTCCGTGTAAGACTCTTTATATATTAGTGTATCCTTATCTCTAGAGTCAAGTGTTCCAATATTAGCAGATACTTTATCTAAATAATTCTGTTGAACTTCATCCACTGTATTTTGAAAATCAGATTTTATATTCTTTGATTTTTCATAATAATTACTCATCGTAACTTCATAATTACTCATTTACTCAACCTCTCTAACACATCATTTTTCGACGGTATTTTTAGCTTCCTTGTCCGCATTCCTAATTGATTGAGCAACGTTTTCTGCAGAGGTTATGACATTTTCCCACCCAGTTTTTTTTTCAGTCGTTTCTCCTTTCAATTTTGCAAGAGCATCAGATAATGACGATGCAGCCTCTCCTTTAAAGTTAGAATTCACATCATCTACAAGTGTCTGTATCTTCGTATCAGCATCTTCAAATTTATCTTTGATTTTTTTTAATGCATCCACAAGTTCTTTATGTGTTTCTTCATCTAATTTAATTTTATTGTTTGCCATTTAAGCTCTCTTTCACTATAAAAAATTAACACCAATTTCAGCGTTTACCATATCTGTTGCATAACTATGCACATCTGATAATAAAACTCTATACGCTGCTATCATCTGTTTTTGAGCTTCAATTTCATCATCAACAGATTTAAAAAAACCACTATAACCCTCTCCGGTTAATTTTTCTTTATAGTTTTCTATTTTAGAAAATAATTCAGCTAAACTATCCTCTAAGATATCTAGCTTATCAGATACATTTTGTGTATTAGTATAAATACTTCCATCATTAATTTTAATCGCTGTCATAATGCTATCCCCTTAAATCAACAACCTAAGTGCATCCTTAACACTTGAATCAATATCTAAACGATTTAATGCATTGGTCCTTTCAATTTTATTCTTTGCTGGATCAGTTGAATATACTTTTGTTACTTTTCCTTTATTAGCATTGTACTCAGAATCATAAAGTCCTTGTATATGTTGAATCAAATTATCAATATCTGTTAGAAATGTAGCACGTTGACCCGATAATTTCGAAGAGAGTGCCTTACAATGTATAATATAATTATCAAATTTAGTCTTAGAATTACCAGTCCAACCTTCTACATCAGATGTTTGATTAGCAAGATAATCTGTTGTTTCAACAGAAAGCTGATCTTTAAAGTTTTGTAAAGCTGAAATTCGTTCTTTATAATTCATTTCTTCCCCTTTTCATATATCATTATTACTATTTAACAATCTTCTTAGGAGTAGTTAATCCATCCTCCCACTTATCATATAGTTGCAAAAATCTTTCTTCAGAATCATCTCTGAACCCCTCGAAGATAACTTCATCAATATTTTCATGATTAAAAAAGATGGCATTTTCTGGATTAACTCCTGAAGGGTATAGGCATCCCATATAATCTGTATAAACATCTTCGTTGGTTTCTTGATCAGCGAAGACAACACCTCTGCCTATAATCATAATTTTTTCATTTCCTTCTTGCAAATATACTACAGTTCCCAATGGGTAAATTTCTCTTGACATTTGTTGTTCTCCTTTTATGATAATATTTTTGTTTTGGTCGTTATTCCTTTATGATAAAGATAAACGGTGTCTAACTCTGGTCTCTTCTCTCTACTATTATATACTTTATCAAATATATTTTGATCTGAAAGTCTCATACCAATTAATGCTGTTTTAACATTATTTTTTATATCTTTTGCAAACGGTTCAATACTTGTATTTATGTAGTTATAAGCAGAGCAGATAACTAAATGTATACCGACCTTATAACACTGGTTAGATAGATAAATCAATTCTTTTTGATCTAGTTTTAAACACTTTATAAAAGTTTCTAAGTGAGGAATAATAACAAACCAATGGTTGTTTACTATTTTTCCTTTTCGTTTATCTATTTCAATATTTAATTGATTAACAAATTGATTAATACTTTCTTCTCCACTTATATAAGTTTTTACATTTCCTTCATAACTCAAATATTCTTCTGTAGTATCAACAAGTAAAACTTGAGTCTTAGAGTTTTTGTTAGCAGAAATTTTAACAATACTATGTAGAATAGAGGACAAGTGTTCCTCCGTATCAGTCATAATCAATATATTTTTTAGCTCTGATAATGCTATATCTACACTCTTAGCATACTCAAAATCCAAACCAAAGGAAAATCTATAATATTTAAATGCTTCTTGTACACTAGGTATTTGAGCAAATTCCTCCTCTGTCAACTCCTCTGGCACCATCGGAATGGCACTTGGGCGTTGGCCTGTCCAGGATTCTTGGAGGGAAGCGACTGCTTGGCGAAGGTTGTTGAGGACTTGGGTGTCATTGGATCCAGAAACTGGAAGTGCCAATTGGATGACATCGACTTCCTCACGCTTCATAAGCGCACGTCCCTTGATATCCTCCATGGTCTTTGCAAGTGGAGTCGACCCTACAATCACACGTACTTCACTTACTTCATTCTGTGGTAGGCTCAATTGATTCTTGAAGTTGGAGTAGAGTTGCGCTCGCAGGTTAGACTGTCGACCCGCTGTCACCAAAAGGTGAACACCGATACTAAGACCTTCACGGGAGATACGTACCAATAGCTTAAAGAGTTCTGCTTCATAAGCCTCTTCTTTGATGGCTTCATAGCTATCTAAAAGAATGACAATAGCTGGTTCTTCCTGACCACTGGCCTGACGGTATAGTTCCAATGTCCCAACACCATATTCAGAGAGAAGTTTCTTCCGGCGATTGAGTTCATTCTCCATGATTCGTACAAATTTAGAGATCTTCTCCGTTTGATCCAAAAGCATGGTATCAGCCACCTGTGGAAGTTTGGATAGTGGAGCCAAACCATTGGTTCCAAAGTCCATCAAGTACATAGTAAGGTCCTTAGGACTGAACTTACGAGCCAAGTCCATACCTGCAGACTGAAGGAAGGTTGTCTTTCCAGTACCTGGACTTCCATAGAGAAGGACATGACCGTCCTTGGCGAGATTGATAGAGACAGCTTCCTGTTTCTGTTCTTGTGGAATATCTGCCATTCCCAAGAGGAAAGAGAGTGGTTTCTTTTGTTCCCAGGCTACTGTCGGTTGCACTGCTTCTAACTCCTCAAGCGTAATGCGCTCTTTGAGCGGAGGCAACCATGGTTGTGGTACTGGAGGAATCTCTTGTTCTTCACACAAGAGCTGGATATGGTGCACTATCGCATCTAACTCTGTCGGAACTTCCTTGATTTCATCCGCATCCTCTAAGCCCGATAAGTCTTCGTTTAGGATTTCATATTGTCCCAATTCATTGATCAGGTAGATGGTGTGGTCTTCAATGCCCATATCATCCTTGTCTGGCTGGTAATCTGCTCCTGACCATGCTGACTGGAAGAGTTCATAGACTTCGTTATTTCCGACCTGCAGATAGGCACGTCCAGTCTGGGTGATCTCAGCCGCATCAGGCGTATGAAGCATTTCATTAGAGTCAGAACGGTCCGCCACCTTGAGCGCAATCTTAAAGCGTGAGTTAGACCAGATCTGGTCATCTACTACTCCTGATGGCTTTTGAGTAGCTAGTATCAAGTGAACTCCGAGGGAACGACCGACCCGGGCGATAGACACCAACTCCTTGATAAAATCTGGCTGGTTAACCTTGAGCTCCGCAAATTCATCCGAGATGAGGAAGAGGTGAGGGAGCGGTTCTGTCGCTTCTCCGTTTTTAAATTTCTTCTGATATTGATTGATATGATTGACTTCGAATTCTCCAAAGAGTCGTTCACGACGATGGATCTCCGCATTGATCGAAGCTAAGGCTCGCATGGATTGAGCACCATCTAAGTTAGTAATGGTTCCCAAGAGATGGGGGAGGTTCTTAAAGAGATTGGCCATCCCACCACCCTTATAGTCAATGAGTAAGAAGGCTACATCATGAGGGTGGAAGTTAACAGCGAGGGACAGGATATAAGATTGGATGGTTTCTGACTTCCCAGAACCAGTTGTCCCTGCGATTAAACCATGAGGCCCATGAGCTTTTTCGTGAAGATTAAGCTGAACTAGGTCATCCTTCCCACGTACCCCGATTGGTACAGCCAGACTCTTGTATGGGGCGTTCTTTTCCCAACGTCTAGATACTTGCAAATCCTCAAATGTTTCCGCCCCGTACATTTCCATGAAAGTAACTGAATCCGGAATCGAACTCTTGAGATTTTGAAGGTGATTGAGAGGTGCCAGGGTTCGAGCAATTCGCTCCTTGTCATAATCGGCTGGAAAATGATCCAAGCGGAAGTCCGTTTCTTTCAAAACGCCTTCTTCCATGACCAGTTGTCCTGTATTGCGGTCCTTGATGTTGATCACTGTCTGAATATTTTCAGACAAGGAACTCATCACGTCCTCTACAAACACGAGAGAACAACCTAGTTCTGTCGGATCCTCTGTAAAAAATTCCATAATGACATGATCCAATATTAGCTTTTCATCTGTCACTAAAACTACGTAATGAGGATGGAAAAGTGTACTCTCCCTATGAGAGGCTTCTTCTTTCTGACTACGACGTAGTTTCAAAATTTGATTCAAGCTATTGAGAACCTGGTCCCGTGTACGTTGGTTGTAGACAAAACCTCGCACATTGAGTTCTTGAAGCTTGGCATGTGGAAGCCAACGCATCCAAGACCATTGTTCTTTTTCCTCTTCGGGCAAGATGGTAATAAATTGCACATCATGATAAGAATGAAAAGTAGCTATCTGCATGACTAACAACTGGAGTTGTTCTAAAACGAGATTTCTTGGACCAATATATCCCACCGGACCATGGCTTAGATTGGCTGGAATAGGCATATCCGGAATTTTTTTATGTCGACTATAAAGAGCATAGCCCTCTTCCTCTAAGACATCTTTCTTCCCGCTTCGTTCTTGTTGACCATAATTTAATTCATAGCTAGTTGGGAGTTTTCCTAATCCCAAACGATAATAAAGGAAGTCAAAGTGCAAGGGGGTCTTTTCATAAATCCTGTGATTATAACTCTCAACGAGGTCAGTCAACTCCAAAATAGTTGGGAAATGGTAGTTCATTCCTTCTTTTTGTTCCCGCTCCAGACGAGTTAATTCCATGGCCTTGTCTTTCAAGTAAAGGCGATAGAGTTCAATCCGTTCCTTTTTATCCGCTTTATACTTTTTTCGATTTTTGATAAAACTACGGATTGAAAAAATCAAACTGGTAGCGGACATCCCGACCGTCATCAGAATGTAAATCCCCCGAGGCTGAACAAGGGTGATGAGGATTGTCACTCCAATCATTAAGAGAGGGGGAACAATCAGTTTTAAGAGTTCATCACTCGGTTTACTCGGTTCTCTACCTGGTGGATTAATCAAGATTTTATCTTCACTACCACGATAGATGATTCTTGGAGAACGATGATAATCTGGATACTCTTCATAAAAAGCATAACGAGACGGATCTCTCAATGGCAATTGTTTCCCAACTTGTGCTGACCCCTGAATCCAAATCTCATCTGGATAGAGTTTAATTGTCACCGCTCCTAAGCTCAACTCATCCCCAAAACTAATTAGTTGTTGGTTCTTTTGCTCCAAATGATTATTTCTATAGAACTCCCCACGAAATCGATTCAAAATCCATTGATCCTGATATTTTTGGAGTAATAGTTCAACATCTTCATCCAAAGTGATAATTGCGCCCTTATGAGAACCTATCTGAATTTCTGATATATCTAAAAGATCATAAATTCGTTGTCCTTCTTCTCGAAGATAAAAGACAACTTCACCCAAGCTTAGAGCATTTTTCAGTAGACCTACTTCGTCACCATACTGATAAAACACCTCGTCACCCTCAACTTTTAGTTGAATTGGCGTTTCCTGTTGCGAAAGATACACTTGGGCCTTTTCAGTTGCACCAATTAAAATAGTCTTATCTGTGCCTAGTTCCACTTCGTAACGTAGACCATGGTTATAGAAAATGATTTGCTTTTTCATAATTTATCTCCCTGATCTATTCTAATTGCTAGTAGAGGTAGTAGGATTTGTTTTCTTATCCGAGGAAGGTTTACTTTCAGAAGTCTTGTTTTGTTGATTAGACGCATTAGAAGTCGTAGTAGATTCACTTGTTAATAGCTCATTACGGTTATCCCAATACTTCTTGTACTCGCTCTCCAATGTATTCAGCTTACTTTCTCGATCTTTTCCTGACAACTTATCATCTTCTCGAACTTGCTTGATTTCTTGGGTTAATGCATAAATAATTAAATCACTATCATTAATCCGTTTCGCTATATCGAGGGCTTCTTCAAAACGATTGCGCCCAATTTGAATCCAATAGGTCAAATAAAGCTCATCTGACTTAAGTGTCACATTATTTAAAATGACTTTCTTTTGATCATCAGAAAATTCTAATCCCTGAATATAAGAGTATGCCAGTTCATACTTTTGAGTATTGGGTAAATTAGACGGAGCAACACCCTCCAGTTCCGTAATCACCCCACTATAATCCACTTTTATAAAAGCAGTGTCAGCCTGTAACATCTTTTCTTTGAATGGATTTTGCACAAAAATCAAATAAATAAGTGGAATAGCCAATAAAACCACGCTAGCTGACAACCAGATTGTAGCCAACTTAAAAACACGATGTTTTCTACTTGGAACCAGTACCAAATCAGCCTGTTCTTTCGAATATTTCTCGGCATAATATTTTTCCAAAATTGAAACTGCAGATGCAATATCATTAGCTTGGCACAAATCATTTAGGAAATCTGGTAAAGTTTCTAGTTCCAGAGAACCATTGTAGAGATCCATAAAGTCCAAATCTGTAAATAAAGTTACTGTAAAACACTTGGCTTGACGTAGAAAATCTTCTGGAGATATAGCCTGAGGAACCATCAAATCTGGAATCCCACGATAAGCAATTTTTGCTTGTGCATCTTTTGTAATAAAGAGATTTTCTGGATGCAAAAGAAATGTGATTGGTAAATCAAGAGCCTCCTCTAATTTAAAAACATTTAGAGCTAAACGAAGCCTCTCCGAAATTGTCCGACTCTTTATTTCCTCGTAACTAAGTCCATAAGGTTCAAGTTGATAAGAAAAGGTCACACTATCCTCATCAGATACCATGGATTGCTCCAAAAACAATGGATGGTGTAAATCCAACAGCAAAAGCTCTCGTAGATCTTGACTAGCTACATCTGAACGTTTAAGTCTTAATTCCCAGGTAGTTTCACTTTTTTCATAGACAAATGGTTGTTCACCAAATACAAATTTTTCTTCAGTCACCTATATTTCCTCAATTTCTACTAAATCTCCTGTCGTCATAGGATAATCAGACAGATGTTTCCCTTCATTAATCAGCAAACCTTTATTCACAATTCTTAATTGATATTTTTTTCTCTTTATTCCTGGATTAAAAATCGTATCAATTTCTCGGATTAGCCGACGTACTTCAATCTTTCGAGGAATCCGAATATCCACATCCCTATCTTTCAAGCGCAGGGTAATATTGATATGTTGCTCCATTACTTTTTATCTCTCCTGTCTGATTTATCCTTTTCATATGTTTCTTGGACGAACTGTTAAAACATCAATCCAGATTATCTGCCATCACTCGATAACTCATCAAGCCTGTGACACCCATCAGCAATAGAACGACTCCGACATAAAATATCTCTGGCATAAAATTATTTAATTCTCCTCCAGTAGTCTTATCTATATTTGTTTGAAATTTAGATAATTTGTTGGAATTTGGTTGAAATAGTTGTTTTTGCAAATTATTTTTTACCGGTCTCTGTATAGCAGAAAACAGTTGGCCCCTTTCTGTGATCAACTGTTCCTCTTGATAATGCTGCATTTCCTGCAACTTCTTTTGAGTTGCTTCATTAAAAAGGTCTTTGACTTGTTCGGACTGAATACCAAACTTCAATCCTTCTTTCTTCTCAAGTCGAGAATCATCAAGCTGCAGCCTATTATCCTTTATATCATCTGCAGTAGCTGTCGAAACTACTGCAGACGCTACCAAGGTAAGAAGCAAAAGAAATATTTTTTTCATATTCTTAATTTCTATACTTTCTCAGTTTGATTTACTTGAAACCACAAACTTCCTGCTTTGATAAAAATGTTCATAACAATTAGAATTGCTATCACAAAAATCGTTGCGACAAAAACTATAATTGCAACTGGGTGCCCATCAAAATATCCAGAAAGTTGACTTTCTAAAATTGACAATGCATTAAGTTTTTTAATCAAGGCTGAGAATCCTGTTAAACTAGCTGTTGTACCAATTGCATTTGATAAGTAAACAAAACTAATCATCATAAAGAAGGAAATTCCCATACCAATGACACGAAAATGCTTAAGCAAGAAATACTGTCCTTGAACAAGTACAAAAGCAGCTAAAACAATTAACAAGACCCATGATGGTTGGAATTGACGATCAACTTGAAGCTGAATCTCAGAAACAACACCAACTACTAATCCGATAATAAGACTCAAAACAGATAAAACGGTCACTGTTACTAGGTCGGTTTCATGTAATTTATCAAGCTTAAATTTATTCTTAACCTTGCGAATAATATTCTGAGTTGCGAAAAGATATGCAGTAAAAAGACTAACAATCTCCAACAGCAATATCCAAGTAAACGGACGATAAACATTGACTGCAGCCTTGACAGAAGATGAGTTTTCTCCTACTGGATTTGATAAAAATTTAAGTAACACTTCATTTGGAACCCCATTTTCATAGGCATTATTTAGAACCTTCAAAAAAGAACCAACAAAGTTACCACTGTTTGTTAACTCGTCATTAAATTGTTCCATCAAGGAGTTAGCATCCTGCGAAAGTTTATCAGTAGTGCTTTGCGCATTCGCCAATTCACGATTAAAATTATTCAATGTTTCATGAGTAGATTCAGCCGCCTTAATATTGCTTTGAGAAGAAGCTTTCACTCCAGATGTCTCAGCCATCAGAGCAGTATATTCACTATTAAGTGCAGTTAAATCTGAATCAGTTTTCGTAAAGGCTGCATTGCTATCCGCCTGCTTGGCAACCATTTCATCCAGTTGATTTTTCAACTTGGTGTACAAAGTTAATTGTTCCTTAATTTGAGAATCTAAAGACTTATTGTTTTCCAAAATATCTTGCATATTTTTTTCAAGGGCAGGTTTCAAAGTTGTCAATTCTGACAAAGCCTTATCTACCTTATCTTTAGCTCCATCTGTACCAGTAGCACCAGCCGGACGACTCAAACTATCTTCATATTTCTTAAGATTTGAACTAATAGCCTCATACCAAATATCTCCCAAGGCAGTAGTAACATCGCTATCTCTCAATTGCTTAACAGTATTGTATGCTTTTAATAATGCTTCTACTTTTTGATAACTAGAAACGATATTCTGAACTTTTTGCCCATAATAAACGGCAGCTTTTTGAACATTTAATACATCTATCGGTGCACTGACTGCTTGGACATCATTCAAAGAAATATCAATGGTCTTTGGAGTTGGAGCAGGACTTGTACTTGAAGTGGCGCTAGTGCTTGTATCAGGAACACTGTACACAACTTTAAATACGCCACCTGTTTTTAATTCAATTTCTTGACCAAGCACAACCGGATTTCCATCATAAGTAACGGAGTTAACAGTAACCCCCGGCTCTACATTCCATGAAACTTTTGCCTTTGTACCCGTTCTACCAACAGGACTAGTGCTAGTAATTGCTTGGGCTTCTATATTCTTCAAGTCTGTCAAGGTTGTTTTTTCACTCGGTGTACCCATACTTCTTACTTTACTATAGTCTAAAGTTGGTATTGTGATGGGTGAAATTCCAAAACCGCTAAACTCTTTTCCACTAAAGTCTTCTTCTGGCAACTCAGAAATTGCAGTAACCAATTGAGCCTCTATAGATTTTTCGGTTATTTCTAGGTCTTTGTTGTCGGCTTTATCCAAGAACTGACCAAGAGTGATTTTACTTTTTGCTGCAGTTCCATAGTAAGCAGCTAACTTCTCATCTATAAAGTTACGAATATCTTTTTTATGATTTTCAAATTTAGTTCGTTCTTCTGTCAGACCTGTTTGTAAGTTGTCAATTTGTTGCCCGATATCATTTGCTACAGCTTTATATGAAGGGTCTGGTTTTGGTAATGCTTCATCAGTTTTTTCTTGTTGACCGTCTATTTTAGCATTCATAGCATCTTGGCTTGCTATTAACTTTTCATACGTTGTAATTTGAGCATGAACTTCATCTCTACCTTGAGAAATGAGATTAGTCATAAAATCTGCATGATTTATTTTTTCTTCAGCCCTGCTCTGAAGTAAGTTACCAAAATTCTTCTCATAGTTAATCTGAGAGATATCAAAATGCTCAAAAATTTGTGAATAGCTTTCCAAACCTGTTTTTAAAGCACTGTTAGATTCCACTGTAGAGTTAGACAGGCTATATAGATTTGGAAATAGATTTTTTGAGTTAAGCGCTGTGCCGAATACATTATTTCGATAAGACTCGATATTTGTTGATTGCAATTGAGCGCTAGCTTGAACATTTTTTTGTGCAGTATACAGATTACTCAAAATACTAGCCATATACATGTCCACCAATTGACCATTAAGATCTGCAACAATATCTTTTGCTAGCTTATTGGCATCATTTTCTACCTGCAAATTTCCTTGTGCATTAATCTTATAATTCACAATTGTTTTATCAACATTAATATTATTTATATCTAATACTTTTTGAGAAAAATCACTTGGTATCGTTAAAACTAGTTGATATTTCCCACTTTCTAATCCAGCATCTGCTGTTCCACGAGGCACAACAAACCAATTTTGCGAATTATCACGCTCAATATTTTTAACATAGCTGGCACCTAGATTATACTCTTTCGTATCCATATAAACGGGCTTATCTTCATTTACGATAGCCACATTTAATTTAGTCTGTTGATTTGCTTTCAAACTATTTTCATTACTAATAGTCGTATTTTTTTGAACAGCTATATTTAAAAACGTTATCAGAGCAAGTAGTAATAATGCCAACAGACCTCTTCCAACATATTTATAGATTCTATTCTTAGACATTTTCTTATCAATCATCCCCACTACAAAAAATAGGAAGGCTCCCGCCCTCCTAAAGCCACTTATAACAAATTAATGAATTTGTGATGCAAGTTCTTGGTCGTTTTGCTCAACGATTTCAGCAACTTTATACAATTGCGCATTGATTGCATCAAGTAAAGCTGCAAACTCTTCAATTTTTGGAGATAATTCTGTAAACTGTTGATCAAAGCTCTGAAAAGCAGCACCTTTCCAGTTCTCTCTAATAATCTCTTGTTCGTTACTCAATGTGCGAAGTACTTCTCTTACTTCTTCAGCACCATTAGTATATTTTTGAGCAGAAGTACGTAGTTCCTCTGTTGTTAATTGAATTAAAGCCATATTAAACTCCTTTAAGTTATTTTATAAGTTTATTATATCAATAAATGTCACAAATTACAAGTGCTTACACCATTTTTTACTAATAAATTATCAAAAAAATTCTCTTGTATTAGATTAAGGGGCTATTCGTTAAAAATCCTTTTCCTCTAACTTTCGATAAAAGTTTTTATTCTCTTGGTGTCGAGCTTCCAGTACATTCTCTATACGATTCTTATAAAGTTGATGATAGCTATCTAAATTGTTCTCTATCTCAAAGATATATGGTTGAATTTCAGCAAAACTACTATCTCTACATGCATAGGAAAGCGCCTCTAGGAGATGATCCGTCTCCCTACTAAACTTGTGGAAATCATCATCCAAATCCATCTCCAAACGTTCTAAGTCTCGTAATTTACGATGATGCTCATCCTCTAGTTTCTGAAGTCCCTTTTTATCCATGACCAGTTTTCTCCTAGCTTTTGATCGGACTCTGTAAAGTAGGTGTTTGCAAGGTCTGTGTCAAGTAAGTTTCTGCAGCATCTGCAGCCTTTCCCTCAAATCCACCCTTAATATTGTTCACATAGGTCTTAGAAGCGTACTCTTGCATATCTGCGGCTGCTTCCTGCAACTTTTTAGCTAACTCAGCTCCTTTAGCAAGGATTGACAACTCTTTTGCAGTTACCAAGGCCCTGACTGCTTGGCGTTCTTGTTCCCTCATTCTTTCTTTGAAGGCTCTGTCGAGTTGCTCTCTTGTAATTAAAGTATCCTCATCCGTTAGGACTACCATTTTTTCCCCTCCATGTTTGCTTTACATCCGCCAATAGATTATTAAAATCTTCAGCACTATCTCTATCTATGGTCTCAAAGGAGCCACTAGCTTTAACCAGGCTTTCCCCCAGTTGCTCGATTTGTGTCAGGAAGGATTTGGCTGCTGTCTCCGTGTCACTAGCAAGACCTTCATCCCAAAAACTTGTCATATCAAAACCAGAAAGCAAATTCGTAACTTCTGAGCTTGACAAATATCCAACCATGTCAAACGCTGTTGACCTTGTCTCCTTTACTATATTTTGAATGTCTTCCTTAGCGTCTGAAAGTAAGGTTTTAACAGATTTAACTTTGTCTTCCATGTCAAAATTTGCTAACTGGGCTGCTGTCTGAAGCAACTGAGCTCGAACCAAAATCCTCTTTTCTCCTGTAAGATTACCATTTCTCAGTTGTTCCTGGTAACGAGGAATAGCTTCTCGATCCCAGTTTATAGATTCCTGACGTGCTTCTTCGACGATTTTACTATACTCTGTTGTATAATTCTTATAAACTGCATAACCGATAGCCATCTTTGTTAGAGCCTCACCCCTCATAATGGCATTCAAAATATTTGAGGCTACATTATCATCAACTCCTAAAGCCCTGAGAGAATCTAAAGATTTCGCAATCAGTCGAGACAGCTTTTCACCTGCCCTGAGCAATTCCGGGTGAAAATCCTCAGACGCGGTCAACAAATTTCCCTTTCCATCCGATTGGAAAACACCAAAGTCATGGGAGCTTTCGGGATCAGTAATCTGAGTATAATGCAAGGGGACGAGGACATTGACTTTACCGACGGGTTTCTTAAGGGGTTCATCGGAGTCACCAGGTAATTTGGCAATGGTGTGTTCTCGATTAAGCATCCCCACGATATCAAAAGGATTGACATAATACTCGATCTTTTCGCTAATCTTTTTGATTTTCTCATCGCTGAGGCCCATTTCCTTTAAGCTCTTTGTCGTGTCTGGACCGTCAAAGAGGACCACTTTGCCGATTTTCTCCAGTTCCTCATCACTGAGGCCAGCTACTCCTTGGGCAGAGACTATGGTCCCTAGAGAGTGACCTGTGATGTCCATCGTAGCTTGCGGAGCTTTTTCACGCATCTCTGCGATTTTAGCTTTCATACCTGCCGTCGCTAACTTGGCTTGCGGGGTATGGATGTGGTTGAGGGCAAACTTCGCATCGTTGTCTATCCAATCGTTCCAATTTTCATAACTAATGGCATCACTTCCGCGGATAGCCATATAGGTTTTCGTAGTATCTTTAGTCAAGGTTGGCGTATCCGTTAAGTAGTAGGCATTGAAACCAGCTTTCTCATCCGTTAAAAGCCCTTTTTGATAGAGCTTGATAGGAGGATCTTCTTGGTGAACCCCTCCGCCAGGATCACCAACTTGGAGTTTTATCGTATCTTCCACAGTATGTAACTCAGGATCCGGCTGCAAGTAGACTTTACCGTCATGAGGAAGTTTTTTACCTCCTTTAGTGATTTCTGTTATATTCCCGTCTTTATCCCACATATATCCATCATTTGAAAAATCAAATTCTCTGAATTTTCCCGAATTATTTTGTGGCGGAAAATTACTTGGTCGAAAAGTATAGGCAGCTTGTGCTAAATCCGCATAAAAATTATCAAAGGTTTTTAAGTTACTATTACTCATATAAGAACCAACCTCCATCTCGTAAAATTCTTATAGGTTGCATTTGGATAATGACCAGCTTCTCTGGAATTTCATTTGTATTACGTTTCAGTGGGAAGCCTAATGTAAATTCAGTATCCTTATTATTATTGATTTTTCCGTCCACTGTCATCATATATCCCCCACCTTGAGGAGTACCGTTTCCTACCTGACCAACCTTTATACTATCCCAATCGAATTGAACACTTTCAACTTTAGAATTCCAAGATTTAACGAAATTCGCCATTTCCTCCTCGTGCTCCTTCAGATAAGCCAACTGCTTAGCCCGTGGGCTCAGAGTTATTCCTCCGAATAGATTTGTTTCCTGTGCCATCCATGCGCCTCCTCCAAATACTACAAGGGCTAAAACCAGCCAAAGCAAGATACGTTTTTTCATGATTATCCTCCTTAAACGTGGATTCTAAACCTATTATATCATGAATGTAAAAAAAAATACTTATAATAAGTATAGGTGTTTATTCTAGATTACCCAGGTAATTTGGTAATAGTGTGTTCTCGATTAAGCATCCCCACGATATCAAAAGGATTGACATAATACTCGATCTTTTCGCTAATCTTTTTGATTTTCTCATCGCTGAGGCCCATTTCCTTTAAGCTCTTTGTCGTGTCTGGACCGTCAAAGAGAACCACTTTGCCGATTTTCTCCAGTTCCTCATCGCTGAGGCCAGCTACTCCTTGCACAGAGACTATGGTCCCTAGGGAGTGACCTGTGATGTCCATCGTAGCGTTGGGAGCCTTTTCGTGCATCTCTGCGATTTTAGCTTTCATTCCTGCCGTCGCTAACTTGGCTTGCGGGGTATGGATGTGGTTAAGGGCAAACTTCGCATCGTTGTCGACCCAGTCGTTCCAATTTTCTTTACTGATGGCATCACTTCCGCGGATAGCCATGTAGGTTTTCTTGGTATCATTAGTCAAGGTTGACGTATCCGTTAAGTAGTAGGCACTGAAACCAGCTTCATCATCAGTTAACAGTCCTTTTTGATAGAGCTTGATAGGAGGCTCTTCTTGGTGAACCCCTCCGCCAGGATCGCCAACTTGGAGTTTTATCGTATCTTCCACAGTATGTAAATCAGGATCTGGCTGCAGGTAAACCTTGCCA
>ERZ773272.415-NODE-415-length-17183-cov-24.566908_pt1 | contig 17183 bp, 11 predicted proteins | sample MGYA00511891_ERZ773272 | MGnify/ENA primary metagenome ERZ773272 (study PRJEB29015, sample SAMEA2738150) | human oral metagenome | biome: human oral; feature: human-associated habitat; material: saliva | place: China | collected 2198 ...
CGGCAATTTCTTCTTCTGACACGCCTTCAGCATGCATCTGGGCGCGCGGCTGACCTTCCGGAGACCAACCGACAGTGACGGCTCCGGGATGCTTCTGCTCAACCATCAGGGACAGCCCGTAGAGGGCAAAATGGGTCAATGCCGAGGTGTAGTCACCGGCAATAGTCAGCGTTGCCATTAGTGCCCCTCCCGTGAAATCTGGGCGTCTGCTGCGCGTTCTACAGCTTCAAGGTAGGCGGTAGCGTACGGGCCGTAGGTGCGGCTCGTCTGCTCCATGAGGTTATCCCAGTAGCCGACGTTGAAGAGTCGGGTTGCCTGTTCCTTGAGCGCTTCGTAGTCCGTTCCCTCGGGCTGGTAGCCTTCCTTGAGCAGGAAGCCTGCGTCGTGGGCGAAGGAGAACCGGCCGTGACCGTGACTGCAACCAATGATGCGCAATACCAGGTCGCGATGCGCCCCAACCTTTTCAGGCGAGGCCGCAACCATGAGTGCAGACAGCTGCTCGTGACGCCAGCCCCTCGGCAGGGCGCTACGGCTACGGGCGCGGTACGCCTCTGCTACGGAACGGTGGCCACTCTTTGCAAGCGCCTCGGCATCCGGGTCTGCACCTAGCATCTGCTGGAAGCGCAGGTCGCGTTTGCCTTCGTCGTGGTACTTTGCTGCCAGTTCCAGTGCCTCGGAGAATTCCGGCGCCAGGCCAAGGTTCTCGGCAAGCTGGCGGGTACGCTCGGCAACATCGTTCTGGTGGTCGTCCAGAAGAACAGGATCGGTCGGGGCCAATTCCTGAGCAATATCGGAACCTTCAATAGACTTTTTGTCGTCGGTCACGTCGGCGTACCAGGCGATAACTTCCTGACCATCCTCAGCCTCGGTAGAAAGCTCAGAAGCAATCCTCTTCTGGCCATCCGAAGCTTGGCTGTCGAGCAGTTCCGCCACCTCTTCGGGCGAGAGACCCAGGTATTCCCTGAAGCGTTCCTCACGGTCCGCGCACTTCTCATACACGTAGAGCTCGGCTTCATCGAGGAAGGGCACAGCCTTCAGCGCGTCCTTCTTAGAAGGCAACTCACGCTGAGTCACGGCAATGCCCTGGTTCGTGAACGGAACACTGCCCGTGTCAAGAAGCAGGACGTCACCGGGACCCAACGACTGACTGCTCTCTTCCCCATGGTCAGCATCCTGCCACAGGGAAATTTCACCCTGACGGTAGAGGAACTTACGCGGCTTCACGCCGTGCTCGTCCTGGTAGTCCAGAATCTCCTGGAGAATCTTCAGATTCGCGGGGAAGGTCTCCAGGTCGCGCGGTGCGAAATAGCTGGTCTTGAGAATCTCCATGGCGGCAGAAGTGTTGCTCGGCAGGTTATCGCGCACAATAACACCACCCATCGCAGTTTCTGCGTCCAGGGAGTCGTGCAGCCACAGGTCAAGGTCCGGCTCGTCGTAGGGGTTCTCGTCACTACGCGAGAATTCCAACAGGTCAGGCCATTCCGGGCGCTGGTAGAGCAGGCGCTCCGGGGAGGACTGTACCGGCGGGTACTTGACCATTGCGGCGGGGTTCACCGACGGGTTCTCAGTATCGTTGAGCGCTTCGAGCCATGCATACGCATTGCTCAGGTCAACCGCTTTGTAGGGCGGCGCGTCCTTCTTTACCAAGTCACTGCTCGCAGGCTCAATAACGACGACCTTAGAATCCTTACGGCGACCCATACGGTTAACACGTCCGAAGCGCTGTGCCAAGGAAGAAGCCGGAGCCAGCTCGGTCACCAGGTCAGCAAAGTCGACATCGATACCAACTTCGAGAGTCTGGGTGGCCACAACAACCTTTACGGACTTATCGCCTTCGGTAGTGAAGAGATTGGGGTGGTCCGCCTGCAGATTCTCCAGGTCGTACGGGCGCATGCGTCCTACGAGAAGCTGAACCTCTTCCTTTGCCAGATTCTTAGCGAGTTCTTCCTTGATAGAGATAGCCGTCCGCACATGGTTGACAATACAACCAATAGTGTGGGCTTCCTCTGAGCCTCCGCTCGCCTCACGGTGAGCAAGGAACTCCATAATGGCGTCCACCGCGGCCTTCACGGTCGCAGCGTTACCGGGCTTGCCATCCCACTTATCGATGGGGCGAAGCACCAGTTCCTTATGCGAGTAGACACGGTCACGCAGCTTTTCATCATTCGGGCTATCGAGAGCCTCAATGTCAACGCCCAGGGTGGTCGATTCGCTATCCTCAGTGGAGGGGGTAGCGGTCGTCTCGACCACCTGCAGGGTGGGAACGCCCAGGTCAGCCTCGCGCTTCTGCAGCTGCGCAATGCGCTGGGTGGTATGCAGCAGCTGACGGTTCATGTGTGCCTCATCGAGCACCATGACGGTGTCCATGGTCAGCAGGGCGGTCTCACGCGGACGGGCAGCCTTGGTGCTGCCGTAGCCGCGGAAGAGCGCTCGCGAACCGTACATGTCGGGGGTTGCGGCAATGATTGCGCAGGCCGAAATATCGGTCACCGGCAGGGCGCGGTTCGAGAGTTCGCCACGGATGTGGCCAACTTCGAAGGGGGCGCGCCCCTCCTCGTCGTTGCGGGTCTGGAAGCTCTGGAGAGCTTCAGCAACCCTACGCAGGATATCGGACTCGTCGGATTCATTAGCGAGTGCCTTCCCCATGCGGTCGAGAATCTTCTCGCGGGCGCGGTCTACCTGGCTGTCGACCAGCGCGCGGCGTCCCACGGTCACGCAGAGGCGGCGGGGAACGCGCGGCGCGGCGCCAACCGCTGCGAGCGCATTCGCGAAGAGGTGGATATCCACCACGGAGGACTTACCGGAGCCGGTCGGTGCGTTAATACGTTCCGGCCATACGCCGTGCTCGCAAATGTGGTCGAGCACCTCTTCCTGCCAGCTGAAGGGCGCGTACCCTCCATTGAGAGAGGCAAAGAACTCACCGAACTCATCACGAGTGATGGAGGGCAGCGCGGTAGTGGAGCTAGTCATGCTCTTCCTCCTTCTCGTGGCGGTCGTATTCTTCGGTGGGCACGTCAAACGGAACCAGCAGGCCGCCACCCATGTGGCGAGACTGGCCAATGGCTACGAGGGTCATATCCGTTGCCAGGTTGCCGAGGTCTACGACACCGCGCCACGGCTCTGCGGGCAGAGTACGGGGCAGCTTGTAGGCGTAGGCGGCGGGGTTCTGGGTTACACGGTGTGCTTCCAGGACCTTGGCCTCAGCCTTTTTAGCGATCTGGTCCCTCAAGCTGCGAATTCGTTCGCGTGAGGTTTCAGCCTCGGGCGCTTCGAAGCTATCACGCCACACGTAAGCCATGGAAAGCAGAGCGGCGTCAGCGAACGTCCAGGCCTTCGTCTCGGTCTTCTTCGGGCGGTTGAAAACGCGCGATTCGGGAACGGCCGCGCTGAGAGTACGCCACAGACGCTTGTACCCGGTCTTGGGAGCATCCCAGAAACCCTGCGCGGGCAGGCGCTTCTGGCGAAGCTTCACGGTCAGCCGGGGGAAGTCCTGAGCGTAGAGAGTTTCTACGCTCCTGAGAGCGATACCGAGTTCTACTGCCTCATCGGTCGGGGCGCTTGCCGGGACCAAGACGAGCAGGACTCCCTGAGACTTCACCTCACGACGCAGATAGTCGGGCAGGTAGCGGGCAGGCAGGTACTGCAGCGCCAGGCTGTTGGCCGGCTTGTGACCCTTGGGGTACCTGCCGGTGATGAGGCTGGGCGCACCGAATCCTGCGGCAGCTACGAGAGCCTTGTGCAGCAGGGAGCATGCCTTGACGTACTGTTCGGACTTCAGCTCTTCACCGTCTACTTCGAGGAGCCACAAGTATTCCCAGGGGCTGGTGGAGGTTTCAGCCTCCACAGGCTGGTACTTGATGGATCCGAGGCCTGCGGTGGGCACCGAGGAAGGACGCAAGGTGTCTTCTTGGTTGGTCTTGTCCGCTGACTTGGTGGGAACCTTGGCGGGGTACGCTTCTGCATGCGCGCACATGAGAGCGTCAACTCGGCCGGGCACGGGCACACGGACGGGCATGCCGCCTGCTTCGAACGGACCCGACTTAGTGTCGATGATGTGGGTGGGTTCCACGTCTCCGGTGTAGAGGGCGGTGAAGCTGCTGGATTCTCCGAGGGAGGGTACTTCGCCGCAGAGCTGGGTGATGGTTTCCGCAATGTCGGCGGGCACCTTATCGTACTGCCAGCCGATGGTGTCGGATACAGCCCAGCCGTCGGATACTGCACGAGGCTCAGTCTGCCGTCCCTTGGCGGAGCGCGCTACCTCGCGGTACATGAAGCGGCTCATCTTGTTGCGTGAGCGGTACACGGGGCACATGTCGGGAAGCTGCAACCCGGTCGGGGGGTTCTCCTCAAGCCATTTGAGGGCCTTGAGAGATTCTTCCGAGGGGGCGAGCTGCCCGTTTTCGATAATTGCGTGAGGTCCCTGCGCGGCCGCGCTGAGGAGCGCGGCCTGCAAGCGGGCAGGGTCGGGGAAGGCGTCGGGGCTTCCGTCTGCCTTGTGGCCCTGGTATACGCCGAGCGGGAACCTCGCGAGAATTCCGAGGTTCGTCATATTATTCAGCGTCCTCCGCGGTGGCGTTCGCGATGATGCTGGAGTTGCCGTCGACGTTGAAAGTCTGGCCATTCCAGTCAGCCACGCCAGCCTTCTTGGCGTTCTCGATAGCCTCGAGGAGCAGCTGGTCGGTGTGTTCAACGGTCAGAGGTGCGAAGGTCTTCTTCTCGCCGAAACGCTGGTCAAGGGTGACAACGGGTGCCGCAGATTCAATCAGATCGCAGTTAGCGCGGATGTAGAGTTCACGCTCCGCACGGGCGATAGCATTGAGGCCGAGTGCGGCAAGAAGTGCACGCGCGGCAACATTCTTGGTCTCGTCCTGACCGAAGCGCAGCTGACGCAGGGTGGCGAGGCTCAGAACCCAGGAACGAATGATGCGGCGGCAGGCAACGGCACCGGTTTCTTTGAGAGTGGGCGGAATATTACCCAGGCCAAGACCAGATGCAGAGACCTCTTTTTTCTGAGCATCCTTAATCTCTTTAGCTCGCTCGTCAAGATTACTCTTACTCAGCTCAGCTGCTTGGTCATCTACCAAGGACTTCAGTTCCTTAGCTCCCAGCTTGACGCTGGCTGCCACGGCGTCAATTCGAGATCCGCCACGGCGCGCCTGTCGGGTTTCAGCGCCAGGGTCCTGGTCTGCGAGGATGCCGATAATTTCGCCGACGAGGGCGCTGCGCAGGCGGACCTGGTTGCTCTTGCGGGTGGAGTCCCAGGCGCCGAAGAGGAGTGCTGCGGGGGCGGTATTGAGCAGTGCGCTCATGTCTGCGGGGGTGCAGTTGCGCAGCGCGCGGTACTGCTCGTTTTCGGTAATCGGCTTGTCGTCGACGCGACCGGCGCGGAAGTGGCCGTCGAAGATACGGTGAGAGAGCTCCATATCGGTGTATTCGACGGGGCCGTTTTCGGTCTGGTAGGTGACGACGGCGCGGGGAATCTTTACAGCCGCTTCGTCGCCGTACTGGCGGCCCTGTTCGATGGCGGCTTCTGCGCGGTTGAGTTCGGACTGCTTGCTGTCAATGAGGACGACAGTCTGAGGCTTGCCCTTAACGGCCTTCTTGGTAGTCTTGGAGTCTTCCTTCGTCTTGGGTTCGTCCTGGTTCTTAGGTTTCCCCGCAATGTAGCGGGTCTCGTACGCAAAAACGGACTTAGCTGATTGTCCCTTGCCTTCAACATACTTGGCGGGTGCCACGGATGCGTGGGGACCTGCGGCGGGTTCAAGTTCGGTGATGGAGGTGATGACGGAGCCGCCACCGAGCTTGACGTTCTCGATGAGGTCGGCGAGGGTGATGGTGGTCTGGGACATGGGTGTCTCCTTATATGTTGGGTGCACGTTTGCTTCGATGCGTTGGACGTGCACGTTTACTTGTATAGCTTTAAGCTACATCGGTTTTCCGAATGGTGCGCGTGTTTTCGTCACGCAGTCGGACTGGAAAACCAAATCTCGATCTTACGGCCAATCGATTCTGTTCTTCGCTCATGACTTCACCATAGTGCCGTTACAGATTATCTGCATCCGATTTGGTCATTTCAGACTCAGATAGCTGGCAAGAGGAATCTGCAGTGGGTGCCGCATCTAGCCCATCTTCGTGATTTGGGACGAAGAGCCCCATTCTAGAAACCACTCTGGTTTCCAGACCGGGGCTACGCAGCCCGCGTGAGACTTCCCGATTCGCGTTCAGAACCATAACGAAGATCCCCGCCCGAAGACGGAGATATGAGTGGTCAAGGTGGCGGCAGCTTCAGGGGTAAGCTGACCGCAATGAAAGTCCCCGCCCAAAGGCGGGGAAATCAAAAACGAGTTCAACTCGATGGTCCGAGACAAGGACTGCCTCAATGAAAGTCCCCGCCCAAAGGCGGGGAAATGTTCGTAGATGAGGCTGATACCGGTACATGCTCTCGCCTCAATGAAAGTCCCCGCCCGAAGGCGGGGAAATCCCACTCCACGGCACCCCTGCACCTTGACCAGCAGGGCCTCAATGAAAATCCCCACCCGAAAGCGGGGAAATCGCCCGGCGCAGCCGACAGCATATCAGTTAGGAAGCCTCAATGAAAGTCCCCACCCGAAGGTGGGGAAATCTTGCAGGTCGTTGGCGGTGATGTCTTGTACGACGGGCCTCAATGAAAGTCCCCGCCCGAGGGCGGGGAAATGACGGGTTCTCCTCACGGGGCAAAAAATGGGCGCAGGCCTCAATGAAAGTCCCCACCCGAGGGCGGGGAAATGCGCCCATTCCAGACCGCGCCCCCATCCTTCGGACTGGCCTCAATGAAAGTCCCCACCCGAAGGTGGGGAAATTCAGATTTTTTGATGAATTCATCCGGCGGAACCAAGCCTCAATGAAAGTCCCCACCCGAAGGTGGGGAAATGTTCAGGTGCGCCGCGTCGTTGAGACGGACTCGCCGCCTCAATGAAAGTCCCCACCCGAAGGTGGGGAAATGTAGCGGCGTAGTGCGCTTAGTCCTATCGCCTGGCAGCCTCAATGAAAGTCCCCACCCGAAGGTGGGGAAATTCCACACCGTGGAATCCCACAGCTCACCGGGGCGCTTGCCTCAATGAAAGTCCCCACCCGAAAGCGGGGAAATAGCCTGCTGTCTCAACCGCGCATCGACCGTATCGGCGCCTCAATGAAAGTTCCCACCCAAAGGCGGGGAAATAGCTAGCAAAACTAGCATGTTATCGCGCAGCAGAGACTGCTGTGGCACGAGATTCTCGCGGATTACGTATCCAAAGTGTACATCACGCAATATTTATGACTACCGCAGCATCGTCCTCCGAAGGCGGGGAAATTGCCTTGTTCGCATCCAAAGTCTTTGCCTTCACCTTGCCTCAATGAAAGTCCCCACCCGACGGCGGAGAAATCACGATTGACGAATACAACGGCGCGGTGCCCTACAAGCCTCAATGAAGGTCTACACCTCAAGGCACAGAATAAACGGTCTCACGGTCATCTTTGAGGATGTTGATCTGTCTTATTGAAAGCCCCTCCAAAAACGGAAGGGAAATGACCTCCTGCACCATACCCGGAGCCATGCGTACGGGACCTCAATGAAAGTCCCCACCTGAAAGCGGAGAAATCGTGGCGCATGTAGCCGCACAGCTGATGCACCGCGAACCTCAATGAAAGTCCCCGCCCGAAGGCGGGGAAATGCAGGCCGTTCTCACCAGACAAGGAAGAGAGCCAGGCCGCGCCTCAATGAAAGTCCCCGCCCGAAGGCGGAGAAATCCCGTGAACTGGTCCGCCACACCGTCACCGAACAGGCCTCAATGAAAGTCCCCGCCCGAAGGCGGGGAAATACCATGAAGAATTCGCGCATGATGCCCGTGCCCACGTCGCCTCAATGAAAGTCCCCACCCGAATGTGGGGAAATCTCAGCCAAAGAGCGGCAACCCTCGCTGTTGGCGTGGCCTCAATGAAAGTCTCCACCTGCAGGTGGAGAAATCTCGCGGAGACAGACAAAGCTTCCAAAGGCCATTATCCCCACCTCTACTACCAGTCCGCAATCGAACTCGTCATTCTCTCTCCACCCCTCCCCGCGCCCCTGCCGCGCGTCGCTAGCAGATGAGCAGCACGCCACTAAATAATGAGCGCATCCGATTCGGTCACCTCGCGCACCCGGCCAATGTAGCTGAAGGTCGGCTCATCAAGCCGGGCCAGTAGCCCCAGGTCGCAGAAGAGCACCGAATCTTCGTCCGAATCGATGAGTTCCTGAACCTCGTCTTTGATGCGTCGCACCTTGGCGGGGGCCGCATCCACGATGAAGACGCTGTACTGAATTCGGTCCCCATAACTAAGAATGAGCTTGGCCAGTTTGGTGCGCCGCCGGTCATCAGGAACGTCGTAAGCGATAAGTGTTCGTCGAGCATCGTCACGCATTATCGTACGGTCACCCCCGTATAGTCGCGGGCAGTTCCGTTAATTACGCCCAGGAGCATGCGGGCTTGCACCTCAATAGCGCGGCGCCAGGTCACCGAGTACCCGTAGGTGGGGTGGGTAATCTCCGTGGCCATACGCTTCTCGAACGCGGCGATGATGGTCTTCCGTCCTTCGGGTGTGAGCCGGTAGCTGCCACCGACCGTGGTGAAGGTCGATGCCTTGACCTGCTTCCTATTAATAAGAGACACCACCACAGAATCCGCGATGACTGCACGGAACTCTTCCATGAGGTCAAGAGCGAGCGCCGGCTTGTTCCGTGAGCTGCTGTGCAGGAACCCGGCGTGAGGGTCAAGCCCGCAGGTGAGGATTGCTCGAATACATTCTGAGCTGAGCAACCCGTAGGCGTAGTTCAGCAGAATGTTGATGGGGTCGTTGGCGCCTCTCCCCTGCCGCCCGGTCCAGGTCCAGCCGAGTTCGGCGAGTACATCTTCTTTAAGCATGGTTGCGAAGTTGCCGAAGTAGAGCGAGGCGGCTTCACCTTCGAGGCCGAGCAGTTCCGGGATTGAGGTGACCTCCGGCGTGTGCTTCTGAATGTCTCGCATGGTGCGGCATACGTCTGCGGCATGGCCGTTGCGGCGCAGCAGGGTGGCTTGGTTTGAGATTTTGCTGGCAATCATGGCGCTCGCTATGGGCAGGTGCCCTTGCGCTGAGAGGACATGTTGTTGCACGCGGGCCAGGCCGTTCGGTCCGGTGCCGGGTTGCGACCAGCCGTAGACTCGGCCGGTGCTGGAGCACCAGATGATGGTGCAGTTACGCCACATGAGTTCTCGTAGAAGTGCGGAGGAAACGTCGATGTTTCCGTGAACAACGAGGCTGTGCACGCGTTCAAGGGGTATGCTGCTGGTTGTTTCGCCGAGGTGCTGCACGATAAGGCGTCCTTGCTGGACGGTCGCCCTTGATCCTTGCGTGGTGAGATGCGCTACTTGGCTGTCGGGGTTACTGGCGACAACACGGGTAATGTTTTCCTTTCCGTGGGATTCGTCGGGTAGGCACACCGAGATGTGGGAGCACCAGCTGCAGCGGGGTGAGTCTTCGAGGGGTTGCGGTGCTTTCGGACTATCGATGAGCGCACGGGTAGTGTGTACGTATTCTTCTGCGGTGCGGATGTCTTCGTCTGAGATATCGACGGGCACGGTTTTGTTGTGGTTGGTGAAGTGCACCGCGCATTCACTGACGGTTTCGCCGGCTTCTTCGAGGCAGATTTTTTGGAGGGCGAGCTGCACCCTGTGAGCGGGTGTGACGGATGCATTGCGGCGTACGGGCGTTGCTTTGTACTCGATGATGCTGGTAGAACCGTCTTCTTGGGGTTCGATAGCATCGCACCGTCCGGTGAGTCCGAGACGTGCTGATGAGATGGTGACTGCGCGCTGTTGCGTGCCACGGGATGTTTTGGGGTCGTCGACTCGCCTGTGTGCAGATTGCCCTTCTTGCATCTGTGAGGTGTCGGTCTTTTCGCCGTTGGATTCAATCCATGCGCGGCGGGGGCAGTACACGGTGTGCATGACGAGTGAAATAGGAAGTTCGTCGCCTGCACTGTAAGGGGTAGACATCGGTGTCTCCTTGTGTGAGTGAATATGCTAAGCAGTCTACTCTGCCTGCTTGATTTTGAGGTTAGCACTGCGACGGAGTGTTTTGGCTTATCAGCGAGTTTATGACGCTATTCCGGCGTGTTGAGTTTTCTGCTTGGAGGTGTGGAGGAGGCAAGTAGCAGCTGGCGGGTGGGGGTTGCGGTTGGTGTTTTAGCCTAGTTGCTTATGCTCAGCAAAAAGGAAAAGCTCCGTTCCTGGGCTGTGGCGAGCCCAGGAACGGAGCAGGGTTGGGTTAGGGAAAGTCCCCACAAAACCGTAGGGAAGGTTGAGGTGTTGCCCACACAAGCCGGAATGAGCCGCCCTCAATGAAAGTCCCTCCGAAAAGGAAGGGAAATCATAGAAACGCTCTTGGGCGGGGTAAACACCATGTCCCCTCAATGAAAGTCCCTCCGAAAAGGAAGGGAAATGCGTAATTGTTAATACCAACATCCACGCCGATAGTCCCTCAATGAAAGTCCCTACGAAGGAGTAGGGAATATCCAGGTTGAGGCAGACTGGACTTCCGTCATCAACCCTCGATGAAAGTCTCCGCTAGAAATCGAAGAAATTACGCGGGGCGAAACCGCCGGTGGGCATATCCGAACCTCAATGAAAGTCTACACCCCAAGGTGCAGAACAAACGGTCCAGCAGTCATCCTAATCCATCACAACAGCCTATCTTATTGGAACTCCCACAAGCTGCTGGGAATAGTCTTTTCGGGTTTCGGGGCAAATGTCTTGGTGAAGCCTCAATGAAAGCCCTTCCGAAAAGGAAGGGAAATACGCTTGTTTCTGGGGTAAGCACCAATGATGATGAGCCTCAATGAAAGCCCCTCCAAGTAGGAAGGGAAATGGCAGCGTCGGAACTCTATAACGCCAAACTAGCAGAGCCTCAGTGAAAGTCCCCACAAAACCGTAGGGAAAGTTGAGGTGTTTCCTGCGCAAGCAGGGATGAGCCCGCCTCAATGAAGGTCCCAACCGAAAGGTAGGGAAATCGCTGAGTTGAGAATCTTTCATTATTCGCCTTGGCCTCAATGAAAGTCCCTACGAATAGGTAGGGTAATCCCGATACGATAACAGAGACGTACGCTTTCGCAAGCTCGCCTCAATGAAAGCCCTTCCAAAAAGGAAGGGAAATGGAGGTGACCCGCACCGATCGCACCTGAGCAGCAGGGCCTCAATGAAAGCCCTTCCGAAAAGGAAGGGAAATCCTTCTCCAGGATGTCCAGAAGACCGGACGCGACCATGCCTCAATGAAAGCCCTTCCGAAAAAGAAGGGAAATCGGTGAGTGCCAGCGCCGACCGCCGCGCCGTTCAGCTTGCCGCAATGAAAGTCCCTCCGAAAAGGAAGGGAAATCCATGCGGGCATTTCCTTTCAGTGAGGTTGTGCCTGCCTCAATGAAAGTCCCTACGAAAAAGTAGGGAAATTATCGGCGGCTGTAGCACGCCCGACATGATGAGGTGCCTCAATGAAAGTCCCTACGAAAAAGTAGGGAAATATGGACGAGCTCGCTCGCGTGCTGGATGGTGGACGCTGCCTCAATGAAAGTCCCTACGAAAAAGTAGGGAAATCCACATCCGGAAACACGCTCACGAACCGACCACCGCTGCCTCAATGAAAGTCCCTACGAAAAAGTAGGGAAATTCGGCGGCAGGCTCGATGTCGTCTAGGGTGAGGTGGCCTCAATGAAAGTCCCTACGAAAAAGTAGGGAAATATCCGCTATTGTGGGCGGCGAACTGCTTACTGTCAGCCTCAATGAAAGTCCCTACGAAAAAGTAGGGAAATTGAAGCGGGAATTGACGTGAACCGGCCGGGTAAAAAGCCTCAATGAAAGTCCCTACGAAAAAGTAGGGAAATTCGCCTTCTGGGCTGTTGTACCAGCGACTACGGAAGCCTCAATGAAAGTCCCTACGAAAAAGTAGGGAAATGGTCTGACCCTCCACGGTAGCCCAGCGGTCACGGGTAGCCTCAATGAAAGTCCCTCCGAAAAGGAAGGGAAATTTCATGTGACTGGTTTTTACTTTCTGGGAATGAAAGCCTCAATGAAAGTCCCTCCGAAAAGGAAGGGAAATTGTACGGTAGCAATTAGCCAATGGTAAAACCCCGTGCCTCAATGAAAGTCCCTCCGAAAAGGAAGGGAAATGGAGCGGTTCGGAAAGTAGCCCCGTAAAAAGGTTACGCCTCAATGAAAGTCCCTCCGAAAAGGAAGGGAAATCCGCAGAATCTCGGGGGCGGGGGTGGTCAGCTCAAGGCCTCAATGAAAGTCCCTCCGAAAAGGAAGGGAAATCCAAGCGGTGCTGCTGCTCTTCTTGGGTGTGCTCTTCGCCTCAATGAAAGTCCCTCCGAAAAGGAAGGGAAATCGTGGCAAAACGATACACCATCGTGCCGGATCGCAAGGGCCTCAATGAAAGTCCCTCCGAAAAGGAAGGGAAATCTGGCTACCGGCAACCATCGAGGCATGGAACACCGAGCCTCAATGAAAGTCCCTCCGAAAAGGAAGGGAAATCCTGGAATTAGCAACGTGGATCCCGACGACTTCAGCCTCAATGAAAGTCCCTCCGAAAAGGAAGGGAAATTTCAGATTGGCGCGAACACCGCTACTAGCATCGACATGGCCTCAATGAAAGTCCCTCCGAAAAGGAAGGGAAATCCGAAATTGTACGTTTGGAGGTGCCAGCGATGGCTCGCCTCAATGAAAGTCCCTCCGAAAAGGAAGGGAAATGTGCCTGCTCTAGCCATGCCTGGGCGTTTTTCCCCGGGCCTCAATGAAAGTCCCTCCGAAAAGGAAGGGAAATTGTGGGCGAGAATGAGCCTGCGCCGAGCACCTACGGCGCCTCAATGAAAGTCCCTCCGAAAAGGAAGGGAAATGCATCCACGCGATGCTGAGTGAGTGACCTGCCCAGTGCCTCAATGAAAGTCCCTACGAAAAAGTAGGGAAATGCCGCCGACGTTAGCGGGAATATTGCTAGTGTGCTCACGGCCTCAATGAAAGTCCCTACGAAAAAGTAGGGAAATGCTTCCGCATAGGTGAAGTGCCAGGCGGGGCTAGAGCCTCAATGAAAGTCCCTACGAAAAAGTAGGGAAATGGAAACGCGACGATAGAGGTGCAATCCTGCGTGTCGCCTCAATGAAAGTCCCTACGAAAAAGTAGGGAAATTTTTCGGCTAAATATCCTCGGTCTCCACCACCTCGCCTCAATGAAAGTCCCTACGAAAAAGTAGGGAAATTACCAACGCGGTCACCTCCCGTGACTACCATTCCGCTTCGCCTCAATGAAAGTCCCTACGAAAAAGTAGGGAAATGCCGAGGTAATTACCGGTCGGCCCGGACGCCCAGGCGCCTCAATGAAAGTCCCTACGAAAAAGTAGGGAAATCGCCGTACTCATAGCCGTGGTCGGTAAGCTCACGCATTGCCTCAATGAAAGTCCCTACGAAAAAGTAGGGAAATTACCAACGCGGTCACCTCCCGTGACTACCATTCCGCTTCGCCTCAATGAAAGTCCCTACGAAAAAGTAGGGAAATTGAGGAAATTCAGAATCTCGCTCAGGAAATTGCAGAGCCTCAATGAAAGTCCCTACGAAAAAGTAGGGAAATCAGACCGGAAGCCGCCTCGATCTTGGTCTTCACCTTGCCTCAATGAAAGTCCCTACGAAAAAGTAGGGAAATTGGGATTGCTCGTCAGGGAAGAGACCGGCTGTACATTGCCTCAATGAAAGTCCCTACGAAAAAGTAGGGAAATTTTGGCCAATGTCACGGCCCATGCCCAAAGCGTCTACGCCTCAATGAAAGTCCCTACGAAAAAGTAGGGAAATCAACGCACCACAGACCCGCTCAACCGCGCTTGAACCTGCCTCAATGAAAGTCCCTACGAAAAAGTAGGGAAATGAGCGTCACGGGTCCAGACAGTCCCCTCACCGAGGCCTCAATGAAAGTCCCTACGAAAAAGTAGGGAAATTAGGGTGCACTGGAAGGCTGCTATGACACAATGAAGGCCTCAATGAAAGTCCCTACGAAAAAGTAGGGAAATTTGCTGGAAGAGCTTACCGAGCACTTCGCACAGCAGAGGCCTCAATGAAAGTCCCTACGAAAAAGTAGGGAAATCCTCGTGCTCCCACACGCTGGGTTTGGACGTGGCGCCTCAATGAAAGTCCCTACGAAAAAGTAGGGAAATGGTGGTTCCTGTGGGGGTGATGGTGGGGTGTTTGTGGCCTCAATGAAAGTCCCTACGAAAAAGTAGGGAAATCCACACCAAAGCGAACCAGCTGTCCGTGACCCTGGAGTGCCTCAATGAAAGTCCCTACGAAAAAGTAGGGAAATTCAATGGTGATAAAGCCGTCACCTTCGCTAAGTACTTGCCTCAATGAAAGTCCCTACGAAAAAGTAGGGAAATCACATCATCGCCCAAGCAGGCAGACTAGCCGCCGTCACTGCCTCAATGAAAGTCCCTACGAAAAAGTAGGGAAATGAGGGTAAATCTTGCCGGTTGCCGCCGATTCCACATGCCTCAATGAAAGTCCCTACGAAAAAGTAGGGAAATGCGGTAGGTTTCTGCTGGAAGGCAGTCTGCCAAGTGCCTCAATGAAAGTCCCTACGAAAAAGTAGGGAAATACTGCCGGTAAAAATTTTGCCCCGACGCTGGGGGGCCTCAATGAAAGTCCCTACGAAAAAGTAGGGAAATCAGGTTCTTTTTGGAGTTTGAGCATTCGCTGAAGGGCCTCAATGAAAGTCCCTACGAAAAAGTAGGGAAATGATTACGCAGGACGGGCACGGGGCGACGGAGACCTGCCTCAATGAAAGTCCCTACGAAAAAGTAGGGAAATATGTGTTAAGTGTAAAACCCCCGCCGCGTATCTGCAGCCTCAATGAAAGTCCCTACGAAAAAGTAGGGAAATCCTAGAGATAATCTCCAGTGCCTGAGGAATTCCGATGGCCTCAATGAAAGTCCCTACGAAAAAGTAGGGAAATAAATTACCACCAAGACCAGACTTATACACAACATTGGCCTCAATGAAAGTCCCTACGAAAAAGTAGGGAAATACTGTCCCGCGTAATGTGAACGGGCACCCTATGCACCGCCTCAATGAAAGTCCCTACGAAAAAGTAGGGAAATCGGAAGCGTAACGGTCTTTGACCGAAGCCACATAGTGCCTCAATGAAAGTCCCTACGAAAAAGTAGGGAAATCAGCGGCTTCATTCCCGGTCCGTTCCAGGTATAACGCCTCAATGAAAGTCCCTACGAAAAAGTAGGGAAATGGCTACCCGAAACTAGCCCGCAACCATGCGGCAAAAACGGGTGCTTTGCGAGAACCTCGCGGAGGCTACACGCAGAATTATACACCCCAACCACATCTACCCCCATAAAATCCTCTGACAAGGGAAGAAACCATGCGAGCGACACGCCATGTCCCCGTCACGTACCAGGTTCTCGCTCACACAAAGACCCCCGCCGGGTGCTTCCTAAGCGACCCGGCGAGGGTCTTCACGTATGAGAGGGGTTGGCGCGGTTCAGGTAAACCAGACTAACCAAGCTAACCATGCAAACCGGGCGAGCTTCGAGTCTCACGGGACTAGAAAGAACAGCGCATCAAAACCCGAGCCGGCCAAAGCTCGGCCCCGGCGAACAGCGGAACTAGCGCTCCGCTTCCTCACCCAGCAGGCCCTCACGAGCCAGCGCGGTCAAACGAGACACCGCGCGGAAATACTTCTTCTGGTAACCACCGGCCAGCATCTCCGGGGTAAACACCTTGTCAAAAGGCACACCCGAAGACACAATCGGCAAGTCCTTGTCATACAGGCGGTCGGCCAGCACCACAAAACGCAACGCCACCGACTGCTCCGTAATCGGCTGCACATCACGCCACGCAACACCCTGCAGACCGTCAATCAGCTGACGGTAACGCGAAGGGTGCACCTTCGCCAGGTGATCAACCAGGTCCGCGAAGTTATCGACGCCCACCGTCTTACCGGCGAACACCTCCTCAACCTTCGCGTCAAACTCGGCGTCAGACACCGGCTCCGGAGCATCGGGCAGGCCACGATGACGGAAGTCCTCACCATCCACGCGGTGCACCTCAAACTGCGAAGCAAGCACCTGAATCTCACGCTTAAAATCCTCAGCCGCAAAGCGGCCCTCGCCCAGGGCACCCGGCAGAGTGTTCGAGGTCGCCACAAGCTTCACGCCGGCATCGGCCAGCTCACGCATCAGGCGGGACATGAGCACCGTATCGCCCGGATCGTCCAGCTCAAACTCGTCAATACACACCAGCTTGTAGCCGCTCAGCGCCTCAACCGTCTTGCGGAACGTCAACGCACCCACCAGGTTCGTGTACTCCACGAACGTGCCGAACGCCTTCGGGCCGTCTACGTAATGCCACAGCGAAGCCAGCAGGTGGGTCTTACCCACACCGAAACCGCCATCAAGGTACAGGCCGGCCTTCGAGGTGTCCTTCTTCTTGCCGCCAAAGAGTCGTCCAAAAAAGCCGCCGCCGGAACCACTGCCGTTAATCTTGTCGCCAAAATCCTTAAGTTTCTGCACCGCTTCAGCCTGCGAAGGCTGGTTCGGGTCGGGGATATAGGTGTCGAACGAAACCTCTCCAAAACGCTCTGACGGGCGGAAACCCGCCAGCAACTCATCAGCAGACACGCGCGGGATGCGGTCGGTCAAGTGTACGGTCGTGGTGGGCACAAAAACTCTTTTCTTCAGTGACGGCGATGTGACTTTCGTTTTAAGTGTAGTACTGTCTAACACCCCGCGTGAGCCGCATGAGTTGCCCGCCACATTACGGGCATGGGGAGGGGGAGGGTGGGATATACGGGAGGGACTGCTGGGCTGGGACGCGGAGGGCGGGAATGCGAGGGCATGGGCGTTCGGGTGCGGAGGCTGAGGTGGTGTGCGCCCAGGGCTGGGTCTGTATTTCTACTTTCTATTTTATTTTTCTGACAAATAAGGTCATAATAAGGAGTATCTATTTTCGGAGGTTTTCATGTCATTTCTATCAAAAAATTGGGCAGGACTGTCAGTCTGCCTGATCATTTCTATCATCTCTTGGGTTTTAGGAGGATTCCTGCCTGTTGTGGGCGCACCTGTTTTCGCCATTTTTATCGGAATGATTCTCCATCCCTTTCTCACTTCCT
>ERZ773272.418-NODE-418-length-17157-cov-3.498363_pt1 | contig 17157 bp, 13 predicted proteins | sample MGYA00511891_ERZ773272 | MGnify/ENA primary metagenome ERZ773272 (study PRJEB29015, sample SAMEA2738150) | human oral metagenome | biome: human oral; feature: human-associated habitat; material: saliva | place: China | collected 2198 ...
GATACCCTCATACTTCTCAACACGTGTATAAAGCTTATTGAACTTGTCGGCATCTTGTTCAACAAGTAACTCCCTTACCATACCAAACATACGCTGGATACGCTCGGCAAACGACTTGATTTCCTTTGATGCTTCAAGCACTGAGAGCTCTGGAGTCTTCATTATTCCAACCTGAATAAAGTGTAGACGGAACTCGTCTTCGTCCTTGTTTGCCTTCGGCTTGATGATGATACAAACCAGTTTCTCCAAGTATTTAATAGGTCCAACGAGGATAAGCGTATTGGTAACGTTGAACGTTGTGTGGAAAGCAGCAAGCACAAAGCTCAGCTTAGCAGCATTGGCAGCGAAGCCAGGAGCACCCTTTGGCATTGTAACATCATATCCTACCCATCCACAAATCATATCAACGAAAGGATGGAAGACACACAATACCCATACAACACCAAAGACATTAAACACCATATGTGCCATAGCAGCTCGCCGTGCCTGCGTGTTTGCCGTGAGAGCAGCAAGGTTTGATGTCACCGTTGTACCAATATTCTCACCCATTACCAATGCAATACCCTGATAGATAGGCAGCACTCCTGTTGAACAAAGAATCATTGTGATGGCCATAATAGCAGCAGAACTCTGCACACACATCGTCAAAACACTACCAATAAGCAGGAAAACAATGGTTGTAATGAAGCTCTGTGGATCAAACTGGCTAAAGAACTGCAGCACAGCTGGCGTATGTCCAAGGTCCATATCAATCCCTGCCTGGCGCAATGTGCCCAATCCGAGGAACATAAAGGATATACCGAAGAGGAAATCTCCTATCAGTTTACGTCGCTTTGAATAGATTAATACGATACCAATGAAGAATGCTGGCCACACAAAATCAGTGATGTTAAACGAGAAACCAGCTGACATGATCCATGCCGTAAGCGTCGTTCCGATGTTTGCACCCATGATAACCGATATGGCTTGCACAAGGGTTAGGAGTCCGGCATTCACAAAACTCACCGTCATCACCGTCGTTGCAGTTGATGATTGTACGGCAGCTGTAATGAAAGTACCAGTAAGAATTCCTGTAAAACGATTAGTAGTCATTGCGCCAAGGACGTGACGCAACTGCGGGCCTGCCATCTTCTGCAAGCTTTCGCTCATTGATTTCATACCGAACATCAGCAATGCCAATGCACCAATGAGCTTAAAAAGTATCCAAACCGACATATATTATATTAATTTGTGATGTATATCTTTTGGGAATCTGCGAAACTTTCTCTAATTTTACCAACTGTTTTAAACAACCGGACGCTATTGTCCGCCGACAAATTAATCCTGATTAGCAATGAAACAAGTACTGCAAATCCGCTGCAAAAATAATAAAAAAACTCAAGAAGTCCCAATGGGAAGTACACTTTCTGACATTTATAAGGAAATTAATCTGCAATTACCTTATGAGCCAGTGAGTGCAAAAGTAAATAATAAGGTAGAAGGATTACACTACCGTGTCTATCATAATAAGGACATAGAGTTCCTCGACTTGCGGTCACCATCAGGTATCCGGACCTACACCCGATCACTGTTCATGGTGCTTTGTAAAGCCGTTCACGACCTCTATGCAGGCAGTAAAGTTGTCATAGACATCCCTGTGTCGAATGGTTATTACTGTAACATAAAGCTCGGACGCCCTATTACGACAGAAGATATAGACCGAATCCGTACTCGAATGCAGGAGATTATCAACGCCAAGATGCCCATCCAGCGTTTCGAAACAACAACTGAAGATGCCATAAAGATATTCACTGCGTTAGGCGATGAGCAGAAAGCGAAGCTCTTACGCAGCAGTGGATCACTCTATAGTGTCTATTATATCCTGGATGATTATAAGGATTATTACTACGGTTCTATGCTCACAAACACCGCACAGTTACGTCTTTTCGGACTGGAACCTTACTTTGACGGCATCCTTCTCCGTATCCCTTCCACGCAGGACCCAACTAAATTGGGCGAACTCGTACGGCAAGACAAGATGTTTGAGGTGTTCAAAGAGCACCACAGATGGCAGAGTATTCTTGATATAAGGACGGTTGGCGACTTCAATGAAGGCGTAAAGAATGGCTTTTCAACTGACCTTATCAACGTCAGTGAGGCATTACAAGAAAAGAAAATATCACAGATTGCCGACACCATAGCAGAGAAAAAGAACATCAAAGTCGTTCTTATTGCTGGGCCTTCGTCAAGCGGAAAGACCACCTTCTGTAAGCGTTTGTCCGTACAACTCCTGGCAAGTGGAGTGAAACCCGTACAGATTTCTCTGGATGATTACTTCGTTAATCGTCACGAAACACCAAAAGATGAGAATGGAGAACTTGACTATGAGAGCATCTATGCACTGAACATCCCGTTGATAAACGAACAGTTCAATGCGCTCTTCCGTGGTGAAGAGGTGGAGCTACCCAAGTATAATTTCCAGACAGGGACGAGTGAAAAGAGTGGTAAGAAGCTGCATCTTGAAGAGAATAACGTGTTGGTAGTGGAAGGAATCCATGCCTTGAACCCATTACTAACAGAACAAATAGCTGACGAAAAGAAGTTTAAGATCTATGCTTCAGCCCTCACAACCATTCTCTTAGACAATCATAACTACATCCCAACGACGGATAACCGATTGCTACGACGCATTGTGCGCGACTATAAATACCGTGGTTGTTCAGCTGAAGAGACCATCCATCGGTGGCCAAGTGTGCGTGCTGGTGAAAACAAATGGATCTTTCCCTATCAAGAACAGGCGGATGTCATGTTCAATACTGCCATGCTCTTTGAGCTTGCCGTCATCAAACCACAAGCTGAAGAAGTGTTGGAGCAGGTGCCAGAGAACTGTGAAGAATATGCCGAGGCTTACCGTCTGCGCAAGTTCCTCAAGTACTTTGCACCGCTGCCGTTCCGTGATCTTCCTCCAACATCACTGCTAAGAGAGTTCTTAGGTGGTAGTTCTTTCAAATATTAAACACCCCTTTAAAAGAGCAGGGAGAATGGATACTGTAAAAATTATTCACCTTCCACTTTGCAATAGGTGCTCTTTTGCATTGTAAAAGACGCCCTTTTGCATTGTAAAAGATGCCCTTTTAGCATGCAAAAGGTGCCCTTTTGAGATTCAAAAGGGCACCTTTTACTTTGCCATCTACAATCCTTTGATAATCTGAAGGTTACAAAGTCATTAAAAATCGATTTCTCCTTAAAATGTACTCTGTCGACTTCTCTTTTTTGTAAAGGCTTTTCCAACTTCAAGATTTCATCCCCTTCCCTCTCTCTTGGGTTTATTAAGAAAGAGGGAACAAGCCTTTATTTCAGTTTACGTTCCAATACTCTGAGCAGGTCAAGAGGATGTTTCTTCATGTCTTTCAGTGAGAAAGCATCGCTCTGCAGATACTCATCCATCTTTGGGAAACGCTCAAAACACGAAAGAAGTGTCTTTTTTGCCGATATACGTATACCTGTTTCAGGAACGTAATAAGTCACAACAACATCGTCACTTTTAAGACAATAAGAGAAAGCTATTGACTCTTCGATGTAAAATGTACTACCACTACTACTATAATCTACTGTAGGAGACATAAATCCAAGTACCTCTTTCCCTTCATAAGTCTGCTCCCAAAAGTACTTATGATTTGTTTTCTTCAGGCTCTTAGGCATCGAAAAGATCTTACAAGCATATAAAGATAAGTATTTAATTTGCTTTCCATCCTTTGTTAACTCCAACTCCTTTGCATCATCAGCTTCGTATTTTGTCTCCTTTCCTGTTGGTGTTGGTGCGATAAACAAGGTTTGTATATTATAAATATTCTGACCATATACACTTGCCATCACCCTTGCTTTCTTAAAGTTAACCAAGTAACCCGACACTTTACTACCATCATTGAGCGTAAGAACACAAGGCAAAGGAGTGAACTTCTCTTTCTCTTTAGCACTAATTGACACAACACCTACCAAGAGCATTAGTAGGGTAAACATGATAACATGAAGCTTTTTCATAACTATTTTTATTTGTTTTAGTTAAAAGTTCTTTTATAAGTACTGCAAAGATATATATAAAATGTGAAACAAAGAAAAAAGCATATCGGTTTTATTGGTACTACTTTACAAGTCAAATAACACTATAAATTTAAGAATAGTAGACCAGTAGAAGTCTCTGTCAACATTTAGAGACAAAAAAAAGAAGTGCTCTTTTTGACCTTCAAAAGAGCACTTCTTAATTTACTATTGTCAATCTTTTAGGAAATAGGAAGTTTCCTATTGGATAATAAACTTTCTGTATTTATATCACAGTTCTCTCCCCTTACTTATCCATGAAGAGCCTTTAAAAGATGGAAAGGACATTTTCATTCTTTATCATTGGGAATCAAAATAAGGAGAAAAGAGCCTTTATTTCAGTTTACGCTCCAATACTCTGAGCAGGTCAAGAGGATGTTTCTTCATGTCTTTCAGTGAGAAGGCATCGCTCTCCAGATACTCATCCATCTTTGGGAAACGCTCGAAACACATGCGAAGTGTTTTCTTTGGCCATGCACGTGAACCTGATTCTGGTACAAAATAAGTCACAGCGACGTTGTCACCTTTAATACAATAAGAGAAAGCTATTGACTCTTCAATCTTCGTACCAGTCCAAGGATTGTAGCTTCTATCAATGGTTGGAGACAAGAGACCTATCACATCCTTTCCTTCATAAGCTACTTGCCAGAAGTAACGATGGTTTGTTGGCTTCAAGTCCTTAGGCATCGTAAACACCTTAGTGGTATAGAGTGAAAGGAACTTCATTGTCTTTCCCTCAACAGTTACCTCAAATTCCTTAACATCATCAGCTGTATATTTTGTGATTTTCCCCGTCATTGAAGGTGACACGAACAGTGTCTGCAAGGCGATAACGTTCTGTCCATACATACTTGCCATAACCTTTGTTGTTTTTACATTAAAGATATAACCTGATACTTTGTCGCCATTTTGAAGTGTAATGACACACTGTACGGGCTCTTCCTTCTTGTCTTTAGCATTAATTGATACGACACCTACCAACAACATGAGTAGTGTCAACATGATTACATGAAGCTTTTTCATTATTATTATTATTCGTTTTAGTTGAAAGTTCTTTTATTAGTACCGCAAAGATATATATAAAATGTGGGAACAGGAACAACTGTTAAGGATTTTGTCTATACTATTTATGATTTTAATAATAGATTATCGACCATCATAAAGGCAAAAGAAAAGCCCCCTAACCTTTACAAAAGCAAGGTTAGGGGACTTGTTCCTTATTTCTTAATTAGCGGTCGAGCTTCCACGTAACACCGTCCTTAGTGTCCTTAACCTGGAACCCTGCAGCCGCCAAAGAGTCACGAATCTGGTCACTGACAGCCCAGTTTTTCTCCGCTTTAGCCTTAGCACGAAGGTCGAGAACCATATCAACAACCTTGCCATAAGCTTCCTCACGAGCATCATTATTGGCTCCACGCTCATTCTGAAGACCAAGGATATCGAAGGCAAAGAGCTTCATTGTATCCGTCAACTCCTGTAAGTCATCAGCAGAAATCTGTGCCTTATGATCGACAATAGTGTTCACAAGATGACAAGCTTCGAAGAGATTTGATATGACAGCAGGCGTCATAAGGTCGTCATTCATCGCATCATAACACTTCTGACGAAGCCCAGTAACGAACGTCTTTGTATTCTCATCAGATGCAGCAGAAGGCTGAATGCGTGCTAAATCCTCGATACCATTCATCAAACGTTCGTATCCTTTCTCTGCAGCTTGCAGTGCTTCATTGGAGAAATCAACGGTCCCACGATAGTGAGCAGAGAGGATAAAGAAACGAATTGTCATTGGAGAATAAGCCTGAGAGAGCGTATCATGCTTGCCAGTAAAGAACTGTTCAAGCGTAATAAAGTTCCCTAAAGACTTGCCCATCTTCTGTCCGTTGATGGTAATCATATTGTTATGCATCCAATATTTCACCATTTGGTCGCCCTGTGAAGCCACAGCTTGAGCTATTTCACACTCATGATGGGGGAAGATAAGGTCCATTCCACCACCGTGAATATCAAAGTGATCACCCAAATACTTACGTCCCATAGCTGTACACTCGCAGTGCCAGCCAGGGAAACCATTACTCCATGGAGATGGCCAACGCATGATATGCTCGGGCATAGCACGCTTCCAAAGCGCAAAGTCAACCTGATTATGCTTCTCACCGACACCTGCTAACTCACGAGAGTTATTGATCATGTCGCTAAGATTACGCCCAGAGAGGATGCCATAGTGGTGATCCTTATCATATTTCTCCACATCAAAGTAGATACTACCATTGCTTTCATAAGCATAACCATTGGCAAGAATCTCCTTGACAAGCTCCTCCTGCTCAATGATATGTCCCGTCGCATGAGGTTCAATGCTTGGTGGAAGCACATTAAGAGCACGCATCGCGTCATGATAACGGTTCGTATAATACTGCGCAATCTCCATTGGTTCCAACTGTTCAAGGCGTGCTTTCTTCTCTATCTTATCATCACCTTCATCAGCATCATGCTCTAAATGCCCCACATCAGTGATGTTCCGGACATAACGAACCTTATAACCAATGTGCTTAAGGTAACGAAAAAGAATATCAAACGTGATTGCTGGACGAGCATGTCCTAAGTGTGGATCACCGTAAACAGTTGGTCCGCAGACATACATTCCCACGTTTGGCGCTGCTATCGGCTGAAAAAGTTCCTTCTTACGATGCAGTGTATTGTAAATAACTAAGTCTTGCATAATCAGTTGTTTATTACTTAATGATGCAAAATTACAAAAATATTGTCAGTCATAACACGCCTATGCTGATTTTTTATTATCTTTGCTTCATATCCACAAGAGATATCAACCGAACTGAAAAAATGAATGTTTAATCAATAAAAAACTTAAGATTATGATTATCACAACAACCCCGACCATTGAAGGTCACCCTATTATTGAGTACAAAGGTATTGTAACTGGAGAGACTATCATCGGTGCTAACGCATTTAAAGACTTCCTTGCAGGCATCAGAGACATCATAGGTGGACGCAGTGGGTCCTATGAAAAGGTGCTTCGAGAGGGCAAAGACACTTCTATACAAGAGATGATCCAACGTGCCGAAGAGCTTGGTGCTAACGCCATTGTAGGTATTGACCTTGATTATGAGACTGTTGGTCAGGGTGGTTCTATGCTCATGGTCACCTGTTCTGGTACAGCTGTAAGGATCTAAAAACGAACTTACAGTAAACTATCAGCCTACAAAAATAAAAAGAGGATACGCTTTTAGAGGCGTATCCTCTTTTCTTATATAATGCAAAAGACATACTAAACACAACATTACTATTATATAACAAATCGAATATTACAAATCTTTAAAACACAATCTCCGCTCTAAAATTCTCCTTTTTGTCGCTTTTATTCTTTTATTTGCAATATTTATACTATCTTTGCACTCTGTAATTAACCTGAAGACGGTGATAATATTAATATCAAACTTCAAAAAAACTTAAACTATACACCCTACAGATAGACTGGAGAATGATGTTACAACCACTAAGATTACATTACATGCCAACTAAGATTACAACTAAAAATAACAAATAGAAACGAAAATTTATGCTAAAATTCGTACAGAGGTGGACTCTATGGGCTCACCGAAAAAAGTTTGCGTTGTTGTGTATTGCAAGTATTATGAGTATACACATTACAGCACAAAACGTTACTATCAGTCCGCAATCAGGACACCTTATTTCAGGAAAGACTACAAATCCTAATGAGCGTGGATACGTTGCAGGTTATGGTTCTTACTGGGTTCATAACCAATTACCCCTTACATTTACCGTATCAGGTAGTCCAGAGTTCACTTCAAACGATGTAATGACAAAGCTTTCTGGTGGTTTGAAGGAGTATCAAGGGAATCTTCTCCTTGCTACACTCGACTTTCCTGAGTATGCATGTATCGCTCTTCCACGCGGATATCGTATCAAGAGCTATACCATTGTGTTTAAGAATGACATGGACGCAATGGCAGACAAAAGCGTATTGGATGATGTTTGGGCAGACCAAAGTCTTACAAAGCAGGCTCCATTTGGCCGTATTTTAGATTGGAAAGTTGGTGAAGTAAAGCGCAAGGATGTACTAACTGGTACAAATCCAGCCATCCCTACTTTTGTTCCTGGCACCGAGATAACCATTCCAACAAACAGTGTTGGTCAAGAGTTTACGATGACCCGCACTGCAGACGATATAGGTAATCGTATCTTCTTTGCCTTTGCTGGTAATATCAAAAAGGCTCGCGTGGGTGTACTTCGCATTAAGCATATAGAGATAAAGTTCGCTGCTGACGACACCTTTGATGTTCCTTTAAACCCAATAGGTAACACTACTAATAGGGTAAGTCTTGCAGAAAGTCCCTTTAATGTCGGTAAAGTAGACCTTGGAGCAATCACAAGACGTGTCAAAGAAGGTAAGACTTTCTATGCTTATGATGCGAATCAATTAGATGATATTGATGCTACTGCACTGTTATATAACGAGGGTGCAGTAAGCAATGGCACGTGGGATGCAACTCAAGGAAGCAAGACAATATCAGCTGTAGGTTACCAAGGTAAATACTGGTATAGCATCATGGAAGGTACACACTACGTCGAAGCACCTACAAATATAAAGATTCGTTCTGGGCAAGGAAACAGAACTACGCCCATCGCTTATCGTATTGTTGGTGCAGATATAACGGCAGATTACGGAAAGGCTAACACTTATTCAGGTGGTTTTAAGATATGGTATAAGGATGAAACTACTGGTACTTATTACTACCTTTACACTGATGGACAATGGTACAATGCTGATTACGGCATCTATTGGCACATGGATGAGGAAGGAAAGATATACTACTTATATAATAACGTAAAGTATTATCTTTCATGGTTCTACACTTATAAAACAGGGAAATACACCATTACATCACGCTCTTCATCAGACGGTAACGACTCATACTATGGTATGAAGTGGGCTTTCGATGATGCCGGACTCTATGTATATGCGCCTATCAATGGTATTATTCAGCGCCTTTACTTGCGCGGAACGAATGTGGATAGCCAGCGATTCTTGTTCTGGAACATTCCAACGAAGCTCCCTTCAGTTCATAGAACATTAGCAGACGACTATTTCATACCAAAAGATTACAAGCTAACAGTGTATGACAAGACTGGTGATAACGTTCTTGCGACTGCTAATATCAATGCTTCTAACAAGAATCAAACCATTAGCCTGACCAATCTTAACAATGACGCAATCAAGTTTAAGGTGGAGAATGTAAATGGAGATACCCCTACTGCACTACTCCAAATCAAACTAAAGCTACAACCTCTTAACCCTTATCTTTCTGAAGTAGATGCAGTCTGCAAGGGCAATAATGGCGAAGAGATTACACGTCGCTTTGGTTCAACCGACTTTAAGCTTGGTGGTGAGGCTTTCGTTTATAAGGTTCCAAAGGGCTTCGTTGGCTCCAATAAAGCGCGATTCGTCTTCCGTGAGGCTAAATCAGACTATGCTGACGACACCTATGGTGAGCTCTCTAAGAATGGGGACAGCCGTTATAGCGTAGTCGGATCACCTTATTATAGTCTCATTGGTGGTGACCTTTACGGACATAAGGCTGATGTAATGAATCATAACTACAAAGATAAGATAACTACAGACAAAGTTGGTAACATTCCATTCAAGTTCAATAACGCTGCTGAACTCTATAACACGAATGAAAGTACAACGGGTTCTTATCTCTATGAGCAGAACTTTGATATGACCATTTATACAAGTAGTTATGATAATGTAACAACGAATAAGAATGGAACTATCACAAATACAAGCCAATACGGTAGTTTCAATGAGCAGAATACAGAGGTAGAAGACTTGGAAACAAAGACTATGTACCTCTTTGCAGCTGATGAAACACGCTATAACATTGCACCAACAACAGCCGAGACCCATCGTGCTTATGCTTATTACGACACAAAAATAAAGTTGCAGATGGCTGATTATACGCCAAAGGTGACATGGGAGAAGGTTTATGACACAACTGATTATTATAAAGATGATGCTCACAAAGACCACAATGAGGCAATGGTCGGTGCTAAGATCACCACAACCGAGTCAGGATATGACTATGCCGACTTACTCTCACGGGATGAGACATCAGGCTATCTGACTGTAAAGCAGATTCAGGATGCCATGCAAACCTCTATCAACAATCACGACACAGGTGCACCACAGAGCCTCTCTCAGGTGCTGTATGTGGATGGTTCAACCCTCTTCTCGATTGTTAAACCAGAGGTATCAGCTAATGAGAAAACCATTGAATCACTACGTGGCACATTGGCTAAGAATGCACTTCTCTATCTACCTTATCGAGCAACAAGCTATGCCGTAAATACCAATACAGCAATAAAGGTAAAGGGATCGCAGGACACATTCATAGGAAAGGGCAACGTTATCTTGACAGATAAGAATCCATTCTTCGCTCCTTTCAGCATTCAACTTGATGCAGATAAATATGCACAGTTTACTCGTGAGAACACAAATACATCACGTGGAAGAACTATTTATAACAGTGTTGTACTGCCTTATGCGCTGACCCTTGATGCTAATGGCAAACATGTGAATCCTACAGGTACAACTCCTTTTGAATTCACACTAAGTGAAATGAAAGCTAATGGCCTACATTACGATGGAGTACAAGTTGCTTCTGGTAGAGACTATCAAGCTACTCAGCAATTCAAAAAGATTACATCTGGCAAGAGTGAGGCAAATATGCCATACTATGTAACGAATGATGCTGCATTCGGAAGCGGTAACATATCGTTTATTGCCATTGAGAAAGGGGCACTCATAGAGAAGAGTGTACGCCAAGATGGGCTACAGAAGGGTGCAACAGTAACGAATATGTTAGCAGGAAGTGCTACTAACTTCACAAGCAAATATAGCTATAGCGGAGCTGTTCTTCCCCGTATCACCAACGGAAATGTCTTCTATTTCTCACGTGACAAGTATGTCTCTCTCCGCAACTTACGCGACCCGAATCTCTATATTTACCCTTTCCGTGCAGTATATGAGTTTGATGCTGGTAGCAGTTCACATGCAAAGCCATTTAATTCTTTTGTCGTAACATGGGACGATACAATTGATAATACCACAGATATTAATGGTATTACACAGACAAATGGCCTACAGGTAACTACAGGGAGGGGACAACTTACGGTGTCAACAGGTATGGAAACCGTTCTTCATATCGTAAGTGTGGCTGGTCACAGTCTTGTAAACACAACGCTAAAAGCAGGTGAAAGCGTAACCTATACCCTACCAGCTGGTATCTATTTGGTGAATAACAAGAAAGTAATCGTAGACTAAAGCAAAAGCAATGGAACTAAAAAGAAATTATATAACACCAGCGATTATCATATATGAGACGCACGTGGAGAGCCCGCTACTCGACAGTTCACAGGACGATCATGCAGACAGTAAACCACAACCGTTTATCTATGAAGAGGATGAAGAAAACTATTCCTGGGGGAATCTCTGGGAAAATAAATAATTAAAAAGCACGCCTTGCGATTCTGCAAGGCGTGCTTTTTGTTTTCACACCAATGTGTCAGGCGACTGTTTACCCAGTAAACAAGTACTCATCTAAAGCCCAAACAGCCTTGAACAACATACTCACATTCCCCTCCCAGTGGTTTCGTGATACACCAATATACGCCTTTCAATGTGTTAACATACGCTCTGTAACTCTATATCCATCATCATTTCCCAATCTCACCTCTTATTATCCACTAAACTTGTTATTTATTTCCATCTGTCTTTGGGGCTTCTCATAATAGGAACTTCAGAGAATTATTCACAACCTCAGCCTTCTGTGTTATCGGATAAGACGCTTTTCTCATACCCATCCCACTCCTTCCACATATGCTTATAGGGCATTACAGGAAATTACAGACGCCTTGTAGAAAGATTACAAGCGCCTTGTAGAAAGATTACAGACGCCTTGTAATTTTCTGTAATGGACCTTGGGGGGATATTTATACTGCTCTATTAATAATAAAATAGGCGTTTATTAGTTAACAGTGGTATCTTCTTTAAGAGTTGAATTACATATCAAGGAGTTCTATATCAAGGCATATTTATAAAAAAACAACTGACATCAAAAATCTCCATCATGATAGAAATAAAAATATCACCATGATAAGGCGAACATGAGACATGCGCTTCAGCCATACAAAGCACAGTCCGAAGCAAGTAAAAGCATAGACAAAAAGACTCCCAAACCTTTCTATAAGGTTGGGAGTCCATATGCTATGCACGTTCCTTATGATTTATATTAGAACGTTTCCTTTATTATTCATCAAAACCAATTGGGCGAAACTGATGCTGTTCTTCACTATATACGAAGCCTGCATCATGTAGACGAGACTTAAGTTTATCAACATCTTCGCCGAAATTATAACAGAGTAATTCCAAAGAATCAAACTCTTCATCACGCAGTAGCATGTTTACACTACTTACAAGGATCGCTGGATCCTGTGGTAACTTATCCATATTCTTTATTCTATTAATTTACTTCATTGATTCACTCACAAAGTGTAGAGGGAGAAGTTCCTTTACTGTATTGATAACATAGACGCCTCCTGTACCATAAAGAAGGATACGGATGGGCTGCTTGTATCGATCTTCTATCTCTAAGATTACCTGTCGACAGGCTCCGCAAGGAACTATCGGGTCGTGCATCAGCCCATGCTCATTACGGGCAGCAATGGCAAGAGCCGTTACAGGTTGGTCTGGATAATTTGACTGTGCAGCAAATATTGCAGAACGTTCAGCACATAATCCCGATGGGAAAGCAGCATTTTCTTGGTTGGCACCCATAACTTCTTTGCCATTGGCAAGGCGTAAAGCAGCCCCAACCTGAAAGCGACTATAAGGGGAGTAGCTGTTCTCTGTAGCCGCTATAGCTGTCTGAATAAGATGTTGATCATCAGCAGATAGTTCATCAAAAGTGCCGAAACCAATCTTTATACTTAAGTCTATTGTCTTCATTTATGTATTTGTCTTATGACTGGGAGACTAATAAGTTAATTACTCATCAGCTCATAACATCCTATATCTGGCTTACCATCACGTGGCTTACCATCATGATCTTTCGCAAAACGAGTATCATTCAGGACCTTACCAGTATCAACAGCAGCCGATTTCTCTCCATCTTTTAGCTTCAAAAGGTGGAAGTTGAAACGCTGTTTGTCTGCATCAACCATAACAAACTGTTTCTCGCCACCTGATGGATAATCCTTCGTGTTCTCCCATATCACATCCGTAAAATGAGTAAGTAACGCTGTATCCTTAGGCTTATCAGTGCGTAATATACAATGATCAAACTGATAGTTAGCCATCATATTATCCCTATTATCAACCATTACAACGTCATCAGCGTATCCTGTAATCAAAGAGTTTACGATATCAAAGCTCTGTAAAGCATACTCCTTGTCGCCCAAATGATTGCTGATACGGAGTGCAGCCCCACGATTTCCATCAAAAGGATAGAACTGAGCAAAGGTACAATGTGTTAACGTTGTCTTACCACCAAGGAAGGAAGCACAATCCATTAGTGTGTTGGAAAACTGAGTGTTATAAGCTTCAACCGTACTACTTACCGCCTGTAAACCATATCCTTGACAGTTATGGACAGTAGAGTTGGCAAGCAAAAGCTTCTGTTGTGCTGTGTTTGAACTGTCACAAACAATACCATCATAGGCAGAATGAAGATCAGTATACATGAGAACATTGTCGTAACTGTCCTTATGGAAGTGTATTCCCCTCCACTGTCCGCTCACACGATCATATGGAAGATAAGAGAACATCCAGTCAAGACGATCGCCACGAAGCGTCACAGGGTTATCAGCCGTACCCTCACAACGTAATGTTCCATGTACGTCTATAGCGGCTTTGTTGGAGAAATAGAGTGTTGTTCCTGCTGGAATGGTCAGTGTTGCACCAGCAGTAACCTTTAACGTGTCCTGTAAAACAATAGGCTTTGAACCTGTAAGAGTCGTATTCGTAGTCACGTTTAATCCTTTCAGGAGCTCCGCATCCCAACTATAAACATTGAGATTCACCTTCTGTTGTACCCCACTCTCAAGCGTAAAGATGAGGTTATCCGTAATCTGCTGTGGGGTAGTAGCACTATTAATAGGCGATGTCATCTCTACAAAGACCCGAATACTATCTTTATTACGCACCTCAAGATTGTTTGCCTGATAGCCATTAGAAGCATCAAGACTTATCCCATCGACATTCACACGAAAGCCTGTCTGGTTTCCTTGTGCCAATCTTACGTTTGCCAAACGTAAGCCATCACCAGAGTTATTATAGACCCAAAAGGTTTTCGTTGGTGTTGGAACGTTCGAGAATGTAGTATCAAGTCGCAGTGTATCTGTCGAAAAAGACAGAAGATTACCAGTTGATGTTGAGAAAGAATCATCATCGGAACATGCTGCCATCATCACGACGGATGCAAGAAGGAATAATATAGTTAATTTCTTCATCATATATCTTTTAGTTCTTAACTAACGGTATTGTAAAATGTTTATTGCACAATCCGTCTTATTCCAAGTCAACATGTTCTACACTAATCTCATCATTAAGAAAGATACGAGCACTCTCTTTAAACTTCTCAGGATTCTCTGTTGTAAGATACTTCACGGTACCATGCTTCGTACAACGACGCTCCATGTCAGGATGACGATGAAGGTAATCCTGAAGACTTTCGGCAACATACTCTCCTTGTGGGACTATTTTTACCCCACGCGGTACATGCTTCAAAATCTTCGACATCAGTATAGGGTAATGAGTACAGCCAAGGATGACTGTATCAATTTCAGGGTCAAGCCGCATAATATGGTCAATGCGCTTCTTAACAAAGTAATCAGCTCCAGGGCTGTCAGCTTCATTGTTCTCTATAATCGGGACCCACAAAGGACAAGCCACACCTGTTACTTTCACATCAGGCCATAACTTCTGAATCTCCATATTATAGCTATGACTCTTTACTGTTCCCTCAGTTGCTAACAAACCTACATGTTGTGAATGGGTCAGTTTACCTATGATTTCAGCTGTAGGACGAATGACTCCCAGTACTCTTCTGTTTGGATCAAGCCTCGGTAAATCATTCTGCTGTATGCTACGTAGAGCCTTTGCGGACGCCGTATTACAACCCAAAATAACCAACTGACAACCTGACTCAAAGAGTTTCATAACAGCCTGACGCGTAAACTGATATACAACATCAAAGGAACGTGACCCATAAGGTGCACGAGCATTATCCCCCAGATAGAGATAATCGTACTCTGGAAGAAGCTGACGAATACCATGTAAGATTGTCAGACCGCCATAACCAGAATCAAAAACTCCAATAGGTCCTGGTGCTTGTGAATAGCTTGTCATTATCTTTTTACCCTTTCACCTTACTTAAGCACAGCAATGAGTGCATCTGTGATATCCTCTCCCTTCGCTGTATCCACATACAAAAGAGTATTATTATCTGAATTGAGAATGAAAGCATAGCCACTTTCCTTCCCCATCCCACGAACTGTTGCATCAAGTTTTCTGCGAACAGGAGCATAAATATCATCTTCTGCTTTCTTTAATAAGCGTTCTGTCTCCTTACGGAAAGCCACATTACGATCCATCAGTTCTTCTAATTCGGCCTGTCTTTTACGAAGAATAGATGGCTCTAACTTACGTTGCACATCAAGAAATTCCTCATAACGACTATTAAAATCGTCAGCAGAACGCTTCGCTTCGGCATCATATTTTGCTTTTAAATCATTATAACTACGTGTCGCCGCAGCATAGTCTGCCATCGCATGCAATACTTTGTCATAACTAAAATAAGCGAATTTCAATACTGGAACCGTTTGCTGAGCAGCTGCCATAAGCGGCAACAACACCATAGCAAAGGACAAGAATAATTTCTTCATCATATGTATTTTATGTCTCTGAATAAAAAAAAGGTCATCGCAAGAATATAAACTCATGCGGTGACCTCACCCTATCTCTTACTTTATAATATTAAGGTAAGAGAATAAATGACGGGGCAAAGGCACCCGTTCTCACTTTTACTTCATCTTAGCCAGCTGGGCCTTAACCTCTGCAGTGACATCCTTGCTAAGTGCTTCATTGATATACAATGGTTGGCCTGCTGCCTTTTCCATAATATAAACATAGTTACCAGCCTTAGCTACTGCTGCAATAGCATTACGAACTTTCTCAAGAACAGGGCCAAGTTGCTTCTGCTGCTCCTCATTGAAAGCCTTCTGGTTGTCCTGAGCAGTCTGCTGGATCTTGTTGTACATATCCTGCAAGTTCTTCTCAGTCTCAGCCTGCTTTGTAGCGTTCATAGTGCTCTTAGACTTGTCGTAAGCCTCTGCCTGACGCTGCAATTCAGCCTGCATGTCTTCGAGCTGCTTCTGATACTCCTTACCCTTAGCTTCCAACTTACTCTGAACAGCTGTAGCCTCTGGAAGTGACTGGAGGAGAGCCTGTGAGTCAAGGTGACCAAACTTCTGTGCGAACAATGTCATTGGTGCACAGAGCATCAACATCAAAAATAACTTTTTCATTTCTTTTTATTGTTTAATTGTTTATTATTATGCTTTTTATCTGCGGTGATAATATTCCTAGGATAGCTAGGAGAACTAGTTTTCCGAACCTTCCCTTACTGATAAGAATATCCTAACTTCTGCAGCACTTCATTACTAATATCCACCTTTGGCGAACCATAGATAATACCAGCAGCATTGCTTGAACGGTCAATAACCAAGCTATAACCACGCTGGTCGGAGATATCCTTTACTGCATTGTAAATCTCGTCTTGTATAGGAGTAATCAGACTGGTACGCTTCTTAAAGAGCTCCCCCTCTGGGCCGAAGTACTTACGTTTGAGGTCGGATGCCTGCTTTTCCTTTGCCATGATCGCCTCCTGCTTCTTCTTCTTCTGGTCCTGAGAAAGGAAGACTACCTCGTTCTGATAGTTCTTATACATCGTAGAAGCCTCTGTGTTGAGTGCCTCAACCTCA
>ERZ773272.422-NODE-422-length-17052-cov-47.582338_pt1 | contig 17052 bp, 13 predicted proteins | sample MGYA00511891_ERZ773272 | MGnify/ENA primary metagenome ERZ773272 (study PRJEB29015, sample SAMEA2738150) | human oral metagenome | biome: human oral; feature: human-associated habitat; material: saliva | place: China | collected 2198 ...
GTCGAGCTCGTCCGCGACGGCGCAGTCACCGTCGTAGCCGTTGCCGGTGCTGGCGGCGGCGGCGCGCAGCTGGGCACCCTCACCACCCACCAGAGCCTCTTCAACGCCCAGCCCAAGGATCAGCTGAACCCGGCACTGCGCGTGGCGCTGGACGGTCGCGATGCATCCACCACCGCAGGCGGCAGCGCGGGCGGCGACCTGGGCACCGACAACACCGGTCAGGGCGGCATGCTCATGGCAAGCCCCTACCAGGAGTTCAAGCCCCTCGACGAGGACGATAAGACCCTGGACATGCGTTTCATGGTCACCGGCGGTACCGCTGGTCGCTCCGGCGTAGCTGGCACCCTCGGTGAGGCACTGGCAGGCGTCCTCGACGAGAACAACGAGCTGAAGCTCATGCCCATGTCTGAATCCTGGTTCGACTCCTACGATTTCCCGCGCTACTACCGCTACGAGGGCGACTCCGTGAGTGATAAGGAAAAGGGAACCGGCGGTGCGGACGCTACCGGCTCCTACCGCGGTAAGGGCGGCTCGGGCGCGCTACTCTCCCACACCTACGGCAAGCTCTCCCTCACTTCCGTAGCATCCGGCGGAGGCGCTGGCTACGGCGGCGGCGGCGCAGGCCTGAACATCTGGACCGTCGGTACGTACAGCGAGGGCATTTTCGGCCGTCAGGTGCAGTTCGAGAGCGAAGGCAACATCTACTCGCTCAGCTCTCTGAGCAGCGGCGGCGGCGCAGGCGGCAGTTACATTAACCACGAGGTGGTTTCTGACTTCGCTCTTGCCACCGCGCAGAACGCCAACCCGACCGCGGGCGTGCGCTCCCCCGGTTCGGCGGCGCTGTACAGCTGCACCGAGAACGCAACCCTGAACACCCCCATCACTGAGGGCGCCTAAGATCTAGGTTTTGAACAAATGTGCCTCCCCGGAAGCTGATGCTCCGGGGAGGCGCTTTTATCTGCGTGCCAAGGTTTTAGGTGCAGAAAAGCTTGTAGGCGGCGACTGATTTAGTCGCCGCCTACAAGCTTTATACCTCTAGGTTTTAGAGTTCCCTACTTAGAGTTCCTGAGTGCGGGGCATCCAGGAGGGGCGCTTCGCCTCGTACGCCTCGATAGCCTCGAGGTTCTGCAGGGTCAGACCGATGTCATCCAGGCCCTCCATGAGGCGCCAGCGCACGTAGTCGTCAATCTCGAAGGGAACGACCAGCGCGCCCACGGTTACGGTCTTGGACTCCAGGTCAACGGTGATTTCGGTGCCGGGCTCGTGCTCCAGCGCCTTCCAAATCAGCTCAATATCGTCCTGTGCAACCTGCGCGGTGACCAGACCCTGCTTACCGGAGTTGCCGCGGAAAATATCGGCAAAACGAGCAGAAATAACGACCTTGAAACCGTAGTCGCGAAGCGCCCACACGGCGTGCTCACGGGAAGAACCGGTACCGAAGTCCGGGCCCGCCACCAGCACACTACCGTGCTTGTAGGGCTCCTGGTTCAGGATGAACTCGGGGTCCTTGCGCCAGTTAGCGAAGAGGGCATCATCGAAGCCGGTCTTGGTCACTCGCTTGAGGTAGACGGCGGGAATGATCTGGTCGGTATCAACATTCGAAGAACGCAGCGGCACGCCAATGCCGGTGTGCTTAATAATGGGTTCCATAATGGCTCCTTAGCTATAGCGGCGTGCTAGGCCACGACGTCGGACGGGGCGGACAGGGTACCGCGCACAGCGGTTGCGGCGGCAACCACCGGGGAGACCAGGTGGGTGCGGCCACCCTTACCCTGGCGGCCCTCAAAGTTACGGTTCGAGGTGGAGGCGCATCGCTCACCGGGTGCCAGCTGGTCGGGGTTCATGCCCAGGCACATGGAGCAGCCGGCGAAGCGCCAGTCGGCACCGAAGTCCTTGAAGACCTTGTCCAGGCCTTCTGCTTCTGCCTGCGCGCGGACCTTCTGGGAACCGGGCACGACCATCATGCGTACGTTCTCGGCGATGGTGCGGCCACGCACGATGTCTGCTGCGGCGCGCAGGTCCTCGATGCGGGAGTTAGTGCAGGAACCCAGGAAGACGACGTCCACGGGGATTTCCTTCATGGGGGTGCCCGCCTTCAGGTCCATGTATTCGAGGGCGCGTTCTGCTGCGACCTTGTCGTTCTCGTCCTCGAAGTCGTCCGGGGAGGGAACGGCGTGGCTCAGCGGCACGCCCTGACCGGGGTTGGTACCCCAGGTGACGAAGGGTTCAAGCTCGTCAGCGTTGATAAAGATTTCCTTGTCGAAGACGGCGCCTTCGTCGGTGGGCAGGCTCTTCCAGTACTCGACCGCCTTGTCCCACTCTTCACCCTTGGGCGCGTGCTGGCGGCCCTTGATGTACTCGAAGGTGGTCTCGTCGGGGGCGACCATGCCGGCGCGTGCGCCCGCCTCAATGGACATGTTGCACATGGTCATGCGGCCCTCCATGGAGAGGGCGCGGATCGCGGAGCCGCGATATTCAAGCACGTAGCCCTGACCGCCGCCGGTGCCAATCTGCGCGATGACGGCGAGGATGATGTCCTTTGCGGTCACGCCGGGCTTGAGGGTGCCTTCAACGTTGATTGCCATGGTCTTGAAGCGTGCCAGGGGCAGGGTCTGGGTCGCCATGACGTGCTCCACCTCGGAGGTGCCGATGCCGAACGCGAGAGCGCCGAACGCACCGTGGGTGGAGGTGTGGGAGTCGCCGCAGACGATGGTCATGCCGGGCATGGTCAGACCCAGCTGCGGGCCGACCACGTGCACGATGCCCTGTTCCTCGTCGCCGAGGGAGTGGATGCGCACGCCGAATTCCTTGGCGTTGCGGCGCAGGGTCTCGATCTGGGTGCGGCTGGTCAGGTCGGCGATGGTGCCGAAGATGTTGTCGGTGGGGGTGTTGTGGTCCTCGGTGGCGATGGTCAGGTCGAGGCGGCGCAGGGGGCGGTTCTCGATGCGCAGACCTTCGAATGCCTGGGGGGAGGTCACTTCGTGCAGTAGCTGCAGGTCGATGTAGAGCAGGTCGGGCTTGCCGTTTTCACCGGGGACGACGACGTGTGCGTCCCAGACTTTTTCTGCCAGGGTGCGCGGACGGGTGCCCGCGGTGGTTGCGTTCTGTTCGCTAGTCATGCTTTCTCCTGCTTGATGCGTTCCTACGGTGGATGCGTTCGGTGTGGTGCGTGCCGCTGGTTTTGGGGATTGAGAGGCGGATTATGTACCCGATGGGACCCTCAAACCGGTATTTCCCTGCGGCGTGTCGCACATTTTTTCACGGATTCTTAGCCTGTGAGACGGCCTAGAAACACCCCGAACCAGCGAGTGTTTTTATGTGGGTTTACTCTATGACTCCAGGGTAATTTTGCGGGATTATCCGCATTTTTCTGCGACTTTTCGCATATTTTCACCCATAAACCCACATAAACACTTATTATGAAAAGCTCATAATTTATCCCGTAGGGGGTGATTCCATCTTCAGCTCTGCACCCCAAAGAGTCCATGAAGTCCGGGGTATCTTTCATATTCTGAGATAGAATATAAGAATGACTCCTTCCGCATCACGTTTTAACGCACACGGAATGCGTCACCCCAACGCATCCACACACCACAACGCACCGGTTGTCGACCCCGTCAAGCCGCCCGAACACATGGCCGCCGACGAGCAGATGGTAGAGGTACACTCCCACGGCTCCTCCGGCGTTGGCGTGCTCGACAAGGCGACCCTCATTCTTGATTGCCTCGAGGCAGGCCCCGTATCCCTGGGCGACCTCGTCAAGGCAACCGGTCTGGCACGACCCACCGCGCACCGCCTCGCCGTGGCACTGGCACACCACCGCCTCGTAGCCCGCGACGTGCAGGGACGCTTCATGCTCGGCCCCCGCCTGACCGAACTCGCATCCGCAACCATTGCTGACGAGCTCATCACCGTGGCAGACCCGATTCTGCAGAAGCTCAGCCTCGAAGCTGACGAGTCCACCCAGCTGTACCGCCGCCAGGGCGACTGGCGCGTGTGCGTTGCGACCGCGGCACGCCCCTCCGGCATGCACGAATCCATCCCGGTGGGCACCCAGCTGTCCATGCAGGCTGGTTCCGCCGCCCAGGTCCTGCTGGCTTGGGAAGATCAGAACCGCATTGTTGAAGGCCTGCGCGATGCGCACTTCAGCGCCGCCATGCTCGCGGCTGTGCGCCGCATCGGCTGGGCGCAGTCCGTGGGCGAGCGCGAGCGCGGTACCGCCTCGGTCTCCGCTCCGGTGCGCGCTCCCGGTGGCAAGGTGATTGCGGCTGTCTCTATCTCGGGTCCGATTGATCGTATGACCCGCCAGCCGAACCGCAACTACCCCGAGCTGGTCGTCAAGGCTGCTCAGGCGATTACGGACGGTCTGCGTGAGCTTTCTGCTTCTCACTCAGCATCGGATGTTGAGGAAAGCTAAGGCTTCGTTATAGATAGTTTTCACGAAAAGAATCCCTCCCCGCCTCATTGAGGTGGGGAGGGATTCTTTTGTGTTGTTTCTCAGATTGATGTGCCGCTAAATGTCCAGCGCCTTGCGGTAGGCGTTGAGACGCTTAGCTTCCAGCTGCACCGGGGCGACCACGCAGGACTGCACCGCCTTCTCAACGCCGGTCTGCAGGCGACCGCGCAGCTTACGGGCGTAGTAGCGTGAGCCCATGGCGGTGAGTAGCCTGCCCACACCCGCCGAGGCGATGCCGAGGAGTATGCCCAGCAGCAGAAGCAGGGTGGGCAGGGGTATCGGGGAGCCTTCGGGGGTCGGGGCGGGCGGCAGTTGAATCTGCAGGTACGCCATGCCGGAGATGAGGGTCAACCAGCCGACACCCACCAGGGCGCTCAGTAGCGCGATCCACTGCAGGGTGTTAAAGATGACCCAGGGGGCGCGGGTGCGGCCCAGACCGTAGTCGATGCGCATCATATCCCGTTCGAGCAGTTCGGGTAGCTCCGCCTCGCGCGAGAGGGCGGCTTCCTTCATGCTACGTTTCCATGGCTCGTCGATGCGGGCCGCCATCTGCTTGCTGTATTGGCGTACAGCGTTTGCCATGCCTGCTTTCTGGGCGGCGCTCAGCGGGGGTAATGAGGACGCCACCAGCTCGGGCGCGTTCTCGCTATCGGAGCCGAGCATGCCCGCGGGCTTATCAGCTTTGGAGGAGCTTTTCTTCTCGTTCTGTTGCCCCAGGTGCAGGCGGCGCAGGGGGTCCGCTTTCAGGCGGCTCATCCAGCGGGTGAGAATCCAGCCGGTGTGCTGACCCGCGGCGCGGCGGTAGGAGGCGGTTGCCGCCTGCAAAACCTGCTCAGCCTGGCTGGAGGTGTAGCACGCCTTCACGAGTTTCTGTTCCGCTTCGAGGGCGTAGGCTCCGGCGAGTACGGTCCCCTCTCCCCCGGCATAGGTGCGCAGCTGGGATGCGGTGGCGTGCAGCTGCGTGTCGGTTCGCTGCAGGGATAGGCTCTTGGCGGCGGCTACCTGGGCGAGCAGGTCGCGGAGCACGTCGACGCCCTCACCGGTTCGCGCGGAGACGGCGATGGGTGCGGCGAGCAGGTGCGCTTCGGTGCCCTCGGCCTGGAGCAGGCGGGTGAGGGATGCGAGCACGGCGGGCACCTCGGCGGGCGCCAGTTTATCAGCTTGGTTGAGCACGCAGAGTGCCTGCGCGCCGGAGGCGGCAAGCGGCACCATGAAGTCGCGGTGGATGACGGCATCGGCGTATTTTTGGGGGTCGACAACCCAGACGAGTACGTCCACGTAGCGCATCATGCGGGCGGCGAGGTCGCGGTTGGTGGTGGTGACCGAGTCGAAGTCGGGCATGTCCAGCAGGATGAGGCCGCCGGTGCGGGTGCGCATTTCGCCGCGTCCGCCTACTGCGCGGCGGATGCGGTTGAAGAGTCCGGGTGCCGGTTCGGTGACGGCGTTGGGTGCCACCGCTCCCCCGCTTGCTTCTCCTTCGGCGGCGAGCGCCTGAGTTTGCGGGTAGACGCGCTTGTCAATGCCGAGCCAGTCGAGCAGTTCTTCGCTGCCTTCTGCCTCCCAGATGGCCGCCTGCACGGTGGAGGTGGTCGGGCGCGTGGGGGCGGAGAGGGCAATGTTCTGCCCGGCGATGGCGTTGAAGAGGGTGGATTTGCCGCTGCCGGTCGCGCCAAAGAAGCCGATGACGGTGTGTTCGGTGGAGAGTTCGCGGCGCTGGCTGAGGCGTTCGAGGGTTTCGGCGGCGTCAAGCAGAACGGTTTCGGGGACTCGTCCTTCACCGTAGCTGATGGCTTCCTTCAGGGAGGCGACGGAGCGCGCGAAGGGCGAGGTCGTCACGGCGGGAGTGGCGCCTCGCTCGGTGTGGCGCTCAGTGGCTTTGTTCTCGAGTTTCTTCTCGGGCTTGTTCTCGGATTTATTCTCGGGGGTAGTCATAGTGCGTTTTTCTTCGTCTGTGGTGCGCATCTGGTGGTGCACAGCGTGGTGGGTGCGCTATCTGGTGGTGCGGTGTGGAGATGATCTGGTGACAGGCGGTTGAGCGCGCTGCCCCGACTATGCTGTAGCCGACCAGGGGGTCTGCGCACCCTGTGTCTGCGCGCCCTTTGCCTGGGCAGCCTGGCTCTGCGCGCTCATCTCCGCGGCGATTTTCTGCACCTGCTCGGCGGCGCGGTAAATGTCCTCGGCCTCAGCCTGCGGGTCGGTGTCTTCCAGCACAGCGGTGAAAGGCTGAGCGTGCTCGGTGAGTAGATCCGCCATACGTTCGAGCAGGTCGGTGCGGGCGCGGGTTGCCATGCGGCGCACCGCATCTTCACCGAAGATAGACTCGAGCAGCTTCGTGCCGACCACGCCGCTACCGCCGGCGATACCCGCCTCAATACCGGTAATACCGCCGGTGAGGCTGAACGCGGCGACCATGAGCATCACGGCGGCGGCGTTCACACCCAGGGAGAGGAAGCGGGCACGTTTGCGCTTGTCGGCGCCTTCTTCGCGGATCATTTCGAGGACGGAACCCTGCCAGAGGCGAATCTGCTCGGCAACGGCTGCGGAGAAGATGTCCTCGGCGGACTGCACCTCGCACTTCGCATCGCCGTCTGCGTTCTGCTCGGGCGCCGCTGCGACAGCCTGCGGCGCATCAAGGCGCGCCAGCAGGGAGCGTCCGGCGCGGCTGGCACGCCAGCGGGTGCGGGTGTTTTCGGAGGCGCGGGCGGCTGCATCCAGCACGACGGCGTGGATGCCGTTTTCGAGGGCGTCTTCTACCTTCTGGGCGGCGGCGGGCTGACCGCGCAGTGCGGAGCCGACGCGGTCGCGCAGGCGACCGATGGTGCTGTCGAGGGAGCGGAAGAAATCGCCGGTTCCCACAAAGTCGTGCCAGCGCGAGAGCACTTCGCCGCGTAGCAGCGAGCCGTCGGAGAGGGCGCCGTCGATGGTGGTCAGCGCGTCCTCATATTCTTCAGCGGCGATGGCGGCAAGCGACTGGTGTGCCGCCTGCTGGCGTGCCTGTTCTGCGGCGAGCACCTGCAGGTTACCGGCGAGGGTTTCGACGGCACCGGCGAGGGTCTGCCGGGCGATGGCGGCGCGGGCGGGTGCATCGGCGCCGAGTTCGCGGATCCACAGGGTCAGCGGGGCGAGGCTGACAGGGGCGAGCATACCGCTTTCGTCGCGCGGCTGTTCGGTAACGGTGTGAATCAGTACGGCGTGGATTCCGGCCTCGTCGAGCATGCGTCGCAGGTCGTTTTCGATGGCATCTTCGTCACCTTCGGGCACGCGGTTGAGCACCACGGCAATGGCGATGGAGCGTGCGGCTGCTTCGTGGAGCAGCTCCCAGGGCACGGCGTCGGCATAGCGGTTGGCGGTGGTGACGAAGAGCCACAGGTCGGCGGCGGAGAGCAGCTCCTTGGCGAGGGTGCGGTTTTCCTCAGAGACGGAGTCGATATCGGGTGCGTCAATGAGCGCGATGCCCTGCGGTAGCGCCGAGGTAGTAATAGGAATGAGGGCGCGCGCAATCTTCGGGTCGAGGCCGGGTAGTGCCTGCGATCCGGCGTTCATGCCGGAGGTGCGGGTGCGCGGCAGGGTGGGCAGGAAGCGCTCGGGTGACAGTGCCGCCTCATCTTCTGCACGGTGCAGTAGTACGGGATGGCGGGTGGTGGGTCGAATCGCACCGGACTGGGTGAGCGGTTCGCCGAGCAGGGTGTTGACGAGGGTGGATTTACCGGCGCCGGTGGAGCCTCCGACCACGATGGTGAGGGGGTTGTCTACGCTGGCGCTGCGCGGCAGGATGTAGTCGTCAAGTTGGCGTGCCATGGCGGCGAGTAGGGTGCGCGCGGAGGCGGTGCCGTGCTCGGCGGTGCCGTCGTGGGCGACGGTGTAGGGGGTGCCGGGGGTTTCGGCGGCTTCTACGTCGAGCGGGAGGGGGATTCGAGTGAGCAGTTCGCGAGCTGCTTTGAGCTGCGCATAGTCGGTGGTAGTCACAGCGCTATTGTCCCATAGGGTGAAGCCGCTTCATGCCATGCGTGGGCGTTGTGGTGGGCACGTTGCGACCGCGGGGAGTTTGGGGGCTCAGGCTGAGGTGTTTTTGAGGGTTGTTCGAACAACTCTGAGGGGTTGTTTTAGTACCTTTGAGTTGTGGCGCAATAACTCCAATATGAGTTTGATTCACTCAAGAAAAGATTGAAAAATCCCTAAGTTTCTAGGGGAAACATCAGATTTTAATGCGGTTATCCCGAACACATTGGTACGTTTTATAACCCGCATAAAACAGGCGAATATTAAGATTTGATAACTTTTTACGCTCAGGGGCAGATATGGTCCTTTCGAACCTAAAAGTACGCTTAGAATCGTTGAGCACGACAACCAGGCAGGTCATAACCACACCGATTCCTTCAGGAGGCTTCTGGCCTGCCCTTTCTATTGCATCCGTACTCACCGCGGTATGCCACACATCGGGAACGCTCACCGACCCCTCACGCAACTGCATTCAAAATTTATTGCCGTTGGGGTTCACTGCATCCGAGCTACCCGTTATTGCCTGCCCGTCTTTACTCTTGCGAAAGGTTGCGTATGTTCGGTTCGCTGTCACGTCGCCATCTTCTTGCTCTTTCTTCCGGAGCAGCACTGAGTGCACTCGCAAGCGCCTGCAGCCCCGTCGTTTCTCGCCCTCAACCGCTCACTAAATCTTCTCCCGATCATGCCGCACCGGCGCCTCAGAGCCCCCAGACCAAATCTGCGACCACCACGCGCAGTATTACGTATGCCGAGCCTCTGCCCGCATCGGCTCTGGATGGTCGCGGACCGGCTCTTTTGCCAGATCAGTTCTTTGAGCGTTCCGGAAATTTCTCAAACGGCACCCTGAGCCATCGAGCTGTCAATGTCCCCCGCCCCACCATGCCCCCGGAAGCTAAAGAGCGCACCGTTGAGGGCCTGCACGCCTTCCTGCAGTACTGGGGTGCGGCGCAGAACTATATGCTCCTTACCGGCGACACCGGCCCCTTCATGAACCTGCCCGGCCAGGAGCACTTTAGCAACATGGCACAGATGTACCGCGATATCTACCGCTACAACATCGGCTGGCTGGTCTCTAAGAACAACCACCCCATGTGCATTAACCTGAGCTCCCCGCAGCCGGTGCCCGCCACCGAGCAGGACGTCTACTGCTGGAAGGCGACCCTGAAGGTGGACGAGAACGCGTTCCTGTTCAACCATGAGACCCGTCAGCGTGAGCAGCTCACCGGTATCTACGGCAGTAATCAGAAGGCGGACGCTTACGTCTACTTTGGCGCAGAGGGCTGGCAGATGCTGGAGGATCCGAAGTCTTCCCCGAGTGCTACCGCCACACCTGCGGCTAACCCTGAACCGTCCACGAATACTCCGAGCGCGCAGCCGACCCCGAATGCGAGTACCTCTTCTAAGGCGGCTCGTTATATTCGAGGCTCAGCCTAAAGCTTCTTTGCATCCGTGCCTCAAAGATCCCGTTATATTGGGTGATATGAGGCACGGATGAGGGCTTTTATTTGTGTGCCACGCGTGAAATCTATAGGCTAGGGCTAGATGAGGTCCGCCCATTTTCGCCTCAATATGCCTCTGCCCGCCCCGCGGGTGACTGTTTCGCACCCTCCGACGGGGGCGTGATGTTAGGCTGAGGATGAGGGCGTGAGCTCTTCACCTATCACCGATACTTCCGCATCACAGCACATCAAGGGGATCACTATGATTCACAGCCGCCGCCACTTTATTGCGCTCACGGGCACCGCCGCCCTGGGTGCGATGCTTGCCGCTTGCGGTTCCAAAAAGACTGAGGAGGCGACCGCCTCCCCCACTGCTTCCGCTTCGATTGCGGGTGCCTACGATAACCTGTCGGGCGAGCTGAAGTGGACCAAGTACGTTCCCGGTCATGGCGCTGCCCCGATGAGTAGCACCGACCCGGAGACCGGTCAGGTCTACACGATTGAGCCGACCGCCGGCCCGGCAAGCGTGGATTCTAAGGCGAGTGCCGTGCCCATCCCCGTTGAGGATGAGAGCATGTACGACAAGAACGCCCGCGGTCTGCGCGCCACTTTCGCGTATTTTGCGGCGGCGGTGAACTATGCCCGTATGACCGGTGATCCCGGTCCGGCTCTGCAGGTGGTGCATGAGCATAATGCTGTTCAGCGTGCTTCTTTGGAGAAGCTGCGTGCGTTCTATGCGCCCGGCACGAACTGGCTGGTTGATGGCGAGTGGACTTTCCGCCTGACCGATAAGCAGCCGACGACCCGCGGTACTAAGTATTCGTGGGCGTGTTCTGTTACTCAGGCGCACGGCCTGCAGGTTGAGAAGGCGACCAATACGACCAAGCCTCTGGAGGACACTGAGGCTGCGGAGATTAAGGCTCTCTACGCTGAGTACGATGAGGAGGCGAAGCGCTGGGTCGTGATTTCGCCTCAGCAGTACGATCCCGCGTTGACTCCGAAGCCGACGCAGACTCCGCGCGCGCATCCTTCGTCGACCTATACCCCGACGGTGACTGATGACAGCACGGTGGCGGCTAATACTGGCGCGAACACCGGTGCAAATACCGGTGCAAATACCGGTGCGAACACTTCGGGTAACGGTGCCGCGCAGGGTACCGCAAATAATGGTGCGGCACAGAACGGTGGCGCCCAAAATGGTGGTGCCCAGAACGGCGGCGCACGACAGTACACCGGCTCCCAGAATGGTGTGGCACAGAACGGTGGCGCTCAGAATGGTGGAGCACAGGCTCCTCAGCCTGCCGCTACCCAGGCGCCTGCGGCTACCGCGCAGCCTGTGGCGACTCAGCCTGCCGCTGCGACGGCTCAGCCGAGTGTAGCTCCCGGCGCTCCTGATCCCGGCGCTCCTGATCCCGGTGCAGCTGGTGCAGAGGCTGCTCCCGCTGCGGGAGCCCAATAGCCCCTCCCCTATAGACAATCCTTATAGACGATGAACGCGTCCTCGCCTTCGCTATGCCCTGTGCCCCTCGGTGTACTGGTACCGCTGGTTGCGGTAAGTTCGCTGATGGGCGGCATATCACGCTCGCTTGAGCGGTGGTACACACGGGTGTGAAGGCGGGGGCGCGTTATACTTAGGACTGTCTCTAGAGGGGTATCCGCATGTGATATCCGCTCGTCGAGGCGCACTCTCACTCGTCTCTCACCTGAGATTCTCACTCGAAAGGTACTCCGTGGCGCTTTTCCCTTTGACCTCTGGGCTTTCTAATGGTTCCGCTACCGGCATCAGCCGCCGTTCTGCTCTGCGTTACGCCGGTGCGGGCGTTGCAGGTGTGTCGTTGAGCGCCCTGCTGGTTGCCTGCGGTGGTTCTTCGTCTACCACCGAGAACGCTGACGCGGATACCCCTCAGATTTCTCCCTCGGCTTCTGCGCGCACTGATTTTAGCGGCGAGGTCACCTTCGATAACTACGAGAAGAAGGGCACTTTTGTTCCGGCGACCGATTCTGCTCCCGCGCAGAACGTGCCGGTGCCCAAGCGCCCGGCGAGCGCCTCGGAGAACTCGGTGCAGGGTCTGTACGATTCGATTGCGTTCGTGTACGCGGCGATTAACTACCTGGTGTTGACCGGCGATGCGGCTCCGCTGCGTGAGTCGAAGGCTGATGAGAAGTTCATTGCGTCGTTCTCTGCGTTCATGGATGAGTCGAATGAGAGCTCGCAGGCGCGTGACTGGTTTGTTTCGCCGAAGGTGACGATGACTGCGTTCACTGCTGTTCCGACCCTGGTGAAGAAGAGCGTGCAGTGGACTTTTGATCTGGTGATTGATTTGGGTCCGACCGTTGTGGTTGATGGCGCTCCTGCGGAGATGTCTGAGAAGGTCCGCCGCACTGAGCGTGGCCTGGTGGTGACCGGTGTGCGCCACGATAATGATTGGACTTTGACTATTCAGGATGAGTATGAGGCACAGGCTTCAGCTCAGCCTAAGAATGGTGGCGGTTCCGGTGGTTCCGCTAACGGCGGTAACGCTGGTGATTCCGGTAACTCCGGTAATGGCGGCACTTCTAATGGTGACAACCTTTAAGCCCTCAGATGGATGAGGCATCATGCCCTAACTCGCACTCGGGTTAGGGCATGATCTGTTTTACTCTGGTAGTAACGTACTTTCCCGGATTCAAGGTTTTTGTATGTCTTCTTTTTCTCAGTCTTCTTTCTCTCGCCGCTCCCTGTTGCGCCTGGGCGTGGGTGTTTCTGCTGTTGCCGGTTCCGCGGCGCTGTTGAGCGCGTGCGGTTCGGGTGGCTCTAGCCAGCAGTCTGGTTCTCAGGGCGGTAGCCTGAACGGCGCGAAGTCGAGCGCTAACCCGAATGGGTACAGTGATGATGGCCAGAACTATTCGGGTCTGGTGGAGTACACCCACTATGAGGGCGCGGTGAATTATGAGCAGGGCACGGTGGAGCATCCGCCGCGTAATGCTCCGAAGCCGAAGGTGACTGATACTCTGTCGGTCAATACGGTGACGGGTTTCCATGAGGCGATTGCTTATTTTGCGGCGGCTATGGATTATCTGGTGAAGACCGGTAGCACGGATGCGTTCTCGACCGGCATTACGTTGTCATCGAAGACTCGCTCTGAGGTGGATGCCCTGTCGGCTTCTATTCTTGCGGGTGTGCAGAAGGGTTCTTGGTATGTGAATCCCTCGGCTTCTTATGCGCTGTCGAGTGCGCAGCCGTCGATTATGAGTGATGGCAACCTGCTGTTTAAGGGCAAGTACACTCTGGATTTCGGTACGGAGGCGGTGGCTGAGGGTAAGATCCAGCCGGTGGTCGCCTCCGCGAGTGCTTCTGCTTCTGCCTCCGCATCGGTTGAGCCTACTGAGCCTTCTGAGGATGCGCTGGTGTCTGAGTCGGCGTCCCCGAGTGCTTCTGCCAGCGCTTCTGCGACGGCGGCGGGGCCGGCTTCTCAGGTGACGATTCAGGAGTGCGATTTCCGCGGCCGCTACCATGCTGATTCTAAGATGTGGGAGCTGAGCGTGGCGTACGGCGCGACCTTGCAGGGTGGCACCGCCCAGGGTGGCGCTACCGGTGGCACCGCGAGCGCGGCGGCATCCGGTTCGGCTTCCGCACCCTCTTCTACCGCCTCTTCTGCTGGAGCGTCCGGTGAGGCGTCCGCCACCTCCGCGGCGTCATAGTTCGTCATAACGCTTTGATCTGCGAGGCGCTTCTCACGCTTCGCCCACTCGACTCTGTATCCTGTTGGGTTTGCGGCTAAACTGGTTGGAATCACCGACTGACTGAAAGGTATCACTATGTCCGAGAACCTGACCCGCCGCGCGGCGCTGGGTGTGCTGGGCGTCAGCTCCATGGCGTTGCTGGCGGCTTGTGGCTCTAAGGCTACTTCTGAGGCGTCTGCTTCCGCTTCTGGCTCTGAGAGCGCTTCTGCGGCTGCTTCTGAGTCTGCTACTGCGTCGCCGAGCGCTTCGGCTTCGGCGTCTACTTCCCCTTCGGCTTCTGCGTCTGCTTCGGCTACCGCAGCGAACTCTCCGCTGCCTAACGACAATAAGGATTACAGCGGCGTAGCGAAGCTGGAGAAGATGGAGGAGCACGGCGAGTACCAGCCGGGTAATGCTGAGCACCCGCCGCAGAATGTTCCTTCCCCGATTGTTCCGGAGGCTATGCACCAGAATTCGGTGGCTGGCTTCGCGGCGGCTCTGGCGTACTTCGGTGCGGCGTTTGAGTACCTGCTGCGTACCGGCGATATGCGCTACATGAACGAGGTCAGCACCGACCAGGAGACCCTGGCGGCGATGAAGAAGTACGCGGACTCCACCAAGGCAGGTATTGACGAGAAGAAGACCTGGTACGTGAACCCGACCGCTACTTTGACTATTGGCACTAAGCAGCCGGTTCTGGCGCAGGGCGCGTACAACTGGACCGTGACTCTGAACGTGGACCTGGGTGAGAAGCTGTTCAAGGACGGTAAGGAGCAGACCGTGGCGGCTGATAAGCGTCACGTGAAGATGTTCGGTGAGGCTGTTGGCCGCTACTTGAACAACAAGTGGGACCTGCACATGGACATTAACTAGTCCTCTGGGCTGGTTTTCTCCCCCCATTTTTGGGTCTTTTCCATCTCAGGATGCGGTTTTTACTGTTTTTTCCATTGATGGCAATAAATTTTGTGGCTCCAGCTTGCGGTGAACAGAGTTCATCATTACTCTTATATACAGAGGTTGTCTTTTGGGCTACATAATGTTTCTAGAGAGCGCCGCACATTCATCATCCTTTATCGAGAAAGGGTTTGTGCGGCGCTTTTCTGTATCCTCTTCCTGAACCTCGTTCCTTGAGGTTTTTCTCTGGCATTATTACGAACTGTGACCGCAGGTTTAAACCTGCCGCCGGCGAGTAGTAGAGTTGCCACGTAACCGATTATTCATTGCGGAGACCCCGTCGCGGCTGGCCTCCCTCCAAGCTCATGTAAGGAGCACCCCATGGCAAAGATTCTCAACAGCATTGTTGAAGCAACCGGCCAGACCCCCCTGGTTAAGCTGAACCGACTGGACGAGGGCCTTCCCGGTAACGTTGCGGTCAAGCTTGAGTTCTACAACCCCGCAGGTTCGGTTAAGGACCGTATCGGCCGCGCCATCATTGACGCTGCTGAGAAGTCGGGTGCGCTGAAGCCCGGCGGCACCATCGTTGAGGGTACTTCCGGTAACACCGGTATTGCGCTGGCTATGGTGGGTGCTGCTCGCGGTTACCGCGTCATCCTGACCATGCCGGAGACCATGTCTGCTGAGCGTCGCGTGCTGCTGCGCGCTTACGGTGCTCAGATTGTGCTGACCCCGGGTACCGAGGGTATGCGCGGCGCTGTGGAGAAGGCTAAGGAAATCGTTGCGACCACCGAGAACGCTATTCTGGCGTCCCAGTTCACCAACGAGGCAAACCCCGCCATTCACTACAACACCACCGGCCCTGAGATTTGGGAAGCAACCGACGGTAAGGTCGACATTTTCGTGGCGGGTATTGGCACCGGCGGCACCATTTCCGGTACCGGTAAGTACCTGAAGGAGCAGAACCCGGACGTGAAGGTTGTTGCGGTTGAGCCTAAGGACTCCCCGCTGCTCTCCGAGGGTCGCGTTGGCCCCCACAAGATTCAGGGCCTGGGCGCTAACTTCGTTCCGGAGACTCTGGACCGTGGCGTCTACGATTCGGTGACTCCGGTCAGCGCTGAGGACGCTATGCGCACCTCCCGCCTGCTGGCTACCCAGGAAGGTATTCTGGGCGGTATTTCTTCCGGTGCGGCTGTCTGGGCTGCTCTGGAGGAGGCTAAGAAGTCTGAGAACAAGGACAAGCTGATTGTGGCTATCGTTCCCGACTTCGGTGAGCGTTACATCTCCACCGCTCTGTACGAGGATATCCGCGGCTAATAGCCCGTTGTTTCTCCCCTCTGCTCCCTGCCTGAGGTCTTGGACCTAGGGTTTGGATAGCTGATGCCCCGCCTCCGGCTCGTCCCACTGTGGACGGTCCCGAGGCGGGGCTTTTGCGTCTTTTGATGCGTCTTTTGACCGGCAGAAATATTACGTTCCGCGCGTTTGTGTGACTGAGTTTTTGGTAAGCGTGTCTACTATGACATGTAGCCGGCCGGGAATAGGCGAATGGGCTTCATTGTTGGTACCTTTGGAAAGGTCGCATATACAGAGAACGACCGATGAGGGAAAGGGAACCCATGAGTTTTATTGCGCGTCTGCGTGAAGATATTGAGAACGTCCGCCAGCACGACCCTGCTGCGCGCGGCGCTGTCGAGATTGCGCTGAACTATTCAGGCATGCACGCCATTTGGGTTCACCGTCTGACCCATAAGCTCTGGCAGAAGGATGAGACGAAGTCTCTGGCTCGTACTCTCTCGCAGTTTGCTCGTTTTCTGACCGGTGTGGAGATTCACCCCGGCGCGACCATTGGCCGCCGTTTCTTCATCGATCACGGCATGGGCATCGTCATTGGTGAGACCGCTGAGGTCGGTGACGACGTGATGCTGTACCACGGCGTGACCCTGGGCGGTCGCTCCCTGGAGAAGGTGAAGCGTCACCCCACCATTGGTGACCGTGTGACCATTGGTGCCGGCGCTAAGGTGCTGGGTCCGGTGGAGATTGGTTCCGATAGCGCTATTGGCGCGAACGCCGTGGTGGTCAACGATCACCCCGCCGATTCGATTATTACCGGCATCCCGGCGAAGCACCGCCCGCGTACCCCGGAGAAGAAGAAGCCCCTGGTGGACGCTGTGGAGTATATTGACCCCGCCATGTGGATTTAGTGCTTGTGAGCGTTTTGAGGCGGTAGAGGCGCGCCTGGAGGCTCCTGGCGAGGCTCTGCAGGCCTTCTCCCCTGCTATGCCCTTGCTACACCTCTGGAGATACCCCTGAGACACCTCGGGGCGCCCCATATAAGACATAACGAAAGCCCGCCTTCGACCGGATTCTCATCCAGCCGAAGGCGGGCTTTGACGTGTTCAGCTACGGGAGCTTAGTGAACGTGAATGTCCGCTGCGTTCACCTCGGAACGGTCGCCGCTCCACATGGTGTGGAAGGCGCCCTCTTCGTCAATACGACCGTAGGTGTGCGCACCGAAGAAGTCACGCTGACCCTGAATCAGGGATGCGGGCAGGCGGTCGCGGC
>ERZ773272.428-NODE-428-length-17011-cov-8.057266_pt1 | contig 17011 bp, 14 predicted proteins | sample MGYA00511891_ERZ773272 | MGnify/ENA primary metagenome ERZ773272 (study PRJEB29015, sample SAMEA2738150) | human oral metagenome | biome: human oral; feature: human-associated habitat; material: saliva | place: China | collected 2198 ...
ACTGTTTCGATTTTCGGATACTCTGAATGCACCCATGCAACGATTTGTTTTTCATGTTCTTTCAACCATGCTAATTGCTTATCTCTTGCGGTCGCAAAGATTGTATTTGCACGCCAATCTGGATTATTTAAACTGAACATTGTAAAACCTCCTACACCTAATAATGCGATTGTTCCTATAATGGCTAATTTCTTCTTCATGTTCCACCCTCCAACCTTCTATACTTACTTCTTATCATTTAATTGTCTAAAGATACTACTCTTACCAGTATTATAAGATATTTCATTAATTTTTCATATAGTTTTATTAATTAAAATTGACTTATTCTATAAAGTACTATGTTTTTAACGAATACTCGTATTAAGTAGAACGCTTGGTTTTTGAATCATTGAGACACTATCCCCATATGCATCATTACAACATATCACGTAGAGAATTTTTTGAGATGTATCAAAAATGATACATTTGCATTTTTGGTTAACTCCAAAAACAATAAAGATCTATCATTATGGTATAAATACAATAATCTAATCAGCGCTTGATAAGATATAAAAAAGAAGGAATTAAACAAATCGCTTAATTCCTTCCTTGTTGTCTTGCTAATTTAAAGTAAAAGTAGCTTCGGTATTTGGACCTGCGCTTGAGGCTACATAGTCACTAAATTCATTATCACCGAAACAGTCATTCACAAATCGTACATAGTATCTAATTAGTTGATGTGTTTGGGAAAGTTTCGCTTTCAACGTAGAAATTGCACTAGCCTGCATACCCTCTGCCTCCATCACTTGTATCACGTGATTTAACTCTTGTCCAAGTCGATTCGCGATAGCAGCCACATACTTCTGTCCTTTAACAATCTCATCCAAATCAAAAGCATGATACACGCCATCTTCAACAATTGGTTTTAATTTCGTTCCTAGATTTCCTAGCATATGACGTGTATTCTGAGATCTCCAAATTGCTTGTTGAATCTGGATTAACGCAGGGATAATCACATTTCTTATTCGAGCAATGTTCTCTCTAGTACGATATGGATAGAGTTGTTCCAATGTTCCCCAATATGTTTCAGGGTATGTTTTCTTTTCCACACTCTTACCATTTAATAATTCATGTGTTATTTGTTCTTCTTTTACATAAACATTTAATCCATAACTATCTGTTATTTGCAAAAGTGAACGATTCAAATCGCCTTTAAAAGATAGGAAATCTTGTAATCCCTCTTCGAACTCTCCGAGCACATTCTGATAGACCTCTGCAATTTTCTTCGCATATTCGGAACTACGCTTTTCAACTTGTCGATCAAACGCTTGTAAGACATCTTTAACATCGTCAAATATCTCATCTCGTTCTAGATATGCATTATAATTAGTTGGAAAAACTCCATTCCGAAACACGGTTACAAATTCACCTTTTTCTAATTTATCTCCAATCCACTTATCAGCATCAGCAAAATTTTCGGCGATTCCTTTAATTAATGACACGACATTATTTAGAGATGCTAAGATTTCTTCTGTATTGGCTGCTATTACATTCAAGACAATTGACAAAGATTCACTGATTCCGTCTTTCTTTCCCTCACGAAGACCTTCACCTTCAAACAACTCATCACTTTTTTTTAACAGCTCTTTGGAAGCTTCTTCGATAACTTGCCATGATTTCATTATCGAAGGCCTTCCTCCGCTAAACATAGATAGCACATCCACTGTTTTTTCTTTATTCACTCGTTCCAGTAACTGTTCGCAATTATGACGCAGTATGTCTAATTGAAAATTATATTTGTTAAAATTTATAGTTTCCCCATTGACGAGTGGCGTTTGAGACGAATTAAATCGTTTTCTCTCCAATTCTGAATGCGATACCCCTTCTTCTAGGATATCTTTATTCTTCATAATCACTCCTACTGAATCATATAAACCATCTATCAAATATGACATTCCTGAAAGTTTTATTACTTCTCTCACTTGCTCTGTTACTTGATTCTTTCTTGAATCAAATGAACTATTAATTTTATTGTTTTTTTCACTACATAAGCTTGTAATTCTCTTAATATTTGCAAGTTCAGCTCTTGAAGTTTCCTCTAAATTATTCGCTAATTGCTCTAATATGTCTTTATTAAGTTGAATCTTTTGGGATGAAGTAGCTAGAAACAAGCCATTAGTAAAAAGATCACGAACCCTAATATCAATACTATCAATTTTAAAATCAACAACTCCATCGTTGTTAATATCGATATGTTTTAGGCGAATATCTTCTGTTGCTAAAGTACCATCTACATTGACTAAATTTTTAGCAGAATCAAACTCATAGCCTATTAAATTATGTTGATCCAACCAGGAAATATCTTTCGTTTGAATTCTATAAATATTTCCAATGACATTAGTTGTCCCATAACCAAATCCTACAAAATCATTTGTATCAATATAGACATGAATTTTATCTGATAGTCTTTTAAGATTCTCTATTTGCGACTTACTAAATGATTTATATGGATTTGGACCGTTATGAAGATACACCCCTCTAATGCGATGAACATCTTCAGCCTTTATATCTGTCAGCGAGCCATAACCAACCATTAAACCTAAAGAATGTCCATATACATCAATTTGAGCGTTAGGATATTTCTTTAATACAGCTTGCATCGTATCTGAAGCTGTTTGCAATTGTTCACTTGGGCCTGTATTTATTGCATAATGATTGAATGTCATCCTGGCATTATTAAGTCCCCAATCAACCAACGTTTCCTTTAATTTACTAAGGTCAAAAGTAGACCCTTGAAACAATATTGTTATATTTTTTACTCTAGCAAAATCTTCATCAGTAGGATTCTCTGGCATTGGTATATCAGTAATTACATATGAGTCTTCCCCAGACTTTTTATGATTTACTTCTGAGACATAACCATAAATGTCCTCTCCTTCCAGATAAACTTCTTGTCTCTCTGTCATTACATCATATTGTCGCAAAGACAAAAACATTCGTTGTTTATCTGTTAGACCTACACTACTCATTTCCCTCTCCTAGTAACTTAGCAATTCCTTCTGAACCTGAACCACTTCCAATTTCATATTTATTATTAGTTTTAACAACTGTATATTGTAATTTCAAATTCTGATTGCCATTCACATAAATAATCACTTCAATCCCGCCCATCGGATTATAGTATGTTTTATCATAATCAATATTGTATGTTTTAATTTTTCCAGCTTCGGTAAAGGCCTTACTGTCTCGTTTTTTTATAGCCGCTTCTATCACTTCAACCACTTCCGGTTTCTTCAATTCCTCATTCATTCGTTCTTTTGATGGTTTATTCATACATCCTCCTAATATTCCTATCCCTAATAATACTGCAACTAACTTTAATATCTTTTTCATCCTTCCGCCTCCTTTATTCTTCTATACTCATTAATTGTACAAATTCATAACCTTCTGTATCAACAATATAGCCTTCGTTTGGACGTGGAGATTTTTCATTTGAGATATACGGGAAGCGAACATATTCTTGATCGCTGATACGCATTCCCATGAACACCTGTGTCGCCAATTGTCTGTGTAAGGTAACAAGCGTAGAGTAATTCGTCATTAAGTCTTTATAGTTCCCTACAAATACTGGCGTAATGCCATACTTAGGTCCTTCTAACAGAATCTCTTTGAACTGATTTTCTGTAATGTTGAGACTTTGTCCAAGGATTTGGATGTCTGGAATGATAATGAGTGATTGCGTATATTCGCCAGGTTGCGTCATACGTTCCTTCAAGTTGTCTAAGATGATATTCATTCCGTCTTTAGCACTCAGTGTATCGCTGAAACGATGCGCTTCCTTAAATTGATCTAATGGTACTAATCCTAATGGATCCACGATCACCACTTGAACAGGAGTCGTATATTGTTGCAACTGGTAAGCTAGTACTTTGTAGAACTGAGTAACACTTCGAACATTATCACTAACTAAAGAGATGGCTTTATCTAATGTAAATGCAGCCACTTCGACCATTTCTCTCGTTAATCCGAGTAATACTTGATGGTTTCGTGCTGAACGGTATACTTGAGCTTCCACCATTTCTGGTGTCACCACTTCTGGCAACATTGGAATTGGTTGTGGTAATGCGCCTGTCCAATAATGTGACATTTCTTGCGCTTCTGCTTTCACTTGCTGAATCATCGATGAATTATCTTCAGAAGAATACGGCACACACACTTGGAATGAAACGACTGTGTCTTGCTTCATTAATCCGCGCCCACGGATATCTAAAAGCACTTGGCTTGTACGACCAACAATACTTGTAACATCACTCTGTTCGAATAAGTAGAGCGCAATTTTTGTTTTAAAGTTTGCTTGTAATTGTACACGCATAGCATTGAAACGAGACATCGTTGTGATGAGGTAAATTCCTAAAGAGGCCCCTTCACGCGCTAGAATATTAACGGTTTCGTTAAACGCTTCGCTGAAAGTAGCGTCACTCACTCCATCAAAACTATCGATTGCGATAAATAGTGAAGGGAATGGTGTTACGGCGTCTCTGTTGTATTGTTGCATATTACTTGAACGTGCTTCACTAAGAGCCGCCTTTCGTATCTTCACTTCTTTTTGAAGACGTCGTAATGACTTCATCACTTTCTCATTATCATCTGCTGTAAAGTAGTCCGCCACATGCGGAAAATCCACTAAAGAAATTAATCCACTCGTTCCAAAGTCATATAAATAGATGTGTGATTGCTCTGGCGTTGTTTTACGCATTACATCAATCAATGCATTTTGAATAAAGGTAGATTTTCCATAACCTGGACTTCCAACAACCAGAATATGGCCACAATCGTTGAAATCAACTGTCAGTGGTAATTGCGCTTGTTGTTCCGGAATATCTTGATATCCCAATAAAAACTCAGGGTGTTTATTTTCTCCCCAATAATGTTTAAATTGAATATCTTGGATATCTTCTGCTGCAATTCTCTCTTTTAACGGAGGAAGCCAAGGACTTGCGACTTTTGGAAGATGTAGCGATTCGAATACACGCTTCGCTTCTTGAACGACCGCATCCAATTGCGTTGGCAATCGTTTCTGATTCCCACTTTCACCTAATCCACTTAAGTCTTTATTGATTGCTTCATACTGTCCATTATCTTTAATGGCATACACTGTCGTATCTCGGTGTGTAGAACGTACCGCTTCTGGTTCATAATCGGCTCCACTCCAAGCGCTCTGGAATAATTCATAGATTTCATTATTCCCAACTTGTAAGTATCCTCGACCCGTCTGCGTAATTTCTGCAGCATCTGGCGTTTTAATAATTTCACGCGAATCAGCTACATCTTGTACTTTCAACGCAATCTTAAACTTCGAGTTAGACCAGATTTGGTCATCCACAACTCCGCTTGGCTTTTGAGTCGCTAAGATTAAGTGAATTCCGAGCGAACGTCCGATACGTGCTGCAGATACTAACTCTTTCATGAAGTCAGGTTGGTTCGTTTTCAACTCTGCGAACTCATCCGAAATCAAGAATAAATGAGGCATTGGTTCAGTGGCTACACCCTCTTTAAATAATTTCATGTACTGATTAATATGGTTTACATCATATTCTGCAAATAATCGTTGACGTTTCTTCAATTCTGCTTGAATAGACACTAAAGCACGATTGGCTTGTGCGACATCTAGGTTGGTAATCGCTCCAACTAAGTGCGGTAAGTCCGCAAATAGGTTCGCCATTCCCCCACCTTTGTAGTCAATCAAGAGAAATGCCACTTCATATGGATGGAAATTTACCGCTAATGAAGCAATATACGACTGTAAGGTTTCGGATTTCCCTGATCCTGTTGTCCCCGCCATTAGTCCGTGAGGTCCATGCGCTTTTTCATGTAAATTCAACATTAATAATTCATCACGGCCACGTAGCCCTAATGGTACTGCCATTGTTTGATACGTATCATTCGTTGCCCAACGATGGTTCATATCTAATGCTTCTACGGAATCGACCCCATACATCTCTAGGAATGTAACGCTATCTGGAATCGCGTTTCGTAATGTTTGAACATGCGTCACTTGAGCCAAGTCTCTTGCAAATTGTTCTTTGGCTTCAGTGGATAACTTCTCAAACGTCACAAACGGTTTATCCATATATTCGCCATTATGGAGACGTAATGTTCCTTGACGATTTCCTTTGAAATCCACAACCGTATTTACATGTTCTGGTAGGCTTTCAATCACATCTTCTACAAATAGATAGCTAATTCCAAGATGCGATAAATCTTCATTGATAAACTCCATAATATTATGGTCTAGCATTAAAGATAAATCCGTAATCACAAATACGTAATGAGGAGTAAAAGTTAGTTGCTTATTAGTTCCTGCTTGTTCAGCAGCTTGTTTGCGTTCTTTGATCATTTGATAGAGAGACGTTAACAATTGATCACGACTACGTTGATGGTATACAAAACTACGACAATTAAACTGTTGGAGTTTCATATGCGGTAACCAACGACTCCATTCCCACAATGGGAGTTCCTCTTCACGAAACACTGGAACAAATTGCACATCATGGTAACTATGGAAAGTCGCCAACTGAATAATCGCTTGTTGAACTTGCTCGATGACTGTTCGACGAGAGCCGATATATCCTGTTGGGGCCGATAACAAATCATTAGTAATTGGTAGATTTTCCAAGTATTGGTAATGCGCCACTAATTCCGTTACTTGTTCACTAATGGCTTCATTGTATTCTGTTAACTCAGATTTTTTATAATCGACTTTAAAACTTGGAATGATTTTTCCTGTTCCTAGACGGTACGTTAGAAAATCAAAGTGATGAGGCGTCTTTTCATAAAGACGTCTATCCGTGACCTTCGCCATTTCCATTACAGTGTCAACAGATGGATAGTGATAATTCAACGCTTCTTCCTGCTCTTTAGATAAGTCATAAAGCTCTTTATATTTCTCATTCAGATACGCTTTATAGTTCTCCATCTTTTTCGCTTTCAGACGTTTATTTTGTTTTTTGTCTGAGAAGAAACTGTGGACTGAGGTGATTAAAGTAATCACCGACATCCCCATCATCATTATCATCATTCCGCCATTTCCTGTAAGAAAATGCGTTGCCACCGTAAGCCCAATCATCGCAAGCGGCATGATAATTAATTTTAATAACGATTGCTTCTGCATATTATCTTCAGTTGGTGGCGCTAAGATGCTCACCACATCATCTGGCTCACGTAAAATGAACCGAGGTGAACGGTGAAAATCACTTGTCTTATCCTCTGGTGTATCTTCAAAATCTAACTGCACAAGAGTTGTTTCAATCGGCTCGATACTAGCGATAAAAACTTTTTGCCCTTGAATTCTAATAAAATAGCCACTCGAAGAAAATAGGGAATCTCCTTCACTCATCTGCGCAGGAGTTGTTACCAACTGCCCATTCAAGAATACTTCTTTCTCGGATACAATTTCATATCCTGTAGCGTTTGCTTGAATCAATAATTCTTGGCTTTGAGGAATGCTTACCGCATGCAGTTCATCCGGACCAATGGTTAAAGGCTCTTTTGTTAGTAACGTTTGTAAGCTATATTGAAAAACAAATAATTCTGCAACAATCTCATTACTAAATGGAAGGCTATGTTTTCCGTTCGTGTAAATACGGTCCGCAAACGATACTTGTCCATTTTTCACGATTAATTTATCTGCAAATGCATTTTCCACAACAAAATCATCACTTAGATGAGTTCCCACACGGTAAGCTCTCTCTTTTGAAATGTCGTAGATGGTGTTATCTATCTTAATTAAACAAATCATTTACTGCCTCCGTATTAATTTTCTTTCGTTTTTTGTTGTGCTGGTAAATATTGTTTCTTTAACTCTTCCAATTTACCTTTATAACGGTTAATTTCCTCTGTACGTTTTTCAGATGTTAAGTTTGGATCACGTTGAACGTCATCAATTTTCTTCGTCAAACTGTACATTAATAATTGTGGATCATCTAAATAACTTGCAATATCCATTGCTTCATCTACTTTATTTTGTCCGATCAGTACCCAATATCTTAAGTAATCTTCGTTTGTTTGTGCTGTAATTTTTCCAAGCACTGCTTTTTGTTCATTCGTTAGTGATTCTGTCATAATCACTGAATACGCAACAATATACTTATCTTCAGCAGAAAGAGATTTACTATCGATTGATTTTACATTCGTTACCACTTGTGAATAATCTTTTTCAATAAACGATAAACGAAGGGATGCGATTTGCGTTTGCTTTGGTTGTACCACAAACAAATTGAAAGCCAGAACGGCTGCTAATACTACTGCAATGACACCTGATAAAATTCCCATCAATTTCCACACAAAAAGTTTTCGTTGAGGTACGCGCACCATTTCTTTGGCTACACGTTCTCTTTCATAGTCTAGATGTTCTTGCATTTTTTCTAGCACTTCTGAGATCGATTGAGCTGCAATAATCTCTTCACAGAATTTATGTCCTTTGTAGAATTCTAATTTTCCTTGAGATAATTCCGTAAACTTAGATTTCGAATCTAGTGTTGCTACAATCATTGATTGGTACTGCTTCAAAAATTCTTCTTCAGATAATCCTTCATACGGAGGGACTTGTCCTTTAATTCCGCGGAAAACAATTTTTGCAATTCCATCTTGTGTAAACACTACATTTTCTGGCGAAAGCGAGTATGTATATACACTTGCCTCTAGGGATGTAAATAATTTCCCTACATTAATTAAGTAACGAAGACGTTCTTCTAATGGTAATGGATAAATTTTTTCAAATTCTTGAGTATTTGCTGTATCTGCATGAATCATATAAGAACTTTCAACTTCTTCAATCGTCAATGGAACAGCTTCTGGAATGGGCACTTGCAATAGCGTTAACGCCATAGCTACATTCCCTTTGAATTCTTCCTTTGTAACTTCAACACTTCTCACGTTCATTCTCTCTCTTTCTATAAAGTTTCAACGATGAATTGGACTCCATCACGTAAAGTTCCAACATCTTCAATGCGTTGTAACGCTGTTAGGACTACTCCTTTATCATGTACACGGATACTAGGACTAACAACATTCAATTCTAATTGATAAGCTTGTGCGACAATATTTAATAATTCCTTCATGCTGATGCCTACTGGAACTCGTAAATCATATTGTCCATATGCAAACTTTCTTAAATCTAACGTTAAATTAATATACATATTATGCATGATGTGTTTTCCTTTTCTTCAAAAATTGATAAATCGATATCCCGCTCATTAATAATCCTAATGCAATGAATCCAACCATTGTTAATGGCGACGTCTTTTCTTCTGGTCTTAACTTCACTCCCTTATTAGGAGTCGTTGCTGACTGCGATAAGAAGAATTGATCCGTTTCAATCGGATTTAGTTTTTGAGAGTCTGTCGATAAAAAAAGAAGAGCCTTATCTTGCGTTTCAGATAATGACTCTTCTGCCTGTTGTTTTGAAATCATTTGAGACAAAGAGGCATCAAACAGTTGTTTCAGTGTTATGTCTTGTTCGAAATAAGTTTGCTCATTTACATTCGTTTGGACAGGAACATCCACATTGATTTTTAACGAACCGTCTTGAGCCCATACTTTGCCCGTGAGGACAACCATCATGCCAAGTACAATCATTATGACTTGACTGATTTTTTTCATTGTCTACTCCTTATTATGTTGTTGATAATGTAGCATGCTTCCAACAAATCCAATTACTCCAATAACAGAAATTGCTGCTGTTGAAATCCATGCTGTTGGTTGCTGATTGATAACTGCATGTAACATATTTTCTGCAGAAACGAATGGTGTTAAATACGCTAATACTGGTGACACATTTCCATAATACGTATCAAATAATTGTCCCAATGCAATAACGTAAATGACGATAAACCCTAAACTAATTAATAATCCATAGGCTTTTAGCCATGACATTAACGCATGGTGCATGAAAATAGCACTTACAGCAATCAGAATTGCCATTCCGATGAGTGCAAATAATTGCTCAGCTGGTAAACTCAATTTCACACCTACCACAATACTTACTAAGGCGCCAATACCTGCTCCAACACCTGCTAGTAAAACTAAAGGTAAGAGATGTGATTTTGATTCATTAGATAGATAACGATTTGTGTCCAGTAATTGCCAATTACCGTGTTGTAACATGTATACAAATGCAAGAGTCATCATTGCAATAATCAATACCATTAAAACTCCGGTACGATTATCCGTATGTTGACGTGAAGTGTCTGCTCCGCGTCCGTCTGCTAATGTTCCATCAATTGGATGAGATAGGTAATCATAGACTAATGTATTTGTATTGTTTCCAGACTCTGTATTGGACATTACTTTCGTAAATTCGTTCAAGAATGCCGTGTTCGATTCGAATTCTTTGTTCATCACTTTGTCCATTGTTTCGACAGCGTTCTTGTACTCAGTCCCTTTTGTTTCGAGAGTTTTCACCTCATCGTTTAATCGGCTATATTCTTTTCGAATAGTTTCAGCCACTTGTTGATGAGACTTTGTGTTATCCATCAATGTACGACTTGCTAACATTAGCGTTGATAAGTCTTTGTTCATTGATAGACTCACACCTGTTAAATCAGTATTGTCACGTTTTTCTGAATCTACAAAAATCGGTTTACTTTCAAGAGTTTCTTTAACTTTTTGAGTTTCCGTCACGATTCTTGTAATTTCAGCATTTACATCCTGCATTAACTTTTGATAAGCATTCATATTTTTCTTTAAAGTAGCTACATCCGTTGAAAGTGTCGCAACTCGTGTGTTCAATTCTTCTGGAATCACAAGTTTTGCTTTAATATCACTTGTTAATGTATTTGTTACTAGATCGACGAGAATTTCATCTAGATTTTCAAATGCCAACTGCGCATATAATGAATCTCCCGCTGGCTGTTTAGGATTTGCTCCATTATTTGAATATAAGTCTAATCCATAAACTGCCTTCACTTGACCTGCAAAATCAAGATACGCTTTTACATCATTAAATACGGCTGTAGAAATTTCTCCTAAGAACGCTTTAGAATCTGTGAAAACAGTACGCGCGTCACTACCGCTATACGTTCTTTGAATCGCTTGAGAGCTAGTATTCACCGTTAGAGTTCCTCCATCTAGCGGAGTTAATGTATCGAATTTTTTAGGAGTCGCATTCCCTGAGGCTTGATAATTATTAAACGCCTCAATCACTTTATTGGATTGTTGAATACTACTATTTAATGAAGCAATATTATTTAATAATGCTTGTTTTTGTTCATCACTAAGATGAGCAATTGATTCTTCCGTCACAACATTGATTTTCGATAAGATTGGCGCAAACCAACTATCGCTTGCGACCGATCCACCATTGTATTTCAATTCATAATCTACACGTAATTGTTTAGCAGAAGCATTATACCCTGAAGTCACTTCCACAGAATTACCATTTTGTGAGAATGAAGCCCCTTGACCATTAATGCGTAAACTTTGAACACTGTAACGACTATCAATGGCTAAAGAGATTTTCTTAATGTTACCAGCAATATCATTCACAGCAATCTGTCCAGAGATTACTTTGTTTTTAATGTCATTTTCTTTATTGCTAACAAAAGTATCTTGGTTGCTTGTTTGTGTAGTTGCTGATGGATTTAGTTTTTGAATAAAATGAACCGTATTTTTTAGAAACTGTTTATCTGCTGCTGATAATGTCATTCGATCAATAGTCGCATCATCATAGAGCGTCATCTGTTGAGCGCTTGAAATAAACTTCTTATCAATATTATTACGTAACTCCGAAACCATTAACCCTAGTGTTTTCTTCGTTTGGTTACTATTATCAGCAAACGAGTCTGCTACTGCTTGCTTGATTTTTGCTTTATAGGTTGTATTTAAATAAGTACTAATTTCTTCGTTTCTCTTCTTAATATCCTTAACGAATTCATTCAGACGTTTGTTTAACTCATTTGAATTTGCTAAGACTTGATTCAAATCTTGTCCGTTGCTTAATTCCGGAAGTTTTTGCCCATTAACTTCTTGCATAATTTTTAACGGATCCGTCACTGTCATGCTAGAAATGCCTTTATCGTAAACTGCCAATTCACTTTCTCTTTTAGCAATCGATTGAGCCCACGCATCTTGCAACTCTTTAATTTTAGCAATTTCATTTTCATACGTTTTATCTACGGAAATAATTTGTGTGAACGATGCATTTGAATTCTGAATGATTGTATTAAATCCATTCATCACTTCTGCTGCATTATTCGACGAACTAGAAATTCCTTTAAATTCTTGAGAATATTGCATCAACGGTTCTAAAAGCCCAGTTTGAAATTGGTCAACCGTATCTCCTTGATTTTTTACGACTCCAGAAACTTGTTTCTGTGCATTTTTCAAGTTGGCGATTACACTGCTAAAATAAATGCGAATAAGATCTTGGTTAAATGCTTGTTTTAATGACGATACTGCCTCTTCTGCTTGTTTCACTAAAACTTGTTTGTCGGCATTTACTTTATATTGGAACAATGCACGTTTTGGTGCTGTTGCTTCTAACGAAAGGGCGTCTTGTGAAAAATGACTTGGTAAAATCACCATCACTTGATAGTTCCCATTTTCTAACCCTTTCTCAGCTGTCGAACGAGACACCGTTTCAACTTTGTACGGAGTTGTTTTTGCAAATGATTCAATTAAGATGTTTGCAACTGTTACTTTGTCTCCATTATAGTTTGTCCCACTGTCTTCATTCACAACAGCAATAGTGACATCACTTTTAGCTGTCTGTGAGTCTTGAACTGACGTCGAACGATTTGTATTTTGTGGTTTCACCACTCCGAATAATGATAATAATAATACCGCTATTAAAAGCACTCCTGAAAACAGGAAGACTTTCTTATGTTTCATTTTCTTCTCCCTTCAATTTTTTAAAAGAAAAAGGCGGGATGCGCTCCCACCTTCTTAGGATAGATGGTCTATCCATTATCCATTAGTTTAATCCGAATTTTTGAGATAAAGCTTGGTCATGCTCTTCCATTGCACGAGCAGCTCCAACTAACTGAACGTTGATTTGTTCTAATAATTCAGCAAATTCTTTTACTTTTGGTTTTAATTCGTTAAATTGTCTATCAAAACCTTGGAAAGCTTGTCCTTCCCATTCAGCTGCTAATGTTTGTTGTAAAGCTGATAAGTTAGATAAAATTCCATTTACTTCGTTTGAAGCTTTGCTATATTCACGAGCACGTGTTTGTAACGTCTCTGGAGAAACTTTAATTTGTCCCATTTTAATGAACTCCTTCAGTTATAATATTGATTTTTGTTACATTTCGATAGTATCATATTCACAGATAATTAGCAATATAAAAATAAAAACTTCACGGTGAGTATCAATGTTGTTTCTAGCAATATGAACTCTCATTAATTTGAAATACTATCTAAAAATGTATATTACTATTAGATAATTCTTTCCAGCTTTCGTTTTCTTGAGTAATACCTTTTTGTATCGCTTCAGAAAAATTACCTTTAACATCCTTATCTACAGCATTTTTAATATGTACTATTTCAGTATATACTTTGTTTGAAGATTGAGCGTACTCTTTAGCCACTTGATATTTTAATCTATTACGTTTTGCCAATTTTGCGGGTGCATAAAACGATCTTATCACCTGCCTTTGTATGGATTTTTCTACCTCGAGCAATATTTCACTAGTAGATTGTACTGCTCCTCTCAACAAATTCTGATAAGCATTTTCAATTGTATCCCAAACTTGAGTTGCTAGCGACCCTATTTCCATACTATCCCTCATCTTCTAATCTATGAATTTTCATTTGTAAATCTTCCATCTCTTCTGATTTCTTTCGGAGCTTTGTGTTATACTCCAGTTGGATTTTTTCAGATTCTCTGTCTAATGAGTTTAGAGTTCTATAAAATTTCTCATCATTCGCTTCATAATATAATTGGAATAATTGACTCATTTTTTCGTAATCCACTACTTGATCTTCATTATTCTTTAATTCCTGTACTGAAGCCTGATATTTTTGCTCTAACATATTAGCAAGGTCTCTTCTCAAAGAATTAACTCTTCTTGTTTTTTCTTCTATTTTAGATAATTCTTTTTTCTCCTCATTTTTTATCTCATTAATTTCAGCACAAATTTTTCTTAACCTACTCTGTAAGGTCCCCTTTTTATCCATATTTATCTCTATCCTTTAACAAATAAAGCTGATAACTCTTGATCTTTTTCAACTAATTCGGCAATACCATCATTAATTACCTTTCTTAAGGTATCAAAATTTTCTGCAATTTCAACAGCTGTTTGTAGTTTTTTATTACTGTATTCTTCGACATCACCAACAATGGAGTCGTAATGAACGCCTTCTTCATAATACACAGCCATTATTTCCTCAGCTGACAACTTAGAATTAGCTGGTACTTTCGATAATTCTTTATATAGTTCATTCGCTTCCTGGATTCCTTTTGCTTGAGTTTGTTTGAACGATTCTATAGCTGCGTTATTAGCTTTCACAAGCCCCTCAGATAATACTTGAGCCTGAAGTGCATCCAAATAAATCCATTGACTTTTTGTCACTCCAGATATACCTTCTCGACTAGATCGAATAAATTGCAACTTTTTATCTGTAATGCTACTCATACCAAATTCGATTGCTAAAATCCTCTCTAATTCAGCAACTTGAGCAGGATCGTTAACTATCGCATCTAATCCATGGTCTCCAGAATTTTCTAGAGTGATTTTTTCCCCTAAATAAACTCCGTCAGCTAATTCCGAAAGCTGGAGAATATCGAATTTCGTATTAATGCGAAGAACACGGCCTGTAAAGCCTTTGATATCCTTTTCTATACTCTGAATATTTTCTGCTACATCTGGATCTAAATACGTAGCTAATGCTCTCACATACAAAGGAGCAGGATTATATACGATTGTCATCCTTGCATTATATTTTAATGCTACTCTCTGAGCAATGTTTCCTCCTAGTGAATGCCCTGTAAGAATTAAGTTATCTGCTCCATACTTTTCAACCATCTTTTCGTAAAATGTATACGCATTATCATAGTGACTTCCTGCACCCAATCCAATACTAGCAATGTCAGTTAATATATCTATTCCAATGTCTCCATCTGGATTTGTTCCAGTATACGATACAACCACTTTTCCAGTAGTTTTATCCTTGAACGCTGTTCCACTAGTTCCAGTGGAGGGATCATAGAAATCATCAATATATTCTAAATTACTAGGTATTTCTTTTTTTAGTTTAACTCCATTTAACAATCGATTAGTTTCGATTGTCCCTGGTTCGTTTACTCTTACCCGCTCCACTTGATACGTCAAATTAGACGCATCCAGTGTTGGTATGTAACTAGCTTTTTGAACTGCCATGCTCATCATTTACTCCTTTTAATCTGAGACCGTTTCTGTAAAATATAAACCTTCTGTATTTTTAATAGCAATTGAATAATAATAACCTCTATTACTATTACTTCCCTCTAATGAAATACTCAATTGTTCCGAATTTCCTAAGCCTAGAAAAGAATTAATGAGTTCATTTGTTACTTTATAACGTAGTTCAAAATCGCCATTCATCATACTATAGAACTTTTCTTCTAAATCTAATGTCGATAAAATATTCTGATTTAAAGTCAATTTCTCAAATAAGAAACCTCGGTACGGCCAATATGCTGCATCTGCTTCATTTGCGAATTGATACTTCCCATCTTGATACTGAAAGTTTGTTTCAAAGATTTTATCAATGCCATTATCTCCGATCTTTGAAACAGTGCCGCTAATAGGTTCTCCCTTACTCCTAGCTATTATTTCTACTGTAAATAGATCATCACCATCCATAAAAGACTGCCTTATCTTAAACCCGTCTGGAAATTGATCGAACAAGTTTTCTAATCTTTCTGTTGGATAAACTCGACTCATTTCTGTACCAATACGTTTTTCTAAATATGCACGATTATTTCTTGGATTGCATCCAAATAACATAAAGAGAATTCCTCCCATTATACATGCGTATAGTATTTTTTTAAATTTCATCTTCTTGCCTCTTCTATCCTTTCTTACTAGTTCTAAAAACGAATTCATTAATAGCCTTATCATACCATATTCGCAAAAATAAATATCCATCGGTAAAGCCAGTATTTTCAATTAACAAAAAAATCCTAAGTCTCTTCAACTTAGGATCCATACATTTTTTCTTTAATCTTTAACAGAAGCTAAGAAATCATCGATATCTTTCCCTTCGAGAATTTTAATTTTCAAGCCTTGGTCTTTGAAGATTCCCTCTGGTTTTTCAATGATTTTGAGAGCTTCGATATCTTTTCGACCTATTTTTTTCCACCACTGTCCTTTATCGTATACTTCAAACCCTAGCTTCTCGATTAATGGGTACTTCTCAATACCAGCGTTTAGCACAAAAAGATCTTTATCAATAAGCTTTCTTTTCATAACAGACATCACGTCAAAAAAATGCCCTTTATATTGGATTTCATACACTATTCTATAAAGATAATCTAATTCATGAATATCCATTTTTTGGGAGAAAAAAGTATCTGATTCTCTTCCCCACGGATCAACATAATTTTCAAACCCTTCTTCCTTTACATAACTATAAAGGGTAACATCTTTTCCTAATCTAAGTTCAGCATCATACTTCTTTTGTTTATAGATTGCGTACATAGTTATCTCCCTTTTTACTAAGCTTTTCTATCTTTATTGATTTTTTGTTTGAGTTTAATCTGAGACCGTTTCTATGAAAAGAAGCCCGTCGCCATTTTTCACCATAATCGAATAATAATACCCGCGATTACTATTACTTCCGCCTAACGATACACTCAGCGAATCCGAGTCCCCTAACTCTAAAAAGGAATTGATGATTTCATTTGTTACTTTATAACGTAGTTCAAAATCGCCATTCATCATACTATAGGACTTTTCTTGTAAATCTAGCTTTGATAATATTTCCCGATTTAAGGTCAATTTCTCAAATAAGAAACCTCGGTAAGGCCAATATGCTGCATCTGTTTCATTTG
>ERZ773272.436-NODE-436-length-16778-cov-2.867428_pt1 | contig 16778 bp, 15 predicted proteins | sample MGYA00511891_ERZ773272 | MGnify/ENA primary metagenome ERZ773272 (study PRJEB29015, sample SAMEA2738150) | human oral metagenome | biome: human oral; feature: human-associated habitat; material: saliva | place: China | collected 2198 ...
TTGACTGCGGTGGAGGCTCGGGTGCTCACCATGTGGTGAGGTGCCCGAGCCTCCACTTTTACGTAGCTCTGTCTTTATGCGCTCTCGTCGTTGTGTGTGCTATGTACATCGGAATCGGTACATCCCATATGTAGACTGAGTAATACTTGTAATACAAGTATTACCGTCGTAGGGTGAGAAACATAAGGCAATCATGCGATGCAACCAAGGAGTTGTGATGAGCGCAATCGTGTGTCGCGATGTAACCCGGCGTTTCGGCGAACTTACTGCTGTGGACGGGGTGAGCTTCACTGTTGAAGATAACGAGATTTTTGGAATCATCGGACCAAATGGGGCAGGAAAGACCACGCTCCTCAGCTGTATTGAAGGGCTGGACACCCCAACATCCGGCACTATCGACGTCCTGGGAATGCACCCCATAAAAGACATGCACCAGCTGGTGCAAAGAACCGGGATTCAGCTGCAACAAGCCGCGTTGTTGCCTAGGCTCAAAGTTGGCGAAGCGCTGCAACTATTTTCTTCTTTCTATGACAATCCTGTTCCGTGGCCGCCGTTGCTGGATCTGCTTGGTATTGGCGTGAAAGAGCGCTCTTTTGTTACCAAGCTGTCTGGCGGTGAACGCCAACGAGTATTTATCGCCCTTGCCCTTATCCATGATCCCGAGCTGCTTTTCCTCGATGAGCTGACTACTGCTCTTGATCCGCAGGCGCGACTTGCCATGTGGGACGTTGTGCGTGGCATCCGCGATCGAGGCAAAACCGTCGTTCTGACCACGCATTACATGGAAGAAGCCGAGGCGCTCTGTGATCGTGTGGCCATCATAGACAGTGGAAAGCTCGTCGCGCTGGACACTGTTGCGGGACTCATCCAGCGCTACGGCGGGGACTCCACGCTGCGCCTCAACCTCAACTCGCCCGTCCTCGATCACCCAGTGCTAGCAGAGCTGACATCGGTGCAAGGAGTGACCAGTGTGGACGGTGACGGTGACGCGATCGTCGTTAAGGGGCGGGGAGCTTTTGCTCAAAATGTGTTGGCTTACCTCACCCAGGCCGGACTTGCTGTGCATGATATGAACACGACGACGCCGGGTCTGGAGGACGTTTTTCTTAATCTCACTGGACGCACACTGCGGAAGGAACACTGATGCGCGCGTACCGAACCCTGGTGATAACCCTTGCCAGATCCATGTTGCGTGAACCTGTCGGACTGTTTTTCACCCTCATTTTTCCACCGCTGTTGGTGGCGATACTTGGCACAATATTTGGCAACGATCCAACACCACAGTTTGACGGTAAGGGCTTTGTGGACGCCACGCTTCCGGCGATGTCGTCGCTGGTAGTGGCGATTATGGGAATCCTAATGCTGCCCGCAAGGCAGCTGCAGCTGCGTGAAAGCGGTGCTCTTGCTCGTCTTCGCGCCACGCCGTTGAAGTCGTGGACGTACGTGGCGGCGGACGTGACCGTTCATTTCCTTGTGGGGATGACCGGCGTGGTTCTGGCTTTGGTCGTTGGAATGCTCATGTTTGGCGTCCGGGCGCAGGGGAGTGTTCTACTGGTCCTCATCGCAGGGGCCTGTCGGCTTATTGCTTTCCTGGCGCTGGGATACACGCTGGCTGCGGTGTATCCGTCAGCGGCGGCGGCAACCGGTATTGGCAACGGTGTGATGATTGTATTGATGATCACTTCCGGTGCCTTCATTCCGATGGAGGCGTTGCCTAGCGGGGTGCGGCATGCCACGCAGTTTTCCCCGTTGCGGCACCTGGTGGAATTGATGCAAGGGCTGTGGGCGGGTCACGCGTGGTCCGACTATGGCGTTGCGACGGCAGTGTTGCTCGGCATGATCGTTATCTTCGGCGCTCTCGGGGCACGGCTGTTTAAGTGGGGCTGAAACTGAGGAATGACACTGCGAAGGTATGATCTTAGCAGTAGTGCTTATCCGGCGATGTGGTCCATAGTGTGTCGTAGATGTCGTGATATATAGTCGCTGGGTAGCACAGGTATTGATGTGATTTTGCGTTGTCGTGTCACTCTTTTAGTGTGGCATAAATCTCAAAATATCGCCCATTTTATAAGAATATTCTTAAAAAATGATAAAAGTTTATCAAAGTAGTAGCGGATGTGCTTAGAATTCTTTCTAATAGAAAACATGAGATTCACAACCCTATTAGGAACACGCATGCCTCACACTGGTCCGGGACGCATGCGTGTTGGCGTTGCCGCATTAACAACAGCGTGCACTCTCATTGGGATGCATGCCCCACTCGCTAGCAGCGCTGAGCCATCGTCTGAACACCCAGACACCGCGCTGATTATCGACGCCTCCGGCTCCATGTGGGCACCTGATGGCTCCGGTGAACTACGCACCAACACCGCCAACCGCGTGGCACACACCCTCCTCGGCGAACTGCCGGGTGATCAGCAACTTGCTCTGCTGACCTACGGTACTGGCACCGGAAACAGCGACGAAGAAAAAGAAGCCGGTTGTAAAGACGTCCAAACCCTGGTGCCTCTCGGCGGTTCGCGCGACGAAATTGCTGCCCAGATCGACAGCCTGGTTGCCAGCGGATACACCCCGATCGGCCCAGCCCTCCTCGCGGCCGAAAAGACCCTGGACACAAAGAAGACAGAAAAGAACAAGCGCCACATTGTGCTGGTTTCTGACGGAATTGACACCTGCGCGCCGCCAGAGATGGCTGAGGTTGCCCGCGACATCCACAAGCGCAACAGCAATGTCACCATTGATGTCGTTGGCCTCAACGCCGACGAAACCGTCCGCGAACAGCTGAAAGAACTCGCAGCAGCAGGCGGCGGCACCTACGCTGATGCCACCGACGAAGCATCCGTCAGCACACTCGTCACCGCATTGTCTGCCCAAGGCGTAGCTGCAGCAAACGATGCGGGTAAAGGTGATAAGAAGGACGCGGATAAGAAAGACGCTGACAAGAAAGACTCTGACAAGAAAGACGCTGACGAGAAAGACAGCGGCGATCATGACGGGCACAAGCATGACGGTGACAAGGGTGACAAGGGTGACAAGAAGGACACCCACAAGCACGATGGTCACAATCACGATGGGCATAAGCATGACGGCGACAAGAGCGAGGACAAGTCTGTAGATAAGTCGGCCGAGAAGTCTGCCGAAAAATCTGAGGAGCCCAAGGCGGAGGAATCCAAGGCAGAGACTCCCAAGTCTGACGAAAAGTCCGAGACGAAGACCGAGGACAAGAAGTCAACCGAAAATTCCACCACGGCTAAGGCCTCTGAAAGCTCTGAGGCTGCCTCTGCAACCCAGACCGCAGCTAAGGACATGAAGGGCACCAACAAGGCTGACGGTGCCCCCACGCTTGCTGTGGGTACGACCCGTGACGGGCGTATTCACCAGCAGCTGTTCACTGACTCACTTCCAGCTGTAAGTGGCGATTCGAAAGACCAGGAACGCCACTGGTCTGTGACGCTGAAGGAAGGCCAGCAACTTAACGTTGGATTCTTGATTCCGACTCCTGAGGGTAATGTGAGCGCCAAGGGCAAGGAGCTAACTGTCACCCCTGAACTCCTCAACCCCAAGGGGAAGGCCTGCGTCGCCACCTCAGAAAAAGTCAAGGTAGACGGCAACTTCACGGGTGCACAATCCGCCTCGCTACTTTCGAAAGAAATCAAGAAGGGTACCGACTGCCCGCCCGGTAAGTACGACCTCGTGCTTAAGCGCACAGGCGAACTCGCCGCTGACAAGGATCTGCCCATCCGTATTTCCACCTGGGCTGTTCCGCAGGTTGACGACGCCAAACTGCCTCAATCCTCCAGCAAACCAAAGATTGCTGACCTTCCGCTTGGCGACGTCGCTGGTGAACTTCCGACCAACACCAACGTTGCGTCCGCACCCAGCGTCAAGGCAGGGACGTACACCGCTGCTCTCAAACCGGGCGAAACTCAGTGGTTCAGGGTTCCTGTCAAAGACGGACAGCGCTTGCAGATGCACCTTGAGGCACAGGCTGCAGGCAAAAATGATCACAGCATCAGCTGGCAGGCTTTCAGCCCGCTGTACAATCACCTGTCTGCCACGACTGACGGCGGCGCAGACGGGACTGACCGCAGCGAAGGCAACGTGGTTTTGAACGCTGATGAGGCTACCTCGGCAACGTTTGCTACCGAGCCGATTCGGTGGGCCAACATGAAGAAGGCTGGCGCTGTTAACACCTCCTTCCTGGCGGGTGAGCAGCTTGTAGCTGTTCGCCACAACGCACCTGCCGATGCGGGTAGTGAACCCGTGAATGTCACACTCGCTGTCGCATCCACTGGTGAAGGCGAACATGGCCCCGATCTGGCCAAATACAGCGCAAGCAGCAACGGCAACGAACACTCATCTCAGTGGACAGGCGTCTGGTGGCTGTTCCTCCTGCTCTTTGTCATCGGAATCCTGGCAACCTGGCTGTCCCCACGCAGCAAGAAAGCAAAGGAAACCAGCGAAGAATAGACCGTAGGTCGTGCTGCCGCTAGAGCAGTAACCGAACACACAAGGCCGACAAGCTTGAATGTGAGCTTGTTGGCCTTTTATTCAATGAAATTAAAAGATTTCTGATGCCCGAGTTGGTGATACGATGAACTTCATGTTTATTGTATCGCTCACTTACGTCAAAAAACTATCTGATGTAGAAGACCATCTTCCTGATCATGTGGCGTACCTTGAACGCTATTATGAGCAGGGAATATTTTTGATGTCTGGCCGTAAGGAACCTCGGGTTGGGGGCGTGATAGTGATGCAGGCAGACAGTAGGAAACAGGTTGAAGGAATAATCTCTGAAGATCCGTTTAATCAGGCAGGAATTGCTGATTATGAAATTATCGAGTTTATCCCAACTAAAACTGCCCCCGCGTTAGAGGGTTATCGCGAGAATATTTGATATTGTCACAGCTATGTGTGGCGGTATGTCAAATCTGATTGGCATACAGATTTTAACCATTTTCACTTACTCTAAGAGTGGGTCAATGGTAAAAGATGCTAGGTAATATTCAGCAACTACCGCCCCTCACGGTTCCTGTTTTCTAGTTCCTGCATCTTGAACGCGGCCTGTTCAAGGCGCTGGGCACGTTGTTTCTGTGCTATTTCCTGGTATTTGTCGTAGGCATCTTCCTCTGATTCGTCGAAACGCAAAAGTAGGCGTGCACCTGCGCCAATGGCGGGAACTGCTAGGAAGACAAGCCACGCGTAGGAGACGTTGAATACAAACATCAGCAGGAAGAATGCGGCCAGAGAAACAGTGCCGTTCAACCCATCAATGAGGTTGATGATCTTGCCTTTTTTCTTGAGTCTTTCCAGCTCCTTGGTCTCGGGATCTACATCTGCGACAAGCGAGTGGCTTTCGGCCTGTTCATAGGGGACAAGTGCGCCTGTGTTGTCGGCCGTGAATGGGAATCCTCCTGGGAGGTCAGCGAATTGTTCCCGCAGTTCGCCTTGGGTGGTTGCGGTGGTGATGATGTCTGAGCGGCGGTTGAACTCGGCGTCGTCAAGCCTGCCGTCGGCGTAGTGGCGGCTGAGGGCGTCAAGTGCGTGGATGCGCTCGGTATCACCGATCCGCAGATGATCATTGTTCTGAGTCATGCGTGCTTCCCAATGCGAAATGAGGTTAGTTCAGAACCTCAATCATACTGGGCGGAACGCGGTCGGCGAGCCATGTTTGATCATTGCCACAGTAGAACAGCACCCCCGGTTCTGCCTGTGTGTTTATTGCCAGGATCACAATGTCCTGCGCTTTTCGACGCCCCACTTTCGTTGCTGTTTCTACGTCCTCCGACATGTGCACATATTGGCGTGACATGGGAAGAATGCCCTGTTGGAGAATAGTATCCAGATTCCGCCTGGCGGTACCGTGATAGAGCAACGTGGGAGGGGTGGTTGGTTCTTTAACGATCTTCATGGGGATGGAATGGCCGTAGAGCGCGCGGATGTGACCATCGCTGATTTCGAAACGCTTCTTATCTGAAATGCTCATGACCGTATGGAAGTCCTCTTCGGTGATGTCCTCCCAGCGCTTATGTTTGCGCAGGGCATCAAGAAGTTTATCCACGTCCACCCAGCCTTCTTCGTCCAGTTCGATTCCGAAAGAGTCAGGGTCGTGCCGCAGTGCGACGGACATTGTTTTGCTGAGTCGCACGTAGCGATTGTTGTTACTCATTTTTTATCCTTTGATGCACAGTAGTGTGTCGAGTTTGGCCACAATTTCCACCAGGTCTACCTCGTGTGAGAGAACCTGGCTCAAGTCTTTGTAGGCGCCAGGGATTTCATCAAGAACCCCGTAGTCTTTCCGGCACTCCACGCCACGGGTTTGCTCGATCAGGTCAGCGAGGGTGAATGCCTGCCTTGCCGCTCCACGGCTCATTGTTCGGCCAGCACCGTGAGAGGCGGAACAATACGATGCTGTATTTCCCAGCCCGCGCACAATGTATGAGCCGGTTCCCATCGGACCCGGAATGATGCCCAATTCACCTGTTTGCGCGCTGATTGCCCCTTTGCGGGTGATTACCAAGTCAAGACTGTCGTAGATTTCCTCAGAGACGTAGTTGTGGTGACAGTTGATTTCCTGGGTAAAGGCAACCTGCGGAAGAATGTTCTGTAGGGCGGCTTTGATGGAGCCCATCATGATGCGTCGGTTGAGCAGGGCGTATTCCTGTGCCCAGTAGATGTCATGAAGGTAGTCGGCCCATTCCTTGTATACCGTGCCGTTTTGGTCGCGGTGTAAGAATACGGCGAGGTTGCGGTCTGGAATATCGCTGTTCCATTCCAGGTGTTTCGCGCGATAGATGTGCCGCTCGGCGATTTCCTTGCCGATGTTGCGTGACCCGGAATGCAACATCAGCCACAGAATGCCGTGGTTGTCGCTGCACAACTCGATGAAGTGGTTGCCGCTGCCGAGCGTTCCACATTGCCGGACCGCGTTGTTTTCCTTTGCGGAGACATCAACGCGGAGATTAGTGAAACGTGAGAAAAGCTTCTTGACATCGCGGCGCATAAAACCGTCTCGCCCCAGCAGTGCGGCATGGGCTTTATGCTTCGCAAAACCAACGGGAACAACGTTTTCCCAGGCGGCGCGGATGCCGGCGAGGTTATCGGGCAGATCGGAAAGTGTGGCGGTTGTTTTTACCGCCATCATTCCGCAACCAATATCCACGCCGACAGCGGCCGGTGAAACGGCACCGTGCATGGCGATGACGCTTCCAACAGTCGCGCCAGCGCCTGCGTGAACATCGGGCATGACGGCGATGCCGTGAACCCACGGAAGGAGAGATGCGTTGCGGATTTGCTGTTGAGCGGTGTGGTCGACGTCGTAAAGCGGTGACCACATGCGAACTGGGGCTTTTGAGCCGGGAACAGTGATGGGGAACCCGTACGGGTTGGTAGACATGGTGACTCCACATGCAAAAAGGGAAAAGATGGCAACGATGAAATCCCGCTGGGTGCTTATGCTCTTAAAGCAGTGGTCAGCGGTGCGGGAGGGGACGTTGCTATTACATGTGAAGAACTCCTTTTTAATCCGAACGCAACGTTAGCAGATAAGTGAATATGCTACAAGCTGCTCCGGCTGCGCAGAGCGCCACGGTGAGCCACCACAGGACAACGGATATCTGGCTTGTCCAGGCGATACCGCCGCCGTTTGCGATGAAGAACACTATGGCGCAGTTGACGCCGCAATCTAGTAGCGCGATCCCAGGGCGGCGTCGTCGGCGAAGTGAACGAGCTGCAATGAAGAGTATGAGGACGGTCAAAATCGTGCTGACAATGGCTGGATTCATCGTGGCAGTTCCATTCCGAGCTCATCAATAGCTACGTTGCTGTCATTGGCTACAAAACTGGCGTTGTTGTTCCGTGTGTCAATCACCAGCATGGATGCGAAGCCGCCGGTCATGCCGTTGTGCCAGGCCACGTCCTGCTCGTGTACCCAGGTGTAATCGGGGAGTCCCTGGGCTAGCAGATGCTTCATAAAGTGAGTCATGTCGGCGGCAGTTGACCGAATTCCACCGACCGGTCCGTACCCTTCGTCGTCCCATGCGGCGGTGAGGTGTCCAGTAATGTCCAGTCCCCGTGGTGCGTTTGTGGGTGTTGTTTCGGGGGTCATGACGTAGGTGTTGTTCATGCCAAGGGGAGTGAAAATGCGTTCTTGAGCAAGCTGCGCGTAGGTTGTACCAGCCCGTCGCGCCAGCAGATGCCCGAGCAGCGCCATTCCAAAATTGGAGTAGTTGTACGTGCCGCGGTCTGCGAGAGTTGCGGTGCGGGCTTCATCCAGAATCCTCTGAGTGGTAAAGCCATCATATGGGTTCTGTTTTCGCTGCATACTGATCACTACCGTGAAGGGCGATATGTCAATAATCCGCGGCAGTCCTGATGTGTGGGTGGCTAGTTCCTTGAGGGTGATGTCTGACGTGGACATATCGGCATCGTCCAGAATCTCGCCAACGGTGGTGTCTAAGGTGACCTCTCCACGCTCTACCGCCTGCCGAAGAAGCTCAGCCGTGAAGGTTTTACTCACAGACCCAATTTCAAACTCTGTATTCTCGTCCGCACCAAGCCCAGCGAACTTCACTGCACCATTACTATCGACGACCGCCGCGGCAAGGTTGTGCGCACCCTTCGGCGCGTGCTGCGCGAGGTGACCAGCGAGCTCGGGGTCGCCCGTTGCTGTCTGCGCTACTGTGATGTGTTTGGGGCCAAAAGTCAAGCCTGCTACAAGGATTGACATGGCAATAAGGCTTGCAACTGTCCCGGCAGTCAGGTGTCGCGGCTTGATTTTCACGCGATTACGCCTTTCTTGTTAATGGTCTTCGCAGCACGCGAGGATGGTGAGCAAGGGGACGATCCTGCTGATGCGAATACTGAATTCCCCGGTGGGTTTCTTGCTGATCCAACCAGCGGCCATGAGGGCGTTAAGGTGGTGGTATGCCGTTCCGGTGGAGGTGACCACATTGTTTTCGGCAAGTTGTGCTGCGGTAGCCGGGGCGTCGAGAAGCGTGCGGAGGATGGTTCCCCGCACCGGATGTGCCAGCGCGGTAAGGCGTGTCATGGGGTCGTCCCAGCTGGTGGCGAGGAAGAAGTCGGTGGGGCGATTCCACTGGTACATGGCTTCTTGCTCACTAGTGGTGACGTGACCCGCGAACATGACGGCACCGGTGTTGTCGGCAGTGTTGTTTCGTAATGACAGTTCGGTGAGTGCCCAATAGGTGTCAGCAGAGTCGTCTATCTGCTTGGTTCCGGTTGGTGTGGCCGCCGTTTCCTCGGGTATGCGTTCTTCCAAAGCAGCAATTCGCGCCTCAATGGCGGCGAGCCTGCGTTCTAGTTCTTGCTCGCGCTGCGAAGGCGGCGGGGAAGGTGGCTGTGCACCGGTTGGAGATTCCATCGAGTCCATAGTTTTAAAATACTAAAATGATGGAATAGCGCAAGCAGGTAGTCGCGCAATGGCTACCAGCAGCCTGCTTTCAACTTGCCTTTTCCCACGTAACGGGCTTATTCTGTTAGGCCCATATGGCTCCAATGGGTCGGGCCACAAGGCAATTCAGGAAGGATCGCAGGCAGTGCGAGTTTTGGCGGCGATGAGCGGCGGCGTGGATTCCGCAGTGGCGGCGGCGCGCGCGGTGAAAGCTGGTCATGAGGTGGTGGGGGTGCATTTGGCGTTGTCGCGGGATCCGCAGGCCGTGCGTGAATCCTCGCGTGGGTGCTGCTCGCTGGAAGATTCCGCCGATGCTCGTCGCGTGTGCGATAAACTGGGCATTCCCTTTTATGTCTGGGATTTTTCGGACCGGTTCAAGGAGGATGTGATTGATGATTTCATTGATTCCTACGCCATCGGCGAAACCCCCAACCCGTGCCTGCGCTGCAACGAGAAAATCAAGTTTCGTGCCTTGCTAGAACGAGGTGTGGCGCTGGGTTTCGATGCCGTGGCTACCGGGCACTACGCGCGGCTCACCCAACCCATTGACGGTGGGGATGGCTATCTCCGCCGCGCCATTGATCCGGACAAAGACCAGTCCTACGTGCTCGGGGTGCTGGGCGCGGAGGAGATCAAGCGGTGCATGTTCCCAGTGGGTGACACCAAGAAGCCTCAGATCCGTGAAGAAGCCGGCGAGATGTGCTTTTCCGTGGCCAAGAAGCCGGATTCCTACGATATTTGCTTCATTCCCGATGGCAACACCCAGGCGTTTTTGGGTAAGCACATTGGGTTGCGTCCGGGGCTGATTGTGGATCAGGAAGGAACGCCCCTACGGGAACATCAAGGCGTGCATGAATTCACCATCGGTCAGCGAAAAGGGCTTGACCTGCGCAATCCCGCAGCCGATGGGCGTCCCCGCTACGTCACCGATATCAACGCGCAGACGGGAGTGGTGACCGTTGGTCCGCGCGAAAACCTGGCCATCACGACAATTCACGCCGATCGCCTCAAATTCCTGCACCCGGCCATGACGGGGGAGGTGGAATGTGAAGTGCAGGTCCGCGCCCATGGCAGTGTCGTTCCGTGTCGCGCCCGCATCGACAAGGACAACGACCGCATGGAACTGTCCCTGCACACTCCGCTTCAGGGTGTGGCGCAAGCCGCTGTACTGTACTTGCCCGATCCTGATGGCGATATTGTGCTGGGTTCCGGCACGATCTGTGGGACGGCCCACTCATGACCGTTAACTTTTACGGACTGGGCGAGCTGCCCGGGGCGTCGATAATCGCCGCCGCCGACATCGTCGTGGGTGAAACCGGTGACCTGCGGCAACTACCCATTCTTCCCGCTCGCGGGGTGGACGTGGTGGGGCTCACCACGGGGATACTTCCCGGAATCAACGTGGATGCGGGGCCGCGAAGCTGGGTGCTCAGTGCTCGCCCGCAGCTGCGCACTCGCCGCATGTGGGATCGGGTAGAGGCAGACCTAGACCAGTGCGAACAGGCATGGGGTACGCGTATCGACGCCGTGAAAATCCAGGTAGCAGGCCCGTGGACGCTATCAGCATCCATCGAACTGAGCAACGGACACCGCGCACTCACCGATGCCGGTGCCCTGCGCGACCTCACGGAATCCCTGATCGCCGGAATCCAGGAATACAGTGCCGACGTGCGAGCGCGCTTTGACACCGAGGTGTATGTGCAGCTAGACGAGCCACTACTTGCGCAGGTTCGCGAGGGCTCCCTGCCCGGGACATCTCAATTTGATGAGATTCCTTCCATTAACGATGCCGACCTGGGAGAATGGTTGTCTGGTGTCATCGAGCGTGCGGAGGTGCGCTACCTCAACCAAACCGGGTATCCGCCGCTGTGGAAAGTCGCCCAGGTCGCAGGCGTGGAGACCTGCCAGGTAACTCTGGACACAGTACGCGGCAGTGAACAGTACGACGGCATGGGGCACGCACTCGCCGCAGGCATGCGCGTTGGTCTAGGCATGACCCGCGCCGGGGACGACCGTGACCCGCGCCACCTTGCGGTTGATGTCGCGCGCATGTGGGACGAACTGGGACTTGACCGCACATTGCTCACCCATGCCGTTGATGTGCACCCCCGCGGTGGTCTGGCCAACTGCACGCTTCTCGACGCTGCGGCAGCCCTACGCACTGCCCGAACGGTCGCGGACATGCTGGACAAAGACGCTGGCGATTTGTGACTGTGGCGTGTGTGACTTTGCCGAGGAATTCGGTAGCGTTAGTACGCGTATGTTGTATGCCAAAATAAGTGCACCGATCCAGCGAAAGGACAGCCATGGCTGAAACTCATCACCCCACCCTAGAGGAACAACAGGCCGCGATTGATGCGTTCTGGTCATGGTGGCGCGACGAAGGTGCCGAATTGCTCGACCGAGTTTTTACCGGACAGGAGCAAGCGGACGTCATGGGGCTGGTGCACCCGAGGATCGTTGCAATCGCCGAGCAGTTGCAGTGGGAATTCACTCCGGGTTTCGACGGCGCGCGACACGCCCTCACCGTAACTGCCGCTGGCGCTGAGTTGCGCGGCGTAGCGCGCCGCTGGTTCGAGGCTGCCCCCGATGCTGACGACGTGTGGGCGTTTTCCGAATTTCGCCGACCAGCACAGGACCTCGATGTAAAGATCAATTATGAAGGCGTTTACGTACAGTTGAGCGAGACTACTGTGCTGTACCAGCGGCGTAACTCCCTGGTGGACATTGCCGTGTACAACCCCGCGTTTAATGAGTTTGACGATGATTCCATTGTGACAAGGCTTGGATTCCTTCTGCTCGATAAAACCCTGGGCGAGTTGAATGTGGAAATGTGGATCGGGGCCATTGAGTTTGTGCGCGAAAACCCCGATGATGCCGTACCCATCTCCGAATTCACTGATGTGTTGCATGATTTAACATCCGAATTCCCGTTGATTGGTAACCGTAATTGGCAGGTCGCTGAGGCGATGGTGGACGACCACCCAATCATTATCCGCGTGCTTCCACCGCTGGTCACGCTGGCCGCGCCGTTGTTTGAAACCCACGTCGCAGTTGCGTTCGCCTACGACGCGCACGAAACTGGCTTGCCTCGTGATGAGGAAACAATGCAGGCGCTTGGCTCCATTGAGGACGCCCTGGACTCCGCTGTGGCCAACGACGGCCGGTGCGTGGCCATCGAAACCGGGCAAGGCCAGCGCCTCATGCACTTCTATGTCGACAGCAGCAGCGAAGTCATCCAGCGTATGGAGGAAGTCCTAGCACTGTGGGACCGTGGCAACGTTAACTTGGTACCGTCGTTCGACCCGGGCTGGGAGGAAGTCTCCCATCTGCGGTTCTAACAATTCTCGGCAGCGGCGTACTAGCCGCGCATTGGCCAAGACGTGCTCACATCACTGGTATCTCGTCCTTGGCCTTCTAAGTATTTACGGAAGCTCGTCTGGCGCTCGTAGTACCACACCGCTTGCGCTTCCATGAGGCTATCCAAATCCATAGTCCCCAGGTCAGGCCATAGTTTCAACTGCTTCCAGGCGATGCGGGCGGCCGCCAGAGCGTCGGCCGTGGCCCCGTGGGCGTTATCCAAACGCACACCATAAAACTGGCTGAGGTCGCTGAGCGTTCGGGGGCCTTTACGGTAAGGATCCTTGGCTCGGTCAACAACAAAAGGATCGTACACAGCGCCGGTGACTGTGAAATCACCCGTGAGTTGGCGCAAAACGGTGAGATCGTAAGGCGCGTTAAACACAATGAGCGTCAAACCATCGGCCCAGCCTTGACGAATACGCTCTACGGTTTCCGCCAGCACCTTCTCATGCGGCTGACCGTGTTCACGCGCATGCTCTGTGGTGATGCCGTGGACCTTGCTGGCAGCCTCTGGGATTTCCACACCAGGATCCGCAAGCAGCTCAAGGGGTTCCACATCTTTGTTGTGGATACGGACCATGGCGGACGTAACGATCCGCGCCTCCAACGGGTTCGCCGAGGTTGTTTCGAGGTCGAAGGAGAGCATCGCGTTTACGTCAAAGTGCGTCATGGAACCTAGCGTAGACAAGGGGGTAAACATGGGGGCAAAAAGGGTATAACATCGCTGCTAAGGCTTGGTTTCTTATCATTGTGGCGGCGATGTGTGAACCGCGTTTATGTACCAGAGATGCTATGCGTGTCTGCCCCCTTGTGCCATGATTGCGATGGTCAGAAAAAACAATGGACCCGACGACAAGGAAAGCAATGTCAACGATGTTTGATCCCAGTGATTTCTGGATCACCTCAGACCTGCATCTGGGGCATCCATTGGTGACCCACAACCGTGGATTCACCGAGACCTATCATCATGACAGCACTGTCATGGCCGCGTTGTCTGAACTCCCTGATAACGCAACATTGGTATGCCTTGGCGATATTTCTGTTCGCAAAGACCAGTATGCGCTGGATAAGCTTGCGGAACTGAAGTTTGCTAAAGACCTTAGTCTGATCCTTACCCCAGGTAATCACGACAAATGCCATCCCATGTTCGGCGTGGAATCCCAGCTGACGTGGTTGCCGCAGTATCAGGCTGTGTTCGACATTGTTGTTGAAAATTTCCAGCTCAACCACGACGGTCTTGATGTGCTGTTTACGCATATTCCCAGGACAGACGACCCATACCGCAAAGGTGCGCTTAACCGCTGGATAGCCCGCGACGGTTTTGACTGTGTCGTGCATGGGCACACCCATTCTGACCAGCTGCTCGCCCCACATCATGTGAATGTGAGTTTGGAGGCGACAGATTTTCACCCTATTCATTCTTCGGAGCTGTGGGGCTATGTGAAGCAGGCTGTGAAGCCAACCCGCCGTGTCCGCCCGAAACGTTAGACTGGTGCACCGTGACCGATTTTGCTGATCTCCGCCGCGAATGGAACGACCTTGCGCAGGAGGTTCGTCAACACCGCGACCTCTACTACAACAAGCAACCCATCATTTCCGACGCCGAGTTCGATGAGCTTTTTGCAAAGCTACAGAAACTAGAGGCTGAGCATCCTGAGCTGGCTGTTCCTGACAGCCCAACCATGGAGGTGGGAGCGCCTGTCGCGGCGTCGTCAAGCTTTGCCAACGTTGAGCACTTGGAACCCATGCGCAGCTTGGATAATGTGTTCGACCTGGACGAGTTGAGGAAATGGTTGGAACGTACGCCGTCGGAAAGCTACCTCACCGAGCTGAAAATCGACGGGCTGTCCATCAACCTCACCTACCGTGACGGTGAACTCGTGCAGGCGGCGACGCGTGGCGACGGCCGCGTGGGTGAAGATGTCACCGCAAATGCGCGGGTTATCAGCGATATTCCGCACGTGCTTAACGGCAGTGATGAATACCCTGTTCCTGCGGTGCTGGAAGTGCGCGGGGAAGTCTATATTTCCATCGACGATTTCCCAGAGGTCAACGCGCAGCGCATCGCGGAAGGCGGAAAACCCTTCGCCAACCCTAGGAATGCGGCGGCCGGTTCGCTCCGGCAAAAGAATGTGGAAGACGTGCGCAAACGCAAACTGCGCATGATCTGCCACGGCATTGGCTACAGCGAAGGTTTCACACCCGCCACCTTGGACGAGGCATACCGCGCGTTGGAGGCGTGGGGGCTGCCAGTGTCTTCAAAAACCATGCTGGTGCACAGAACCAAAGAGATTATTGAGCGCGTTGATTACTGGGCGGATCCCGCAAACCGCGAGGACCTGCTCCATGAAATTGATGGTTTGGTGATTAAGGTCGATTCCATCGCTGAGCAGCGTGCGCTCGGATCCACCAGCCGTGCGCCGCGCTGGGCGATTGCTTACAAGTACCCGCCGGAGGAAGTTACGACAACCCTGTTGGATATTCAAGTGGGGGTGGGGCGAACCGGTCGTGTCACGCCCTTCGCCATTATGGAACCGGTATTTGTGGCCGGAACGACGGTATCCAAAGCGACCCTGCACAACCAGACCGAAATTAAGCGAAAAGGCGTGTTGCTCGGAGACACTGTGGTGATCCGCAAAGCAGGCGAGATCATTCCCGAAGTGTTAGGGCCGGTGGTGGAAAAACGTGACGGCACCGAACGGGAATATATTTTCCCCACATTCTGCCCGGCCTGCGGAACCAGGCTTGCGCCTGCCAAGGAAGAAGACGCAGACTGGCGGTGTCCGAACACGAGGAATTGCCCCAACCAGCTCGCCGAGCGACTGACCTACCTTGCTGGCCGCAAAGCTTTTGACATTGAGGTGCTGGGGGAGAAAGGCGCGTTTGACCTGATCCGAAGCGGCATTCTTACCGATGAGGCTGACCTTTTTGACCTTGATCGCGAGAAGCTATCAGCCTCTAAGGTGTACACGGCAAAAAGTGGCAAGATCAACAGCAACGGCGAAAAACTCCTGAACAACATTGCCGCCGCTAAAGAGGCACCTCTGTCGCGCGTGCTTGTTGGGCTGTCTATCCGCCATGTCGGCTCCACCGCGTCCCGGGCGCTGGCTGCGCGCTACCGCTCCATGGATGCACTTCGAGCCGCAACGGTGGAGGATATTGCCGAAACTGAGGGCATCGGCAGCACCATCGCTCAGTCGTTCAAAGACTGGTTCGAGGTGGACTGGCACCGCAACATTGTGGATAAATGGGCAGCTGCCGGCGTGAATATGGAGGAGAACACCACCGAACAGTTACCGCAAACACTGGAAGGCATGACCGTGGTGGTCACTGGTTCGCTGGAAGGGTTCTCCCGCGACTCGGCGAAGGAAGCCATCGTCTCCCGTGGTGGTAAAGCCTCCGGGTCTGTATCCAAGAAAACCACCTACGTGGTGGTGGGGGAAAAGGCGGGTTCTAAAGAAACCAAAGCCCGCGACCTTGGACTCACCATTCTGGATGAAGAGCAGTTTGTTCGGCTGTTAGAAACCGGTTCGCCAGAGTAGTCCCTGGGGCATGCCCTAGGGGAATGGCACGGTTGGTGGTCATACCCCCCAATGACCACCAATAGTGATCAGAATCCGTCAAGGATGTTTTCGCGCACCTCGAACCATTTCAAGGTGTCAGCGATGCCGTCTTTGATGTCGTGCTTAGGCACCCATCCCAGCAGCTCTTTGGCGCGAGAACTGCGGGTATATGCACCGGCGGCATCGCCGGGGCGGGCGGGACCAGTGGTTGTGGCGAGTTTTTCGCCGGTGACGGCATCGAAGGCTTCGACAAGCTCAAACACTGTGGTGCCGGTGCCGGTGCCCAGGTTGATGGCCAGGTAGTCGTTGTCGCCTACCACGGAGTCGAACTTTTCAATAGCTGCGACGTGTGCGGCAGCGAGGTCCCAGACATGGATGTAGTCGCGGATGCCAGAGCCGTCGCGGGTGGGCCAGTCCACACCAGTGATGGTGAAGGGGGT
>ERZ773272.439-NODE-439-length-16725-cov-3.342352_pt1 | contig 16725 bp, 12 predicted proteins | sample MGYA00511891_ERZ773272 | MGnify/ENA primary metagenome ERZ773272 (study PRJEB29015, sample SAMEA2738150) | human oral metagenome | biome: human oral; feature: human-associated habitat; material: saliva | place: China | collected 2198 ...
TTAGTATAATCTCCTAAAATTAAATGGGGATAAGAAAGAGTTAAAATTTTTCTTAAATCTATCTTATAAAAGGATTATATTGTCATATTGCTCATAAAAAAACAGCTTGAATTCCTTCGCCATAAATTCCCTACTATAATTGACAATGAGTCAAAAAAAAATCCACCACACTGTGATGAATTTTCTTCTTATGCTTCAAATTCAAATGCTTCAGTTTTTTGCTTGTTTGGCAAAAGGAGCGAGAGCAAGATTCCAACCAGAGCCGGCAGCAACCAAGGTAGAGAAGCTTGAGCAAATGGCAGAGCATTAACCAGATTGAGAATGGCAGTTGGCTTGAATTGTCGTCCCAAAATGCTAGCAAAAGCAATCAGCGTCACTACTGCGATGGTCAACTGCATCCCTGGTTTAGAAAGTGGTAAAAAGCGATTAACCATGACAATCATCACAATTGTAATGGTAATAGGATAAAGAATTTCCAGAGCTGGAACTGAATACTGAATAATAGCATTCAAACCAAGATTTGCAATAGCGAAACCAACTAGCGTAAAAATGGTCGCATACACTTTATAAGATACTTTCTGGAAGGTATTGTGGAAAAATTCGCCAGTTGAGACGATAAGTCCAGCTGTTGTTGTAAAACAAGTCACCGTTACCATAATCGCTAGGAAAACTTGAGCCATCGGCCCAAAAATGGCCTGAGTTGCAGAAGACAAAACGGAGGCCCCTACGTTTGCACCTTTCGGCAAATTCGCTAGATTTAGTGGAAAGTGATTTCCAAGAAAGGCAAGGCCAATATAAAGAACGCTAAAGCCAAGTGCCACAAGAATACCCACGACCCAAATAGTAGAAATATATTCCTTTTTATTCTTGAAACCGAGCTGGTTGAGTGTCGTCACGGCAACCACACTAAAAGCAACGGAGGCCAAGGCATCCAGAGTATTGTAACCTTGAAGAAATCCTGCTCCGAAAGCTGAAGCAGCATATTCCGCTGTTGCTCCTTTAGGAGCAGTGGAACCATATTTGGCAGCACCTAATACAACTAAAACTACAATCAATAGAGCAAAGATTGGCGTTAAATAACGACCAATACTATCAAGGATTTTCGATGGATTAAGTGCAATCAGATAGGCAAAGGCAAAATAAACCAGCGTAAACCCAAAAAGCCAAATGGCATGAGATCCTGCAGGCAACATGGGCTCAATCCCGACAGAAAATGCAGTGGTCGCCGTCCGAGGAATGGCAAAAAAGGGACCAATTGCAAGATAAAGAGCTACCAAGTAAACTACCGCAAACCAAGGGGCAATCTTTTTTGAAATTTCATCAATATAGCCCTTGGGATTCAAAGTACCTATAATCAAGGTTAGAATAGCAATACCGACGCCCGATAGGACAAAGCCTCCAATAGCTGGCCAGAAATTTTGACCAGATTCCAAACCCAATTGAGGTGGAAAAATCAGGTTACCGGCTCCGAAAAACATTCCAAATAAAAGCAAACCGGTCAAGGATCCTTTTTTTATCATCGTCATCTCCAGTCTTTTTAAGATTTTTCCATTATACCGATAAACACCACTCATTGCAAGGATTTTGAAATAAAAACCGCCTTTTCTCAACCTTAAGAAATTCACGAAACACAATACGATTTATTACGAATTATCTTTGTTTGTTTTCGATTTATATCATATATGCAATTCCTTCTTTATTAGATAGACTTATGCTATACTAGTTATAAGTTCAATTGTGAGGTTTTAATATGTTACTTCATCTAATCTGGCTCATTCCTGCTGCTATCTTTACTTTTTTAGTCTATCGGGAACCTAGAAGTTTATTCAATGCTTATCTCCTGACCTTCACTCTTATGATGATGGGCATTGTTTTAGCTGGGCTTACGATTGTTAGTCTTGAGCGATTTATTGGTTATACACCAGCTATGATTAGCTTTTATATCCTGCTTTTAGCAATTCCTATTAGTATTTTCGCTTCTACTGCCTATTTGATTTTTAATGGTCGCCAAATGTTGCAGCTAGAGGGGCTTAGATTAGCCAATCTCCTATCCCTTCTCTACGGCCTAGCGATTGTGGGGCTTGGTCTGATGCATTTTCTCGCTCCTCGGTCATTTCTTGCAACTTTGATTTCCCTCGCTGATTTACTACTATTTTACGGAACCTTTCTCTATCTTTCCTATATCATCTATGCATTCTTTTTAAATATTTTTCCAGTCAAGAAAGAGCCTCAGACTATTATTATCCTCGGTGCAGGATTGTTTGGAGATAAGGTGCCTCCTTTGCTGGCTCAACGCTTAGATAAAGGGATAGCAATCTATGAAAAATTTAATCGGGAGCCAGTCATCATTGTCTCTGGCGGTCAGGGAGACGACGAGTGGATTTCCGAAGCAGAGGCTATGGCAGGTTATTTGATGGAAAAAGGAGTTCCAGCTGACAGCATTTTCCTCGAAAATAAATCTCGCACTACGCTTGAAAATCTCATATTCAGTAAAGAGCTCATGCGCGTACAAGGACTGGAGCAAGATCGAGTTCTCCTAGTCACAAATTCTTTCCACGCGCTACGTGCTGGCATCTATATGAAACAAGTTAGTCTCAAAGGCCGCAGTATTGGTTCTCGCACGGCCTTCTATTTTCTTCCTTCTGCATGGATCCGAGAAACCGCTGGCTTAATCCGTATCTACTGGAAATGGCATGCTTTTATCATCGGAATTCTACTGTTTCCCTTCCTTTTCTCCTTATTCCACACATATTTTTCATTGTAAAAAGCCCTTGAAAAAGGTATAATGATGATAAGAAAAAAATGGAGGTCCGTCTAAGATGAAATTTACCATTGATAAAAGTTTAGCAGAACTTGGTATCACAAGTGTCGTCCTTGGCATTGCTAGAAATGTCGATCCTCAAGCACCTTTGTCAGAGGCTTTTCTCCAGAAACAGAAGGAAGCAGAGAACTGGGCCTTGAACTGCAATCTAGCCGAAATCACTGACCAGCCGACTATCCAAGGCTACTGTGATTTGCTGCAGAAAGTGGGACGCAGTGTTAAAAAGAACCCGCCAACAGTACCAGCTTTGATCCGCAATATCCAACACCGCGGCTCCATTCCAAGGATTAACAGCGTTATTGATATTTATAATGTAGAATCCTTGCATTCTCTCCTAGCTATCGGCGGTCATGACCTTGATAAAATCGGTGATGAGATCGAGTTTACTGTCAGTCAGAAGGATGATATTTTCCTTCCTATCTTATCCAAGGAAAAACATGTAGCTCCGACCGACTATGTCTATCGAGATGAAAAAGGCATCCTTGCTTGGCTTGATGTTCGTGACAGCGAACTTTATAAATTTGATGATAGCACCAAAAATGCCATTTTCATTATCCAAGGAAATGCCCATACGTCTGTCCAAATGCGGCTAGAAGCCCTTGAACGCATTCAACAGGATTTAGCAGCAGCCATGCCAAATCTCGAATTTGAAACCCATGTCATTCAAGTAGAAGATCTTTAAGCAACTTTTCACTCGACAAGTTTTTGAAGTAAAACTCCATCAAATTATAAATCAAAAAGGAAACTCAGCTGAGTTTCCTCTTTTATATGTCTAGGCTTCTTTCTTATCCGAAAATTGACTCATATATAAGTCATGATAGAAGCCCTTGTCAGCCAGCAGCGACTCGTGATTGCCCTGCTCAATGATTTGTCCATCCTTGAGCACTAAAATCTTGTCTGCTTCTTGGATAGTGGACAAGCGGTGAGCAATGACAAAGCTCGTCCGCCCCTGCATCAGAGTTTTCATGGCCTTCTGAATCAACAACTCCAAACGAGTATCTACTGAGGAAGTCGCCTCATCCAAAATCAGAATCTTAGGATCGACCAAGAGAGCCCGTGCAATCGTCAGGAGCTGCTTTTGTCCCAGCGAAATATTGCTAGATTCCTGATTCATTTCCATATTGTAACCACCTGGCAAGGTACGGATAAAGTGGTCCACGTTGGCTGCTTTGGCCGCTTCTATAATCTCCTCATCAGTAGCATCAAGGTTACCAAAGCGAAGATTTTCCTCGATAGTCCCCTCATAAAGCCAAGCGTCCTGCAAGACCATACCAAATTGCTTACGATAGTCTTGGCGGGATAGCTGGCGAATATCGTGGCCATCCACGCTGATAGAGCCCTTAGTCACATCGTAGAAACGCATGAGCAGATTGATCAAGGTCGTCTTACCAGCTCCAGTCGGCCCAACAATAGCCACCATTTCACCTGGCTTAACTTCCAGATTAAAGTTGCGAATCAGCGGCTTATCTGCCACATATTGGAAGTCTACATCTTTGAAGCTGACTTGACCAGTCAAGTCCTTGTCTAGCCGGACGGTATTATCCATGACTTCATCTGGTTCATCTAAAATCTGAAAAATCCGATCCAGCGAAGACTTGGCACTCTGGAGTTGACCTGCCAGCTGGGTGAGGTTTTGAATAGGCTGATTGACCTGCCAGACGTACTGGACAAAGGCCTGCATATTCCCGATGGTCAGCTGACCAGAAATAACCTGTAAACCACCCAAGAGAGCAACGATAAGATAGGTCAAATCTGAAATCCCATTAAGAACAGGCATCATGAGCCCTGAGATAAAGCTGGCTTTAAAGCCGACTTCCTGCAAATTTTGAGTAATGGCTCGAAAATCCTCAGCCGAGGTCTCTTCCCGACCGTAAAGTTTGAGCACATTGAAGCCTGACAGATTTTCTTGAACAAAGCCATTCATAGCACCCAAAACATCCGCCTGTTGCTTAAAGTAGGGCTGGGATTTTTTAAGAATAAATCTAGCTCCAAAATAAGTCAGAGGAATGCTGACGATAACGATCAAGGCCAGCTGGATATTCAGATAAAGAACCATCCCGATGACCAAAATAAGAGTCATGACAGCATTGACCACCTGCAAAAAGCTTTGTTGAAGTGCATTTGAGACGGTCTCCACATCACTGGTGAAGCGCCCAATCAGATCACCGAACTGGTGCTTGTCAAAGTAGGAAACAGGAATTCGATTGATTTTACGACTGAGCTCATTGCGCATATCGCGAACGGTGCTCTGCACAGCATTGGTCATAAAATAGTTAGAGAAATAGGCACCAATCTCATAAAAGAGGGCACGAATAAAGTAGAGCAGCATGATCCAAGCCACATAGCTGCTATTGATGGCTGCACCGGGCACTCCCTTGGCCATATCCAGCAGATTTTGTGTCAGCTCTGTGATAGCAAGCCCTAGGACAAAAGGCTCTAGGACACTCATGACCACGCTGCCAATCTTGAGGAAGACTGCAAGAAGCACGGCAGCTTTATAGACTTTTAGATAGCCCCATAAGCGGACAAAACTATTTTCTTTCATCTCTTCCTCCTATTCTTCTGTTAATGATTGGCTATTGAGCTGGGAATTGGCAATTTCGCGATAGATGGCATTATTTTCCATCAGCTCCTCATGTCTGCCGCGACCCACGATTTCACCCTTGTCTAAGACAATGATTTGATCCGCATCCATAATAGTTCCGACTCGCTGAGCCACGATAAGAACCGTTGCATTCTGCGTCACTTCCTTGAGTCGGCGGCGCAAAGTCGCATCTGTCTTGTAGTCCAGAGCCGAGAAGGAATCATCAAAGATATAAATATCTGGCTCCTTGACAACCGCACGCGCAATAGACAGACGTTGCTTTTGACCACCAGAAAGATTGCTGCCACCTTCAGCCAAATGCGTCTCGAAGCGCTCTTCTCTGCTCTCGATAAAATCGCGAGCTTGAGCCACATCTGCTGCTTGATTGAGCTCCTCAGAGCTAGCATCTTCCTTACCATAGCGGATATTTTCAGCGATCGTCCCGGTAAATAGCAGAGCTTTCTGCGGAATAAAGCCAATCTTCTGACGGAGTGCCTTTAGATTATAGGCGCGGACATCCACACCATCCACCAAAATTTTGCCCAAGGTCACATCATAGAAACGCGGAATCAACTGCACCAAGGAAGACTTCCCAGAGCCTGTTGAGCCGATAAAGGCGATCGTTTCTCCCGGCTTGGCCTTGAAAGAAATATTATGCAGGACAGGATTTTCTGTCTCACCTGGATAGGCAAAGATTACATTGTCAAATTCCAGATAGCCATGAGTCGCAGTTTCCGTGATCCCATTCTCATTTGGATCGATGGAAATCGGCATATCTATGACTTCCTTCAGCCGCTCACTAGAGACCGCCGTACGTGGATACATGGTAAAGAGACTGGACAGGAGCAGGAAAGACAAAAGAGCATGGAAACTGTACTCGATAAAGGCAACTAAATCCCCGATTTTCAACTCGCCGCTGCCTAGTGGTTTCAGGGCAAACCAGACAATGGCCACAATCATAGCAATGATAATCTGCACAAAGAGAGGCTCCGTCAAACCGGTCAGCTTAAAGAGACGGTTGGAATTCTCCGCATAGATTTCATTTTCATTAGCGAAGCGCTCTTCCTGAAATTCCTCACGGGCAAAGGCTCGAATGACCCGCAGACCGGTCAGATTTTCCCGAGCATACTGGTTGATCTTGTCCAGCGTCTTCTGCTGCTTTTCAGACAGGGGACGCGTCTTGACCGCCACATACCAGACTACGATTGCCAAAAAAGGCACTGAAATCGCCACAATCCAAGCCATGGACGGACTGGTCAGGAAAATCATGAGGATGGACGACAGCATCATGATAGGCGTGATAGCTCCCATCTTGAGCGTTTGCTCAGCAAACTGCATGAGGACAAAGGCATCACTGGTAATCCGCGTCACTAGCGAAGAAACGCCAATCTGCTCGTACTCATGATGGGAATACTCCTGCAGCTTGTCATAGAGATCATTCCGCATATCCCGCACCATGCTGGTTGTTAATTTTCCAGCGGCATAGGAAAGGACGATCCGCCCCAAAATCCCAAGGATAATAACCAGCAGCATAATAAAGCCCCAGAAATACAGACGTTCCCGATCACCTTGGTTAATCCCCTCGTCAATCATGCGCGCCAAAACCGTCGGCAGCCCTAGATTGACCACTACAAAAAAGATGGCCGACACAAAATCTAGCACCAACCACTTGGGGTAGCGTTTCAAATAAGACCAAATGTAAAGCATAATCCCTCCAATTTCTATAATAATAAAAAAGCACTGAAGAGTACTTTTCTTGATTATCCATGTAGCAGCCAACAGCTCCGCTACAATCTTTAACTGCTACTAGTATAGCAAATCATGACAAAAATTTCAAATAATCCTACCAAACAAAAGGCGAACAAATTCTCAAGCTTCCCAGCAGACATGAATTTGCTCGCTTTTTTGTGCCTTAGAGACAGACAAAGACACACAGCCAATTCCTTATAGGTAAGGTATAACGGAGAGTTTCAGTTATATCCAATCACCGACCTCACGATCGTCTCAATTCCTTATAGGTAAGGTATAACCTCAAAAAGGCTCAGGAAGAAGCGAAAGCTCTTGGCCTACCGAGTCTCAATTCCTTATAGGTAAGGTATAACGAAGATGAAGAAGATCAAAATGATTGTTTTTTTGCTCCAACTAAGTCTCAATTCCTTATAGGTAAGGTATAACAAAACCTGATAAACCCGGCAAGCCAAGCGAACCAGGGAAACCGTCTCAATTCCTTATAGGTAAGGTATAACGTACAGGTTCTATTCAGTAAAGATTCAAGAGGTAACTCTTGTATAACGTCTCAATTCCTTATAGGTAAGGTATAACGGCATGATCAGGAATGTCCTCCATGAAAAGGTTCCCGAAAATCTTACGTCTCAATTCCTTATAGGTAAGGTATAACAACAGCATTTTCGCTGTTTCTAGATTGATTGTATCAAAAAATAGGGCTTTTTTCAAGATTTCAATGAAAAAAGTCGGTCGATCTTTTTTGTCCTAACGCTTATAAACCGCTTGGTTGACAGCTTTTAAAAAGGAGGCAAAAAATCGAAAAGATCGACCGACTTTTTGAAAGACAAAATCAGAAAAATCGCATGAAGAAGACACTTCATGCGATTAGATTATTAGCTAGGGCACTACAGCAACCACCTAAAGGATAAACTCATTCGATTCGACTATTCCGATTTGGAGCTTCTTAGTGTATTTTGGAGATTCCAACTGATAAATCTGTACAGAATCTGTCTGAGGTTCTATAATGTTGGCTAATTCCTTTTGTAAAGCACTCAGCTTTGCTGGAGTAATATGCCCTTCAAAGACCGACTTCTGCACATGAACCAAGTATTTCCGACAGGTCTTTAAAACCTTGGCCACGCGCTTGCGATGCACATCATATGTCAAGATAATATACATTTATTTTCTCTTTTTGAAATAGAAGAAACAAATTGTCGAAAGAAGAATGAGCAAAGTAAGCCAAGATGAATACGCCAGACTCAGATTACATATTGTCAAACAATTATCCTGCAGTTCTTTGATATTCGGAATAATTGCTAATGTAATACTTAAAACAGTGAGTACTATTACCGTCTCATTCAATTCATTACTTGCTTCCGTCTGGCTGATACCATGCAGTTCACTGATCTGACTATCTAGGAGATTGATATGCTTCTCGATATAGAGAGAAGTTTGCAGCAATTCGTAGATTTCCACCGCCTGCTCCTGCGGGCAAAGTTCCGGAAGCAGATATTGATTTTTAAAGGTCGTGTAAGCCTTCTGCAGCTTCAGTTTATCAGAAACTCTAGCATTGACCTTATCTCCCGCATCCTTGGAATACTTCAAAATACCAATCCTCTGACTGAGCGTGATCAAAGCCAAGTCCAGATATTCCGTCAAAAAGTAGCCTTTGAGGAAAAACTCTGGAAAATCAGAGCCACTCATAAAAATCATCGAATGCTGACTGGCCATATAAAGACTTCCTTCAGCTGACCACCTCGTATAGAGAAGCTTTTCCAGCTCTGTCTTTAGCATATCTCGACTCAGACATGTTGAATCTCCCTTATCAACATATAAAATGCTATAAAGAAGCTTCATCTCCTCTAAACTCTGCTCCGAATCATCAAAATTCGCCCAATTCGCCGTTTTATAAATCAAGTCCTCTACTTCAGGAACCATCATATAACTCATCACATACATACGGTCATCAATGATGATTTCCAGATGAGGCTTAGACTCAAACTGTGAAATATCCTCTGGGAATATCGCTTCCTCTGGCAAGCCAAAGAAATCCTGTAAGATTTCTTTCGGAGCCGACATGATCCCATAGGACAAAAGCAAGTCGGATTCCCGTGGTTCCTCCTTAATTTTGTCACTCTTAATCAGCTCAATATTATTAGGTGAGACTGAATAACTCCGAAGAGCAGGCAAAAAAGGAGCATAGAGATGACGACCATACTGGTTGATGTTTTTAATATCTTCCAATTTATCTTTGCAACGATTTTCCATTGAAAAAATCAGGAAACCTGCTTCTAAATTTGGAAAATAACGAAGCATGATATAGTCAAGTGTCAGGTCATAATACTCAAGTTTGTTGACTTGATTATAATAAGAAATCCGATACACATCACCTTTTTCTAAGCCAGTATAAGCATAGTTTGTGACCAGCTCTGGATTTCGGAAAATTAGCTCCTCTGCTTCTTTATTAAAATATCGGCGATAAGCGTACTTTAATCGCTCCCTTTTTTCACCAGCTTCTACGTTTAGATAGGGGAGTTCATTGGCATCTTGGCTGAGTTCCTTCCAATTGGAAGACTTCGGAAAAGACTCCAGCCCCTTGGCCGCAAAGGGCAAGACAAAGATATGGTGACTGTACGCAGGATGATTCTCAGACATAAATAACCTCCGATTAAGACATTCATCATGAAAACACTTCCAATATACCATAAAAAACTTGCTCCCGCAAGTTTTTTCAGTTGAATAAACCAATTCCTTATAGGTAAGGTATAACCTGGAGCACAAAATCAGTTACTCAGTGTATGCTGACGATATTACGTCTCAATTCCTTATAGGTAATGTATAACGGATACTTTAAAAAAAATTAAAAGAATTATTAAAGGAAGGTCTCAATTCCTTATAGGTAAGGTATAACTGCCGAAGCAGTCAAAGATATTGGATTCAAAGATAGTTTTGTTCCTGTCTCAATTCCTTATAGGTAAGGTATAACCGTCTCAGCATCCAGAACTAGCGAATAAATTTCATTTCGTCTCAATTCCTTATAGGTAAGGTATAACAAGATTAAAGAAAACATCAGTTATATGGCCCGACAATGGATGTCTCAATTCCTTATAGGTAAGGTATAACACAAGTAAAAGCGCTTCAAGATGTAGTAAAACAACAGAAGGCAAACAATGCTGAATGGTCTCAATTCCTTATAGGTAAGGTATAACGGATAATTCTATTTCTAAGGAGTCTGGGTATAAACGAGATATTGTCTCAATTCCTTATAGGTAAGGTATAACAACAACAGCATTTTCGCTGTTTCTAGATTGATTGTATCAAAAAATAGGGCTTTTTTCAAGATTTCAATGAAAAAAGTCGGTCGATCTTTTTTGTCCTAACGCTTATAAACCGCTTGGTTGACAGCTTTTAAAAAGGAGGCAAAAAATCGAAAAGATCGACCGACTTTTTAATAGTATTTGTAGGGTTTAAAGCGTTTTAAGTTCCCATCCTGCTGTAAGATTCTCTTAAACTGACGAATGTCGTGCTGGATGAGCTGGGCATAGGTATAGGTCGAGCCTCCCATGACTAGCCTCGTCTGTAGTTTTTCCTCAAAACTTCGCAAGACGATATACTTCCCTTCCCGATTCAAATAAACCGAGCCATCTTCCCTTTCTTCAAAATGCTCTGTGGCATTAATTTGATGTTTATTGATCAAACTCAAAATCACTCGATCCACGATAACCGGCTTCATATAATCCGCAAAATCCAGATGCAAACTGTAAGGACGATTATTTGAAGCATGGAGCACTCCAATTTTAGGATCCAGTCTAGCCTGCCAGATCAGGCGCAGAACACGACTATACAAAATCGTATTGCAAAAGCTAATCAAAGCATTTAGTGGATCTCGAGGTGGCCGCTTGGTTCGCTTAACAAAAGAAAAACCACTTTGATTCAGAATCTCATTGAAGATAGGGTAGTATATCTGCTTGACCCGTGCCTCTAAAAGCATCAAATCATCGACCGACTTTTTGCGATGAACTTCCTTAATCGCCATCGTCAAGTCTTCCTCAATCTCTAAAAGAAGCTTATTGGACTTATATCTTTTAAGATAATAGCGACAGTTTGCCCGCAGATTATGAAAATGCGATAACTCAAACTGCCTGGACAACAGCAAACGCTTCTCCTCGTCCAGATATACTTGGCACTGCTTCAATAAAAGCGGAGCAGGACTCTTCATAGACTCAGGAATAAGGTAGGCTTGGATATTGCCAAAGCCATTATGAACGACCAAAGGGATCCTCTTTTGAGCCAAAAGCTTGAGCCTCCGCGGTGCAATAATGACATCCGAATAAATATCAATCTGCTCCACTGCCTCTATCGGCAAATGATACCGATGTTCCTCATTTTCAAATAGTAGCGAATAATCCTTTTGATTTAAAATGCCACCTTCGACTATATGATACTGACGATTGACAAAATTTAGCTGACTAGGATGCCAACCAGAATAATAACTGAGAGGAGTATACTGATGCTTCTGGCAAATCACCTCTCCTTCCCTAAGGAGAAAATCATAACCTAAGACCCTACGATTCATAGAAGCAAAGACACCGCTCTTTTTCTGATTGATTTCTAAATCGAAATCGCGTACCAAAACCTCCGTCGCTTCTTTGTAAATAGCCTGAGCCTCACTCTTACTTTTGCAATAAATATAGATATTATCAGCATATCGAAGCCAGTTCCAGCCCTTACTCTCTAAAAATTGATCGAAATCCCTCAGATATAGATTGCTTAAAACAGGACTGATGGCGCTCCCCTGAATTAAGCCGATTGTATTCTCATGTATTTGCCCTTGATACGAAACACTTGCATACAGGTAAGCAGTTAGCAAATCAAGTACCCTGCGATCTTCCAATATCTCGCCTAGCTGAACCTGAAGTTTCTCAAGATCAATCTGGTCAAAATAATGATGGAGATCAATTTCAACAAGGTGATGAAGATTTTTGCTTAGAAATTGTTGCACGCAAAAAACAGCAGCCAGCACGCCCTTATTTTCCTGATAAGCAAAACAATGTTCTAAAAAGCTATCATTAAGGTAGCGATTTAGCTTCTGTTCCAACAATCGCAAGATGAAGCGGTCTACTGTTCCAAATGAAGAAATTTTTCTCTTGCCACCTGACTTTTTGATAAAGTCTGTTTGGTAAATCAAGCTCGGCCGATACTTTCCTTGCTCTATTACCTTCCGAATACTCTCTGAGTTCATCGACCAATAATCTGCTAATTCACTCAAAAGCACACCATCACTACCTACTCTATTTGGCTTACCTGATAGATGCAAGAGTGCTTCTCTTTAATTTCTTTTCGAAAATAGCTCTTCTAACGAAAACATCTCACTCACCAAGCAGTCTTTGGATGATACGACTTGATAATCTGACATCATCTAGCGCATTATGCAGCCTTCCTTCGAAATGCGAGACTAAATCCAGTCGGTTTCCAATGGGTTCAAATCCTCTTGCGTACAAAAGACTGGCAACATCAATAATAGGGAAAGGAGCCAAAAATGCTCTATTTTTCCTATCCTTTTCTACCATCTTATGGAAAAGCCGACTCTCTACAGGAAAGGGTACATCTGCAAAGCAACGCGCGGAAGTCCGATAGGTACACCATAGCTTCCAGACCTCTTCCAAAAGTTTCTCTTCTGTAGCAAAGACTTGATAAACTCCGATGTAGGGAATGACATGTTCCAACACCCAGGCTTCTTTTGTCTCCGCGATCTGCTTAGGTACACCACCGTAGAAAGAAGCTACTTCCGTTCCATCTAGCTTTGTGACTATGACAGCCATCGTCAGCAGAGGACCATAAAGACCATCCACCTCAGCATCTACAATAAAACGATACTCCATTTAATATCTCCATTTCTGAGAAAAAGACCAAAGCTTATCAGTAATAGCCTCCGACTTTTGATCAAGATTGTCAAAAAAGTTTTCCCATTCTCTCAGCAATTCATGCGTTTCTGAAAAATCAACATCGTTTTTGCCAGTATAGCCCTTCATCATTTTTTCCAATTGATGAAGGGTAGTTTTTAATTTTTCGTAAGTGTTAGATTTTTTCTTCTGCAACTTCTCACAGCTAATTTTAGCTGCATAGATTGGAATGGAGCGTAGTTTTAACGTGAAGCTATCTTGGTTTCTCATGCATACTTTAATAGCCTTATCATAGCAATTCAAGCTGTCTTCCATTTTTCCCTCAAAGCGATAATAATTAGCAAAATTCCAGTACACGATTTCCATAGGATGGTAAAAAATTTTCTCCGTATTGACCAACTTTGTTGCGTGATTTCGCTCGTGAGATGAAAAGAACTCTCGATAGACTGGATGTTTAACAAAAACAGTATAAAGTAGTTTAGCAAAGTCTATATCCTGCTGATAAGCCTCAGTCATGATTAAAGAGTAATACATGGCATAGAACTGTTGACTAATGGTTGTCTCTTGTCGCTCAACCCTATCCCAAAAATCTTGAATCACAACCTCATCTATCTCACTATCCATCCTATGATCATAGTCAATCGCTAAAATCAACCAATGAAGCGCAGCTTTAGCATCCTTTCTCAGAAGTTCAATTCTGCTACGGTATTGCCGATGGCGCTCTAACTCTCCAGGAAAACTAGGATACTGCTGCAAGCCTTCATCAGATAAACGGATGATAGTCTCTAATTTAAAATCTTCCTGCTGGGCTTGAAATAAGAGACTATAGATTTCCATACAGAGAACATCCCCATAGTATTCGGACTTCAAGGTTTGAAAATAATTTGAAATTGAATCATAAGCCAACAATAAATCTAGCAGCTCTTTAAAAATAGCTTGGAGATCTGCCATTAATAGGGAAGCTTTTTTATACTGACCACTGTCAATATAAAATACAGCGAGTTTTTCCTTGATTCGGTAGAGGCTAAAAAGATTTTCTAAGCTATTTTCAGAAATCTTTACCAATTCCAAACTTTGAGAAATGACTTGACCTGCTTGACAGGAACGGCCAGAACGCAGGTATACATCGCTTAGTTGCAGGAATACTTCAAAGGCAAACAACTAATATGGATACTTATTATCTCTCAAAAGTGGCAGTAGTTGATCACAAATCTCTGTAAATATCACGATAGATTTCTCATAATCATCCTGTCTCGCCGTATAAGCTAAAATCTCCGAAGCAAACTGTTTTAATTGCGACTTCAGTACTCTATAACTCAGATACTCATTCGGTCGACAATCAGATATAAATATGTTCCCTTGGTCTTTATAGTTTGGGATGTATAATATTCCATCAAAGCTTCTGATACATCGTTTTGAGCAAGCAAATATCGGATGCGACTATCTGAAGATAACGTTGACAGAGAAAATACATAAGAATCCTCAAATAAATTGCGCAAGACTGCTCTCTGATCTCGAAAAACTGGAAGATCTCGCAAATACATCCGCCGAATATTCGAAGCAAAATCCGCCAAAATTAACCTTTGTGATTCCGTCGCTTTTTTCAACTGAAATTGAACATCTGTCCCGGAACGATAGCTGACTTCACTTGTTTTTAAACTCGTTGTAAAGGAACGCTTATATTCAGACTCGTTAATATGGACAAACCCCTCTGTACCTTTTCGAGCTACACGACTGGCAATGACAATATCCAATCTAACATCACCATATTTTGCCTCTAATAGCTGCGTGAGTTGCACGAGACCCTCGGATAAGATTTGTAAATACAGTTGTCGATTATCCCCATTTCCCTGCCACTCAATATTTTCAAAAAAGATATAGCGCGCATCCGTCTGATTTTTAAATTCAATCAATTTAGGAATAACATATTGCTTTTTCTGATTTGGGGTCATATTCATCGCATGATTTAATGAATCATAATTAAGAATGCTAGAAAAGTTAAAGTTTTTAATAGTAGCCTTTTCAACTAGCACACCACCAAGAAAAGAGTAAATTTCCTCTCTTTGAGACTCAGAATCGGCAAATTTCCCACTTTCATCTAGCCACAACTCAAATTGTTTCATAAAAGCTTCCTCTGCTACTCTAACTGTCCAAAACCAACATTCGTTTTGGCGCCAATGCCTACATCAGTTAAGATGGTTTTAAATAATTCTATTTTTTCTTTAACCGTAATCTTAAGTCCATCCGTAATCTGAAGTCCATCAGAAAGCTGACAATCGTTCAGATAAAAGCCAAATTCAAAAGAGACTCCTGGCTTAACCTTCAGACAGTTGATTGGAATAGGATTCTTGATAATATCACTATGAGGCGTAATGAATTCCAAAGCTAAACACTGTTGCTTCGTATTTTTTTTAGAGGTTGGACAGGGATAAGCATCTAAAAAGACATCATTATCTTCGAAAATATCATCTTTCAAGCCATAAACTTCTTCATCAGAAAGTCCTGGTTTAAGAAGTGACTTAATATACTTCATCTTTTGTTGATTAATATCATCTTTGGTATCTTCTTTCGTAGGAAAGACGCTTTTCAGTACCCCTTTGACTGAGGAGCCCGGTATATAGGGCAGTCCAGTCACATAATCAAATGAAAAGCCAGAATAAATAGAACCCTTTGATTTCAAATCATGAGGATTGCCCGTTCCTATCATGAGGCCAGGATAAATGGTTTGCAAAGAAAAGGTTTGAACACTTGCTACATCTTTTGAAGCATTTTTCAAATGCTCCAGAGGTGATAGAGAAAGGTCAAATGTAAAATCCTGCAAAGCCATATTTCTCTCACGAAATTGCTCCTCACTAGATGGTGATCCACCCAGTTCATAGACTAAACCTGATGCTCCGTTCTGCTCTTTTAAGCCGTCAAAATATTCATGATAGTAGATATAAGACATGTTTTTTGAATTAAACATCATCCTTACCCTCCATTTTTCTCGTCTTCCTTGACTTTTTTATCCTTTGACTCAATTTCAAACAAATTTAACCCTAGTTTGATTGCGATTGCTGCATGCAGTACATCTTCTTTAATAGCGAAACTCTCATTATCATTTTTGAACGATGTCACATACTCAAACAAGGTGTCTACCGTAATATCTGTATTTTCTCCCTTCAAAACTTCCAAAATCATAACAGGGAGCTTGGTGCGATCTTCTTTGGCATTTTTTGATGCAGCCGAATAGTAGGCGACTGCTGCAGGGAGACTTCCCATAGTAACCGCGGCTCCAAAAGAAGCGATATATCCTCGAAACTCATTTGGAATTGGCTCCGAAAGCTTATTTTTAATCACCTCAACAGCAATAGGAAGCAACCGATTAATTCTGTTCTTATCCATTGTTGGCTCCTTCTTCATTTCCTGAAATCACTTTAATAACCTTGCAAAGTCCATAACCTACGGAAGCATTTGCACCAAACTGGATAATTTTCTCTCTCACCGAATCTGTAAAAACCTCTAAAAGGTTTTCTGGCTCACTGGTTGAATCCACCACAGCAAAATAAAAAATCGACTTATGGGGCACAACTTCCTCGTACCACAAATTAGTTTGTTCTCCGACACTATTTCGAGCAATTACTGGTAAACCATATTTTTCGTAGCAAGAATTATCTGCGTCCAGAGTTATCTTCTCATCTCCGCCCTTTATA
>ERZ773272.443-NODE-443-length-16643-cov-5.525259_pt1 | contig 16643 bp, 15 predicted proteins | sample MGYA00511891_ERZ773272 | MGnify/ENA primary metagenome ERZ773272 (study PRJEB29015, sample SAMEA2738150) | human oral metagenome | biome: human oral; feature: human-associated habitat; material: saliva | place: China | collected 2198 ...
TGTTTGCCCTTCTTGGTAAACCAGGATTTGAAGAATTGAGCAAAGAACTCAACGCACGTTTGTAATATAGAACGCAACCTCCCTTTGGGAGGTTTTTTGCTCTTTTAAAAATCAACTGCTAGCCTGCTTTGTTAGCCAGCCCGCTATCTGGCTTTTTCCTTACTTGTCCACTCAGCGATGGTTTTCCTTTCCTTGATTCAGAGAAGATGCAGTAGCAATGTGATAGACTTTTATCTAGAAAGTTGAACTTGCTGCTATTTTGATGGCTCTGGAAAAGCAGAGGACCAAGATTGGAAAGGAGTTCGGATGAAGTTATTATTGGTGGAAAAAGTGAAATAAAAATGGTCATATATAGTTGGTTTTGTGGGCACGGACGAGAGTTCGTGCCTTTTGGCTTGTGTGCTTTCAAGCGAAGCCAGTTCAAAATATGATATACTGGAATAAAGTTATATTAGCATGACAAGTTTCACGCTAGGCTATTGTCTTCAAACAGTTGTTTTATAAAAGGTAGTCATCCTGATAGTTTGTGTAGCTATTTGACTGCTTAACGGTGTTTTTTATAGAAAAGGGAATAGCAGCATTCAGCGAAGAAGCATTGTGAACTGTTAGACGAGTCGTCTTTTCAATGATAGAAGATCCAATAGATGAGGAGGAGTTATGGGAAAGAGAAATCTGGAAGCTTTGAGGCAGGAACATCAATCAAAATTCAAGAAGGCCCAAACGAAAAAGCCAGCAAATAGCCAACCATCCTTTCTATCCAAATGGAAAACCAAGGAAGACAAACATATCAAACCATCTGCTGGATTGAAAGAAGCGCAGGAAATACCCGAAGAAAATCAACCTCGTCCTTCTGTTTCGTCTCCATCAAAAGCGGCCTTTCCAATAGAGAGCTCAAGCAATGAGCCGTCTGCCGTCTCTTTGATAGAGGACAAAAATAGCTATGGGACTAAAATAAATTCTCAAGACCAGCCGGTGTTTTCTGAGCAGTTAGAAGGAGCTCAGCAGGTAAAGGAGCCTCTGTCGCTTCTGTCACAGAATTTGTTGGAATTAAAGCAGAGAGAGCTGAAGCATCTCATTTCTAGCTTAGAATCACTGAAAGCTAAAAAACAAAACCAAGTCCTTGGTGGAAATCAAGCTAGCCAGCCGGTGTCAGGCCTTGTTGAACCAAAGCAGACAAAGCTTTCTCCGCGAATAAGCTCTAATGAGCTTGCTAGAGAGATAGATAAAGTAGAGTTTAAGAAGAAAAAACGAGGATTCTTTTCTAAGATATGGATGATGGTACTTTCTAGTTTGGGTATTATGGCTTTTTTGGCTGACGCTGGAAGAGCATGGCTAGAGATGGAAAAGGTAAAAGATAAAGAAAAAGCTGCAGATATTTCTCTTATGTTAGACTCATATAGAAAAGATCAAGACTTAAAATCTGATAATCGTCCAGAATGGATTGCTAAAAAAGAGAAGTATCAGTTCCATATTAGCTATGATGATGTCACTTCTTTGTTCTCAGACTTCACTTCATCGGTTCCAAATCTGACCACGGTCGACGAGGTGGTTGCAAAGTTAGGGAAAGCTGAGTCCGGTAAAGAAATAGACCAAGATGACCCAATCAAGACGATAGCTTTAGACTATTCACAAGCGGGGACGGAAGCGAAAGTGAACCTCTCTTTTAAGAGCCATTTTGGTTCTTCTGAAACTCCTAAGTTGCAATCCCTAAAATGTACGCATCTCAGTAGTGCGCATCTGCCAAACCGAAATGTTCAACTCACTCGTCAAGAATTTGCTGGTATAGAGAAAGGGAAGGCCTATCAGGAGATTGTCAGTCAGTTGGGACTTCCAGAGCGCCTTGATTGGAATGGGGGGATCTTTGGCAATGCTACTCTATCGATTTATTATCGTTTGGAGAATGGGCAGGAAGTCGGTTTTTCTTTTGAAAATAAAAACTCTCAAAGCTATCAATTGACAGAGAGTTCGGGTTTGGGAAATGAAGCGGGAGATGCAGGTGCTCAGTAGCGCTTGCCTAGCAGGAGCATCAGCCGTTTGTAGAAAGGGAATGAGCAATCAAGTATTTAGTTGATGGGTGAAAAGGTGAAAGATAGAAATTTAGAAGCATTGAGGCGGGAGCACAAATCCAAGTTTAAAGCTAGAAACACTTCGTCGGTCAAGAATCAGCGGGAATGGGGAGGAGCTGCCCTCGAACAGACAAAGGAAGAATCAAGGAAAGAAAAGCTAGGAGAGAAGCAGTTTGGAGTCAAAACTGGTTGGAAATCGAAGACGCTTAGAACAAGAAAGAAGGGGAATGTTAAGTTTCTAGTTACTGCTTTGGCGAGTCTGGTCTTGCTATCATTAGCCCTTCTTTTGCTTTATCGTTTTCTTTCAAATATGGGCACTCATGACAAAAGTATTGACCAAATAAGCTGGGAATCGAGCCAAGAAAATATAGCTTCTGCTTACGTTGCAGACTCTTCGTCTAGCGAATGGGATGCTTCGGAGCAAGAGGAGTCGGCATCGTCGGCTTCTAGTGCTGACAAGGAGCCAGAAAATATGACTTGGACTTTCGAGGATGTCCTAGCTCTGCACGTTTCTTCGCCTGGGCAGGGTGCGAGTGAGCAACAGTCTCCGACAGCAGAGGAAATTGCTGAACGATATGGAAAAGCAAGTTCGGGAAGTGTGGCCAAAGATGGAGAAGAAAAGGCTCTCTACCTTTTTTATCTCTCATCAGGTGGAGGGCAAATCGTCAAGCTCTATTTCAACCTTATCGGAGATCAGTATCGGCTGAATACAATTCGAGGGGAAGGTTTGACTAGCCAGTCTCAATTAAGCCATTCGGATTTATGGACTGAGGAGGATTTTCAGGATTTTACTGTGGATAAATCAGCACCAAGTAGAAATTTACAAGCAGTATTAGAACGATTTGGTGTGCCACAAGTTATCAATAAGTCGGCAGACTATAGGAATCAAACGACAGTTTACATCAAATATAAACTAAAAGATGGAAGATATCTCTATTTAGAGTTTGTCTTAAGTCCAACAGGTGACTATGAGTTGACTCGGAAGAGTGTTTATTGATAGGACGTGTTTGGTGCTAGAGCTTGGCTTATTTAGCATAAGTTGTTTTTAGCGGAAAGACAGGAATTACCAGAAAAGCAAGAGGAACTTAGGTTCCGTGGAGGAGATGAGGATGGGAAAAGGAAGAAAAGTCCAAAGAGATTGGGGAAAAAGGTCAAGTTTAGACCAAAAAAAGCAGAGAGCCTTCTCTAATGATGGCTCTCGAGAGTCGGGTTTTGAGTTTTCAAGTAAAGAAAAGCGGCGAACAGAGTCAACAGGCAAACCTAATGGCCAGCTTTTAGCAAAGTCTGTGCTATCTCGCTATGCCTCACTCTTAGTGATTGCCGCAGGTCTAGTGGGACTGATTAGCTTCTTGATGATGTATATGCGACCAACTTTTAAGTCAGAAGGAAATCAATCAGCTATATCGTCTGTTAATACTGTTCCGACAGAATCAGAAAATAAGATAGAGATCCTGACGGAGGGGAATTCAGCTTTTATTGAAAAGAATCGAGAGGTCGATTTTCAATTCGAAGAGATTTTAGAATTGATTAAAACCATGAACGAACCTAATGTGTCTCCAGAGGATATCGTTGAGAAGTATGGAAAAGCCAGTTCTGGGAGTGAGGATAATAGCGTGAAGGGCAGTAAATTGATGACACTTTCCTACAATTTGGTAGGGAGAAAAGGAGTTGTTAATATGCATCTCAGGAGTGCTGGAGGAGGAATGGAGCTCTCTACGGTATCTGCCGCTTTCTTCCAGAATGCTGGGGAATCGATTACGAGGACAGTTGATGATTATCGGTCGCTCATTCCCAAAAGTGATCGAGAAGGAATGGAAGTCAAGCAAGCCATAGAAGAACTGGGGATGCCTAAGAGTATTTATGCTCATAAACCGTTTAAACAACAAGTTGATTCTTTTAGTATGAGCTATCTAACTAAGGAAAAGATGTCAGTTTCTTTGTATTTTGACGAAGTGAATGGAACTTACCGCCTCACCAGTATGATGACAAGTACGGTCTGATACCCTAGACTGGAGAGCGCGGAATTTTTCTTAAATAGACAAGGATAGAAAGATGGGAAAAAGAGATTTAGAAAAATTACGAAGGGAACATAAGGGAAAATTTAGTAGAACTAGGGAACTCTTAAAACGAGAGTCTAAGGAAGGGGCTAGTTTGCTAGCTGAAACAAACCTCAAGGAAGGCACAAGACAAGAACCAAAGTCAACTTTTAAGAGAACCGCAAAGTTAAAACACAAATCACCATTTTTCAAGCTAGTGAGTGCTCTAGCCCTGATAGGTCTTGTTATCGGCCTACTTGTCTTAATCGGGAATTGGACCAATTCTTACAAAAAGAATCCGTTAGTAAGAACAGAAGCAAAATATTCTTCTTCAAATGCCGAAGTTTTGGATTGGGAACCAAGGGATTTTATAAAATATAAGATTGAAGAGGACGAGGATAAAAATATAACAGTGTCCGATTTTGTTCGTCAACATGGTTTAGCTAAAAGTAGCGATGAAACGGTGATTGGCAAGAAGGATACATTATTATCACTGATCTATGATTTAAAAGGAGGAGGCTTTGCCGTCATTCAATTCTGGGATTTTGGTTCAGGTCTACATCTTACCAGCATAGCTTATAATATTTATCAAAATGAGGATTTGACAGGGGAACGGCTTTCCTTCCTTAAGGGAATGACGTCAGATGAAGAAAATGGCATCACTGATCTAGAAGTGATAGAACATTTGGGACGTCCCAACAACTACTACAAAGCAGTGGTGAAAGGATATTATAGTATGTCTATGGGTTATAGGGCAGAGGATAAAACCTTCTTCCATTTAAATTTTGTGAAGGGCAAGGATGGACAATTTCATTTGAATAAAGTTCAAGAGTCTAAATAGCATACTAGCTGCTAATAAAGTCACAACTGCATAGCCGAATTGTGTTATAATAGAGAAATAAAAGAGATAGGAGAGGGACAATCCTCTCCCAACAAAGAATAGAAAGAACAGAGAGGTGACGCCATGTCTGCTACGAAAATGAACGCTCAAGAAATCATCAAATTTATCGCTGATGCCAAGAAAAAAACTCCTGTCAAGGTAACCTTTGATGGAGAATTGCACGGAGCGATTCCTTGGTCTGTTGTGAAATTAGGCAATGTTCTTTTTGGAGACTGGGAAGAAATCAAGCCGCTCCTAGTGAACTTAGAGGAAAATAAGACCTATGTTGTAGAGCAGGATGCCCGCAACTCAGCGGTGCCGCTTTTGGACAAGCGCGATATCAATGCCCGTATTGAGCCGGGCGCTATTATCCGTGACCAAGTCGAAATTGGCGACAATGCTGTCATCATGATGGGGGCAGTCATCAATATCGGTGCGGAGATTGGCGCTGGAACCATGATTGATATGGGTGCTATTCTGGGCGGCCGAGCGATTGTTGGCAAAAATAGCCATGTCGGTGCTGGTGCGGTTCTGGCAGGAGTCATTGAGCCGGCTAGTGCTGAGCCAGTTCGGGTTGGCGATAACGTGCTGATTGGTGCCAATGCGGTTGTCATTGAAGGTGTACAAATTGGCAGTGGTTCCGTTGTTGCGGCTGGTGCGATTGTGACCCAGGATGTTCCGGAAAACGTAGTAGTTGCTGGCGTTCCGGCACGAGTTATCAAGACCATTGACGAAAAGACCCAGCAGAAGACAGCTCTGGAAGATGCTCTGCGTACGCTTTAATATTGGTTAACAGGATACTGCCGCCCTTGAACTTCATCGGGGGCGGTCTAGCTCTTTGTTTGCTCTGACAGGATTTTAAAGGAAAGAAAAATGCTTGATTATTTAAAAATTCGACGTGATTTGCACCAGATACCAGAAATCGGTCTGGAAGAATACAAGACCCATGCCTATTTGATGCAGGTCATTGATGGACTAACAGCAGGTCTAGACTTTGTAGAAATCCGAACTTGGCGGACGGGTATTTTGGTCTTTATCAAGGGAAGTTCACCCGATAAGACGATTGGCTGGCGGACAGATATTGATGGTTTGCCGATTGTGGAGGATACAGGACTGGACTTTGCTAGTACCCATGAAGGTCGGATGCATGCCTGCGGACACGATATGCACATGACGGTCGCTCTAGGCCTGCTGGAGCAAGCTGTGCGCGCTCAGCCTACCCACAATCTGCTCTTTCTCTTTCAGCCTGCTGAGGAAAATGAAGCTGGCGGAATGCTCATGTACGAAGACGGTGCCTTTGGTGACTGGCTGCCAGATGAATTTTACGGCCTCCATGTGCGGCCAGATCTCAAGGTCGGCGAGATTGCCACTAATAGAGGAACGCTTTTTGCTGGCACCTGTGAAGTCAAGCTGACCTTTAAGGGGAAGGGGGGCCATGCGGCTTTTCCTCATGAAGCCAATGACGCTTTGGTGGCGGCTAGCTACTTTATCACCCAGGTGCAGACTATTGTCAGCCGCAATGTTGATCCTATCGAGGGGGCAGTTGTGACCTTTGGTTCGTTCCATGCTGGCACGACCAACAATGTCATCGCAGAAACAGCCTTTCTGCATGGTACCATTCGGACTCTGACTCAGGAGATGAACCTCTTGACTCAGAAGCGCTTGCGGGAAATAGCAGAGGGCATAGCTCAAAGTTTCGGTCTGGAATTGGACTTGGAGCTTAAACAAGGTGGTTACCTACCTGTAGAAAACCATCATGGTCTAGCAGACGAATTGATAGACTTTTTTCAGAAGGAAGAAGGAGTGCAGCTGATTGATATTGCGCCGGCTATGACAGGCGAGGACTTTGGCTATCTACTCAGCAAGGTCAAGGGCGTCATGTTCTGGCTGGGAGTAGACAGTCCCTATGCCCTCCATCATCCCAAGATGACACCGGACGAGGCAGCACTACCCTTTGCTATTGAAAAGATTGGGAAATTCCTAGATTATAAAATTAACGAGAGATAAGAAAAGGTGGGGTGAGCCGCATGAAAAAAGAGCTGAGACAAACTGTACTAAAGCAAATGAAGAAACTGTCGGGAAAAGAAAAAGAGCAGGCAGATAGCTGGCTGATCCAGCACTTGCTCAATTCAGGAGCTTATCAAAAAGCTCAGGTTATCGCTACCTATCTTTCTATGCCGCATGAAGTCTCAACTGCGGCTTTTATCAAGCAGGCTCAGTTGGATGGCAAGCGGGTTTTGGTGCCTAAAACCTATGGTCAAGGTCGGATGATATTTGTGGCTTATGATGAAAGCCGCCTGCAAAAAAGCTCTTTTGGTCTGCTGGAGCCGATAAGTGAAGAGGCTGTTGATAAGACAGAAATTGATCTGATTCATGTGCCAGGCGTGGTCTTCAATTCTCAAGGCTTTCGGATTGGTTACGGCGGTGGCTACTATGATCGCTATCTGGCTGATTATACAGGGGCAAGCATTAGCACTATTTATGCAGTCCAACAGGCAGAATTTACACCAGCTCAACATGATGTTGCGGTAAAGGAGTTACTTATTTATGAAGCAGATCTTTGATAGAGACTATCCTGTGACAAGCATCCTGCTTATCCTAACGAGCCTTGTTTTTGTCTTGATGTTTCTTTCTTACGGTTTTCAATACAGCAGTTCCGAAGCCTTGTATCACTTTGGAGCCGTGCACGGTTACACGATTCAAGCGCTGCCGGAGCAGTTTTGGCGGGTTTTTGCTGCCATTTTTATCCATATTGGCTTGGAGCATTTTGTGGTCAATATGCTGACGCTCTACTTTCTGGGTCGACAGATTGAGGCTATCTTTGGCTCATGGAAATTTTTGATACTCTACCTGATGTCAGGCGTGATGGGGAATTTATTTGTGGTCTATTTTTCACCCAATAGCTTGGCAGCTGGGGCTTCTACTGCTCTTTTCGGCCTTTTTGCTTCCGTTGTTGTGCTTCGTTATGCTACGCGAAACTACTATCTGCAGCAGCTGGGTCAGTCCTATATGAGCTTGCTAGCTGTTAATCTGGTCATGAGTTTTTTACCGGGAATTAGCCTTGCAGGTCACTTGGGCGGTCTAGTCGGCGGAGCTTTAGGAGCTGTGATCTTACCAGTATCGGGGGAGCGCTACGCTTTTAGCAAGACTCAACGATTTTTAGCACTGGCAGCCTACCTTGGATTAGCAGCTATTTTGATTTTTCTGACTTTTCAACGACCAATTTTTTGAGAAATGAATTCAATTACCGCTTTTTAAAGCGGTATTCCAAAATGTTGCCAACCTCTATCGTCAATTTTTCTATTGCTGATAGAGGTTGATTACCATATAGTGAAAACTCTTAGAGATGTTGATGTGATATTATTTTTAAGAGTTTTTTTACTTTATCCAGCAAAAGAAAAAGATTGAAGAAATTGTCCAAAATGGACTTTTTCTTCAATCTAACACCTAGTAAATCTAGGTGTTTTTTGTATAGTGTTAAAAGCTGTTGCATTAGCTAATCTATTGCTTGTGCACTTCTATTATTTTTTCGTTTTCTTATCTAATTTTTTGCCTAAATCGATAATGTACTGTTTCAAATCGTCTTTGACTTGAGGGTGTTTGAGGGCGTAATCGATAGAAGTTTTCATGAAGCCAAACTTGTCACCGACATCATAGCGATCACCTTTGAATTCTCGGGCAAAAACGCGCTGAGTTTTGTTGAGGGTATCGATAGCATCAGTCAGTTGGATTTCATTGCCCGCACCAGGAGTTTGTTTTTCCAAGATTTCAAAAATTTCTGGCGTTAGCAGGTAGCGTCCGATAATGGCCAAATCACTTGGCGCATCCTCTGGTGCTGGTTTTTCAACAAATTTTTCAACGCTGTAGAGGCCATTGACGCCTTCGCCTTGCGGTGCAATAACGCCATAAGCAGAGACTTCTTCATGAGGAACCTGCATAACTGCAATGGTAGACGCGTGGGTTGCTGCGTAGTCATCCATGAGTTGTTTGGTGAGTGGCACTGCCTTGTCATTGGTAATGTCCATCAAATCATCACCTAGCATGACCACAAAAGGTTCATTTCCGACGAAGGCCTTGGCTTGAAGTACGGCGTCCCCGAGTCCACGTGGGTGACTCTGACGGATGAAATGCAAGCCAATACCAGTGGTCTCATCCACCAACTTGAGCAAGTCGTTCTTGCCCTTTTCCTTGAGGTTATATTCTAGTTCGAAGTTGGAGTCAAAGTGGTCCTCGATGGAGCGTTTTGACTTCCCTGTGACAACCAGAATGTCTTTGATTCCAGATTTGAGAGCTTCTTCGACGATAAACTGAATAGTTGGTTTGTCAACGATTGGCAGCATTTCCTTGGCCAGTGCCTTAGTGGCTGGCAAGAAGCGGGTTCCGAGACCGGCTGCAGGGATGACTGCTTTTCTGACTTTTGACATAAATTTCTCCTTTATAAAAAATACTATAACTTAAGACCACTCATTTTCAGCTTTGAATTCATTATTCATCATATCATGAATAGCATCTTTGATATCATGGCCGTCGTAGATGACCTTGTAAATAGCTTGGGTAATTGGCATGTAGACACCGAGCTCCTGAGCCAGTTCGTAGGCTGCCTTGGTGGTAGAGATTCCTTCGATAACCATGCCCATATTAGCTTCAATATCAGCCAGTTTCTCGCCGCGACCCAGCGCATCTCCGGCCCGCCAGTTGCGAGAATGGATAGAGGTTCCTGTGACAATCAAGTCGCCGACACCAGAAAGACCGCTGTAAGTCAGAGGGCTGGCTCCCAGTTTGACACCAAGCCGGGTAATTTCAGCCAGCCCGCGTGTGATGATGGCTGCTTTAGCATTGTCACCATAGCCCAGTCCGTGGAGAGCTCCGGCTCCAACTGCGATGATATTTTTCAGAGCACCTGCTGTCTCTACTCCGACGACATCGGTATTGGTGTAGAGGCGGAAATAGTGGTTGCTGAAGAGTTCCTGCACATATTTAGCGGTTTCGAGGTCCTTAGATGCTGCGGTAATCAGGGTAATGTCGCGAACGATGGTTTCCTCAGCGTGGCTAGGGCCTGAGACAACGACAATCTCGCTACGCAAGTCTGTAGGGATTTCTTCTTCCAGAATAGTTGAAATCCGTTTGTGGGTATTGGGCTCCAGTCCCTTGGATGCATGCATGATTTTTACCTTGTGATCTAAGGTTTGCGCAATTTGTTTGGCTACCAGACGGGTCACCTTGGTCGGCACGACAAAAAGCACAGCATCTACGTTTTCTAGAGCATCTTTCAAGTCGTGATAAGCCTTAATTTCCTCGCTTAGAACAACGTCTTTGAAATAGCGTTTGTTTGTATGCTGATTATTGATCTCGTCAATCTGCTCTGCAATATTGCCCCAAATCCGGACTTCATGGCCATTATCATTGAGGACTTGCGATAGAGCCGTTCCCCAAGAACCGGGGCCAACCACAGCAATTCGTTGTTTATCCATCTTTTCTCCTTGTACGAGACCCACAAAAGGACTCACTTGCTTTTAGAGTTATTTACTATATTGTACCATACAATAGTTGAAATTTCTTACTTGACATTGTTTTTATCTATGATATAGTAAGGAAGCTAAACAAAGTTAAAAATCTACGAGGAGGAATTATGTTCAGAAAAGCTTTATCAGCCTATAAATTATTTATCTTTTTATCTCTTCTGATGACATCGCTGATGCTGGCTAGCTCGCTGTTGCAGCCCCTGTATCTCAAAGATGTCTTGAATGCTCTTTTGGCAGGAAATCGGGAAGAAATCTATCGTTTAGGGGCTTGGTTGCTGGGTTTTGGTTTGGTTGGCCTGCTTGCTGGCGGGACAAATGTGACCCTGGCAGCCTATATTGCGCAAGGTGTGTCGTCAGATTTACGTGAAAAAACCTTTCGGAAAATCCAGACTTTCTCTTATGCCAATATTGAACAGTTCAATGCGGGGAATCTAGTCGTCCGAATGACCAATGACATCAACCAAGTGCAAAATTTGGTCATGATGATGTTCCAGATTTTATTCCGCCTGCCTATTTTATTTTTAGGTTCCTTTATTTTGGCGGTGGTGACCATTCCTTCCTTGTGGTGGGTCATTGTCCTGATGGTCTTTTTGATCTTCTTTTTGACAGGAGTGATGATGGGCTTGATGGGTCCACGCTTTGCCAAATTTCAAGTTCTCTTAGAAAAGATCAATTCGATTGCCAAAGAAAATCTGCGTGGTGTCCGTGTCGTCAAATCTTTCGTGCAGGAGAGAGAGCAGTATCAGAAATTTACGCAAGTTTCAGATGAACTTTTGGAGCAAAATCTCTTTATTGGCTATGCCTTTTCGATCGTTCAACCAATGATGATGATCGTCGGCTACGGGGCTGTCTATCTGACCATGTGGCTCTTATCTAGCATGATACAGATGGATCCAGGCTTGGTCAGCTCGATTGTTTCTTTCATTTCTTATTTGAATCAAATCATGTTTACTATTATCATGGTTGGCTTTTTGGGCAATACCGTTACGCGTGCCATGGTATCGATTCGGCGGATCAAGGAGGTCTTGGATACAGAGCCAGCGATGACCTTCAAGAATGAAGCTGAAGAAGATTTGGAAGGTAGTCTGGTCTTTGACCATGTGACCTTTACCTATCCGACAGATACAGAGCCCATGCTCAAGGATATTAGCTTTGAAGTTAAACCGGGAGAGATGATTGGTGTTGTCGGAGCGACAGGAGCAGGAAAATCAACTCTGGCCCAGCTCATTCCGCGTCTGTTTGATCCTCAGGAAGGCTCCATCAAAATTGGTGGCAAGGACTTGCGAGACATTAGTGAAGCTTCGCTGAGAAAAAATGTCTCTATCGTTCTGCAAAAAGCTATTTTATTTAAGGGGACGATTGCGGACAATCTGCGTCAAGGAAATCAAAATGCTAGCCTGCCAGAATTAGAACAGGCGGCGCGCATTGCTCAGGCGAGCGAGTTTATCAATCGCATGGAAGATACCTACAACAGCCAAGTCGAAGAACGGGGAAATAATTTCTCCGGTGGACAAAAGCAAAGAATGTCCATTGCACGTGGTGTCGTCAGCAATCCTAATATTCTAATCCTGGATGACTCGACTTCAGCTCTGGATGCCAAGTCTGAAAAGCTGGTTCAAGAGGCGCTGAACAAGGATTTGAAGGGAACCACAACCATTATTATTGCCCAGAAGATTAGCTCCGTGGTTCATGCGGACAAGATTTTGGTGCTAGATCAAGGGCGCTTGATTGGGCAAGGTAGACACGCAGACTTGGTCGCTACAAATGATGTCTATCGAGAAATTTATGAGACACAAAAAGGAAAGGAGGACTAAGATGAAAACAGCAAAATTTTTCTGGCAATATTTTAAACAGTATAAACTGGCCTTTTTGGTTGTTATGATTATGGTTATCATCTCGACGGTTTTACAGGTCCTTTTTCCGATTTTTACCGGTCTAGCAATCAGTGAGTTGGTGGAGTTGGGCAGTGCTTTTGCGAGTGGCAAGCTGGCTTCAGGTGATGTTTCAGCCTTTGCCGCTTTTCAAGGAATCATGTGGAATTTGGCGCTGGCTTTCATCTTCCTTTCGCTATCTAGCTTGATTTACATGCTGCTGATGAGTCGGATCATCTCTCACTCAACCAATGAAATGCGCAAGGGGCTCTTTGGGAAATTGGCTCGCTTGACCGTCTCTTTCTTTGACCGTCATCAAGACGGGGATATCTTGTCTCGTTTTACCAGCGATTTGGATAATATCTTGCAAGCTTTCAACGAGAGTCTAGTTCAAGTGATGAGCAATATCGCTCTCTACATCGGTTTGATTGTCATCATGTTTATGCGGCATGCAACCTTGGCTTGGGTGACGATTGCCAGTACGCCAGTAGCTATTATTGTCTTGGTGTCCATCGTCAAGCTGGCTCGCAAGTACACAGACTTGCAGCAAAAAGAAGTCGGTCAGCTCAATGCTTACATGGATGAGACGATTTCCGGTCAGAAGGCAGTTATTGTGCAGGGAATGCAAGAAGAAGTCATCAAAGGCTTTGTCCAGCAAAATGATAAGGTTCGCTCAGCAACCTTTAAAGGACGCGCTTTTTCTGGCTTGCTCTTTCCTGTCATGAACGGAATGAGCCTGATCAATACGGCTATCGTGATTTTTGTGGGTTCAGCCATTATGCTCAATGATCCTAATGTGAAGACCTCAGTAGCCATTGGTCTGATTTCAACCTTTACACAGTTTTCTCAACAGTACTATCAGCCTATCATTCAGGTTGCGGCAAGCTGGGGAAGTCTGCAGCTGGCTTTCACTGGTGCGGATCGGATTCAGGAAATGTTTGATGCGCCTGAGGAAGTGCGCCCGCAGAATGCACCAGCCTTTACCGAGCTGAGAGAAGGCGTCGAGATAAAGCATGTGGATTTCTCTTATGTCGAAGGTAAGCCGATTTTGAAAGATGTTTCCATCTCAGCGCCAAAAGGCAAGATGATTGCCGTTGTAGGACCGACAGGATCAGGGAAGACGACCATTATGAACCTAATCAATCGTTTTTACGATGTGGATAAGGGCAGTATCGAATTTGATGGACGAGATATCCGAGACTATGACTTAGATAGCCTGCGCAGTCATGTAGGTATCGTTTTGCAAGACTCTGTCTTGTTCAGCGGAACCATTCGAGACAATATTAGATTTGGAGTGCCGGATGCCAGTCAGGAGATGGTTGAAATTGCTGCGCGTGCTACCCATATTCATGAGTATATTGAAAGCTTGCCTGATAAATACGACACAATTGTAGATGATGATCAAAACATTTTTTCAACAGGTCAAAAGCAATTGATTTCGATCGCTCGAACCCTTTTGACCGATCCTCAAGTGCTGATCTTGGATGAGGCTACCTCCAACGTTGATACGGTAACCGAGAGCAAGATCCAGAGTGCAATGGAGGCCATTGTGGCAGGCCGAACCAGCTTTGTCATCGCTCACCGCTTAAAGACCATATTAAATGCGGACCAGATTATTGTCTTAAAAGATGGGGAAGTCATTGAAAGAGGCAATCATCATGAATTGCTGCATCTAGGTGGCTTCTATTCTGAGCTCTACCACAATCAATTTGTATTTGAATAAATATATACAGAAACGGAGGTATTTCATGAGGCTACCTTCGTTTTTTGAAAGGGATTAATCAATTTTGTCCTGATCTATCTCTTTCATCGAACCAATCTGCTTCTGTTCATTGTAGGAGTCATCTTAGTTATTTTGGGAATTCTTGTCATGCTGGTCTTTGGCTATGGCATCTACAAGGGTAGACTAAATTTGCAAAAAGTGATTGATGATTTTGAAGAGAAACTAAAGTTGGCTCAATAAGGATTCCAATTAATTTTCCCCCAAAAACTTTGTCATTCGGCAAAGTTTTTTTCTTGACTATTTCTGACCAAGTGATACAATATTAACTATAGATTAGCACTCGAATAGATAGAGTGCTAAAATTCAATCTTTGGAGGAAAATCATGTTAAAACCATTAGGTGACCGTGTGGTCTTAAAAGTAGAAGAAAAAGAACAGAAAGTTGGTGGCTTTGTCATTGCTGGTGCAGGGCAGGACGCAACAAAAGAAGCGACAGTCATCGCAGTCGGTCAAGGGATCCGTACGCTCAATGGAGAATTGGTCGCACCAAGTGTCAAGCCAGGTGATAAGGTTTTAGTTGAAAGCCATGCTGGCATTGAAGTCAAAGATCAGGATGAGAAATTCTTGGTTGTTGGAGAAGCAAGTATTCTTGCAATTGTTGAGTAAAAATCGAAGAAAGAGGTTTAAAGATGGCAAAAGATATTAAATTTTCATCAGATGCACGCAGTGCAATGGTTCGTGGTGTGGATATTTTAGCAGATACTGTCAAGGTGACTTTGGGGCCTAAAGGACGCAATGTCGTTTTGGAAAAATCTTTTGGTTCACCCCTCATCACCAATGACGGTGTGACCATTGCCAAGGAAATCGAACTGGAAGACCATTTTGAAAATATGGGCGCTAAGCTAGTGTCAGAAGTTGCTTCAAAAACCAATGATATCGCAGGTGACGGAACAACGACTGCTACTGTATTGACCCAAGCTATCGTCCGCGAAGGGATTAAAAATGTTACAGCTGGTGCTAACCCAATCGGTATCCGCCGCGGGATTGAAGCAGCAGTTGCAACAGCTGTTGAAGCCCTGAAAGAAACTGCGATTCCAGTTTCTAACAAAGAAGCAATTGCTCAGGTTGCTGCTGTTTCTTCTCGTAGCGAGAAAGTCGGCGAGTACATTTCTGAAGCTATGGAAAAAGTTGGCAACGATGGCGTTATCACTATTGAAGAGTCCAAAGGTATGGAAACTGAGCTGGATGTCGTAGAAGGAATGCAGTTTGACCGTGGCTACCTGTCTCAATATATGGTGACGGATAGTGAAAAAATGGTGGCTGATCTGGAGAACCCTTATATCTTGATTACAGACAAGAAAATTTCTAACATTCAAGAAATTCTGCCATTGTTGGAAAGTATTTTGAAAACCAACCGTCCGCTCTTGATTATTGCAGATGATGTGGATGGTGAAGCTTTGCCAACCTTGGTTCTTAACAAGATTCGTGGTACCTTTAATGTAGTGGCTGTTAAAGCACCAGGTTTCGGTGACCGTCGTAAGGCCATGTTGGAAGATATTGCCATCTTGACTGGTGGTACAGTGATTACAGAAGATCTTGGCCTGGAGCTCAAAGATGCGACGATTGAAGCGCTCGGACAAGCTTCTAAAGTCACTGTTGACAAGGATAGCACTGTGATTGTGGAAGGCTCTGGTAATCCTGAAGCTATTGCCAATCGTGTGGCTGTTATCAAATCGCAAATTGAAAGTACAACTTCTGAGTTTGATAAAGAAAAACTGCAAGAACGTCTGGCTAAATTGTCTGGTGGTGTAGCGGTGATTAAGGTCGGTGCTGCAACCGAAACCGAACTTAAAGAAATGAAACTCCGCATTGAAGATGCCCTTAATGCGACTCGTGCCGCAGTAGAAGAAGGAATCGTGTCAGGTGGTGGTACAGCCTTTGTTAGCGTATTAGATGCAGTAGCTGCCCTTGACTTAACAGGCGATGAAGCGACTGGTCGTAACATCGTCCTCCGCGCTTTGGAAGAGCCTGTTCGCCAAATCGCTCTCAATGCAGGTTTTGAAGGTTCAATCGTCATCGACCGTCTGAAAAACTCTGAAGCAGGTACAGGCTTTAATGCTGCGACTGGCGAATGGGTGAACATGATTGAAGCTGGAATCATTGACCCAGTCAAGGTAACGCGCTCAGCCCTGCAAAATGCCGCTTCAGTTGCTAGCTTGATTTTGACAACAGAAGCAGTTGTGGCCAATAAGCCAGAACCTGCGCCAGCAGCACCAGCTATGGACCCAAGTATGATGGGCGGCATGATGTAAGGAACATCAAAGAAAGTACAACTTTTCTGAAATCAATAAAGTAAAAAAGACTTCAAACTATTGATCAAAAACAATGGTTTGAAGTCTTTTTATTGTACGGATAATGAGACAAAAACTTGTAAAATAATGAAAAAGCCCTGGATTCCAAGGCTTTTAAGTCATACTTTCTATGCCCCCTGCATGAATTTGTAAGAACTTTTCATATTGAAAATAAACAAAAATGTTGAAATATAG
>ERZ773272.447-NODE-447-length-16608-cov-8.482511_pt1 | contig 16608 bp, 14 predicted proteins | sample MGYA00511891_ERZ773272 | MGnify/ENA primary metagenome ERZ773272 (study PRJEB29015, sample SAMEA2738150) | human oral metagenome | biome: human oral; feature: human-associated habitat; material: saliva | place: China | collected 2198 ...
TACAGCCCTACTCAACTGTGCGGAGGTGGGACGACGAAATCGAATTCTTACGAATGACCGATTTCTGTCCCACTCTCTTTTCTTCTTATTTTCTATTAATCTTTAGACAAACTTCCATCTTTTGTTTGGGTACGGGCATAGGCAATCAAAAGAATGGAACCTGCAATGGCCACTGTCAGAGCGTTAAAGGAACCTGCAACAAGACCTTGTAGGAAGACTTTATTGGCACTTTCTTTGTAAAGCCATACATCCCCAACAGGTGCAATCAAGCCCCAAATGACAAGATTGGCTACAATTTGAACGACGTTAAAGATGAGCAATTCTTTCTTGGTCACTTCTCCTTTGAGGTCACCGATTTGTTTGCGGAACAAACCGACAAAGAGGCCAAACAAGCCACTAGAAATAATCCAAGTCCACCAGAGGTTACCCGACATAGCATCCTTAATAGCATGACCGATCAAGCCCATTAAGAAGCCAACAATCGGACCAAAGATCACACTAAAGAGGGCTTGAAGAGCATACTGCAACTGAATGCTGGTGTTTGGTGCTGGTGCAGGAATTGGAATCATGGCAATGACCACAAAGAGGGCTGCTCCAACCCCAATGGCTACAACATCCTTAATTGAAAAAGCTTGTTTTTGTTTCATATTTTATCTCCTATTAATTTTCCATTTTTCTAATCTCGATATGCCAAGAAGCCCCAACTCCTACATTATAGGCCTTGGCAAAGGATCCCTGGTTGATGGCAAGACCAACACGGTAGAGGGAATTGATATAAAGGATTGGCTGTCCAATCCGCACATCGGCGAAGGACTTACCATAGGTCACTTGGTTTTGGTAAACTAGCATGTCATTGTTATAAATGGTTACTTCAAAGCGTTCCCCAAATTCGGGTTCCAAATGATTAAACTCTTCCCGAGTAATCGAGGTCCAAAGAGAACCAAAGCGCACATCTAAGATATCAACGGCTCCTTTGACAAGATTATCCTCTATAACAGTTTCCACCACTGGAATTTCCACAATGTGTTCAACACTGAGCTCTGGCCCCACTTCCTCAAAGCTGATATGTCCACTGGCTAACTTAGCCCCTGTATAGGCATAGACATCACGCCCGTGGAAGGTATAAGAAAACTCAGTATTGGCCCGACGGTTTTTGACTTCGGAAATCTCACGAATGGCAACAATTCCTACATGTTTCTTGATAAAAGATAGGGTTCCATTATCCGGAGTAACAATGCATTGATTTTTCGTCGTTTTGGCTACGACGCTCTTTCGTTTAGAGCCGACACCCGGATCAACGACCGAAACAAAGGTTGTCCCTTCTGGCCAGTAATCCACCGTTTGAAAGAGGCGGTAACTTCCTTCAAAGATATTATAAGGTGTGATGTCATGGGTCAAGTGGTGAATCTTGAGGGTTGGCGATTCCTCTAAAGCAACCCCAATCATAGCAGAGACAGCCCCATCCACCAGACCAAAGTCTGACTGAAGAACGAGTAAATTATTGTGCATCTCTCTCTCCTTTTTTGGCCAATAATGGAAGTAAGATAGTAGATAGTCCCCATCCTATACCAGCACCCAGCAAGACCGTGAAGACAAACCAAGTGATGGTAGCTGGATCAGACGATACCATCACGCGATTGACATAGTCGATACTTTTCCCACGTGCTAGTAAAGAAGCACGGTAACTATCCGGTTGGATCCACATCATCAGAATGGGCCCTGTCGTCGTAAAGGAAAAGAGGAGAAAAGATAGAGCATTTCTTATCTTGGAACGGTAACGTCCACTCGCTGCAACCAACTCTGCTAGCCCTCCTCCAACCAGTGCAGGAAGAAAAGCTCCAGCTCCATGACGAGTGAAAAGGAAAAAGGTACCAATCACAAGAGCGACTACTAGAATGGCTCCTGTTCGTTGAATTTTTTCAACATAGATTCGATAGATCCCTCCACCCACTAAGGCAGAGAAGGCCGGAGCATAAAACATGTTCCCTTGACTGTCTACCAGACTTCCAAGTAGGACGCCTAATCCAATTGCCAAAAAATACAAGCCTGCAAAGGCTGCAACCTGCTTAAACTGATGTTTCTGTATCATTGCATCCTCAATCTTTATCGATGGCTAATTTTCTTGGATAGGAAATCCCCCACAAATTGGACCAGAACAATGAGGATCAAAATCAATAACGTCGCCACAAAGATGACATCGTTGTTAAACATATTTTTACCGTAGTTGATGGCCAAGGTTCCCAATCCTCCTGCACCAACGGCACCTGCCATGGCCGTTTCCCCAATCAAGGAAATGATGGTCACGGTTGTCACACGGATCAAATCTGGAAGCCCCTCACGCAGGTAGACTCCAACGATATCCCAGAAAGTAGCCCCACTGGCTTGAGCCGCTTCAATCACACCACCATCCAGTTCAGACAAGACCACTTGGACTTGGCGAGCAAAGAATGGAAAGACAGCTAAGGAAAGTGGAACAAGGGCCGCAGTTGGACCGATGGTATTTTTCAAAAGCAAGTAGGTCAATGGATTAATAAAGGCTAACAAGATAATGAAGGGAATGGCACGGAACAAAGAAGTAATCTTATCCAAAATTTGGAAAACGATTCGATTTTCGATGACTCCACCCGGACGAGTCAAGACTAGTAAAAGTCCTGTCACCAATCCTAAAAATCCTCCGATGAGAAAGGAAATAACGGTCATATAAAGAGTCAAGTAAATAGCGGTTCCCCATCCATACTGGCCAGACCACCCTAATTTATAAACATTTGGTAAATAGGTTTGAATTAATTGGATCATGCTTTTCTCCCATCTTTCACAATAGTAACGGAAACACCTGCGTTTTCTAACTCAGATTTAGCTGTTTCCAGATTTTGAGTATCACCTGATAAGATAACCACCAATTCTCCGACAGGAGTGTGATCAAGGATTTCGATATTCCCAAATAAAATGTTGGCAGAGATTTGGTACTGTTTGTAGATATCATTAATGATAGCAGTATCTGTCACAGAGCCTGCATACTTGAGATGCGCTAAGATCGAATCATCTGGCAAATTTTTGACAATGGCTTGTTGATTGATTTTCACCATGGCTTCATCGATACCTGTTGCGACTGTGATGAAGTCTTGGGTCAAACTATTTTTCGGATTTGAGAAGATATCCAAAACAGAGCCTTCTTCGATCAGTTCACCATTTTGCATCACGGCTACGCGATTGGCAATGTCTTTGACAATTTGCATCTCATGGGTGATCAAGACAATGGTTAAGCCAAGCTTTTTGTTCAACTCTTGCAACAAAGCTAGAATTTGCTTGGTCGTCTTTGGATCTAAGGCTGAAGTTGATTCATCGGAGATCAAGATTTTTGGATCATTGGCAAGGGCACGTGCAATTGCCACCCGTTGCTTTTGTCCACCAGACAATTGTGCTGGGTAATTTTCTGCACGGTCTGCTAGACCTACTAAGTCCAATAATTTCGCAACTTTTTCATCCTTTTCTTCTTTACTTAATTTAGAATGTTTGAGTGCGAAAGCCACATTTTCTGCGACAGTCATTTGGGCCATCAGGTTGAAGTGTTGGAAGATCATCCCGATATCCCGACGTTTCTCCCTAAGGGCAGCCGGTTTTAGAGTTACTTGATCTCGATAAATCACATCCCCATCAACAGTGATGGTTCCTGCACTTGGCACTTGTAAGAGATTGATGACCCGAACCAAGGTTGATTTCCCGGCTCCAGAATACCCTACAATCCCATAAATATCGCCTTCATTAATATGAATGGTCACATCTTTGACGGCTTGGATCTGACGTTTCTTTTGCTGGAAGGTCACATCAATGTGGTCCAGCTGAATCATTGCTTTACTCATAACTTGCTATTAACTCCTTTATCAATTCAATATGGGTGTAATAATCGGCGATTTTCACATTTTCGTCGCCCCCATGATCACGGCTATTGGCATTGCCAATTCCAAAGGCTGCCATCGGCACCTGCAAAGCTTCAAAAACCGTATGCATTGGTCCTGTCCCCGCTGTTGTCGGAAGAACGGAAACCCCTTCTTTATAGAAGTCTTTGGCCAGCCGAATCACATTTAAAATCGATGGGGCACTCATATCACTTCGGTAACTCATTTCCCCGAGGGTGTAGACCAATTCTACCTGATCGTAGCCATTTTTCTTCAGTTGCTGCTGGATCTTGTCCAAAACATCTTTGGGATCCAGGCCTGGAACCAAGCGCACCTCCATCTTGGCACGCGCCTCTGCTGGAAGAATGGTCTTGACACCTTGGCCCTGGTAACCAGAGCCAAAACCTTCAATATTCAAAGCTGGTTCAAAATAGAAACGGCGCAAGAATTCCTTGCGATCTTCCTTCAAAATTGGGAGGGTTAGACCATAGGTTGCCGCTACATCTTCTGGCCCCTTGTTGGCATATTGCTCAATCAAAGCCAGCTCACGTTCATTGGGTTCTTGAATCTGATCATAAATCCCATCCACCAAGATTCGGCCTTCTTTATCACGTAAGCTTGCAATGGCATTTAACAAATACCAGGAAGCAGAGTCTACCACGCCACCATAACTAGAATGGAGATCAACTTCTGCACTCTTCACCACCATATCAAAGGTCACAATCCCCTTACTACCACCGGAGATTTCCAGTTGTCCTTGATTGTTTCGGGTTCCTTGTTCCCAGACTAGAAGATCTGCTCCTCGCAAGTGCTTCTTATGTTTGGCTAAATATTTATCCAGATCTGTCGAAGCAGACTCCTCTGCTCCTTCGATGATAAAAGTGATATTGACTGGTAAGTCTCCTCTTTCACGAATGTATTTTCGCAAAGCTGTGAGGCGGGCCGTAATGTGACCTTTATCATCATCGACCCCTCGGCCATACATGGTTCCATAATGGACCGATAAGGTGAAGGGATCACTGCTCCATGGTTGGTCTCCATCAGCTGGGACCGTATCATAATGATTATAAAAAATGATGGTCTTGGCATTTGGATTCGGGGAGAAAAATTTAGCAATGACAAAGGGAGCTGTGTAGCTATCATCTACTTCCACTTTAGCTCCTGCAGCTGTAAAAATTTCCCCCAAATAATTGGCCACTTCCTTGAGGCCAACCTGTTGAGCAAAAATGGATTTTTTTGAAATTAAGGTCCGCAAGACTTCAAAATAGTGTTGCGCAATCTCATCATTTTCAAATTTACGGATTTGTTCCGCTTCTGTAGCAAAAGGCATGCATTCCTCCTAATACGAGATAAGAGGTAGAGAATTTCTTCCCCACCTCATTCATACACTAGAGACCGTTTCTTAGAAGACTGGTTGGTCCATTCCTTCTGAAGATTCTTCGATCGCTTTTTTCACATTATCTTTGTGATAGGCATCGATGATTTCTTTGATTGCTTTTGCTTTGTCAGATTTTTCCCAATCTTTCTTAGCAGCAATCAAGTTGTACCATTGTTTTGAGTTGTTGTCTTTCTTTTCAACATAGATGGCTTTTTTGAAGTCAACACCTGCTTCACGAACAAAGGTATTGTTGATAACTGCAGCATCTACTGATGGAAGAGCAGAAGGTGTTTGAGAAGCATCCAATTCAGAAATCTTCAAATCTTTTGGATTTTCTTTGATGTTTGATACGTTAGCCAATTCCCCATCCTTGGTATCCAATTTAATCAAACCTGCTGATTGCAAGACATACAAGGCACGACTTTCATTTGTTGGATCATTTGGTACGGCAATGGTTCCACCTTTTGGAATTTCTTTGATAGAAGTATATTTATTTTTTCCATTTTCTGTACCAGAATATAGACGGATTGGAGCGATGTAAGTATCCGCTACAGAGACAAGCGCATCACCATTTTTAGAATTCCAGTTATCCAAGAAGTTGTGGTGTTGGAAAGCATTGATATCTACGCTACCATCTTTTACAGCAACGTTTGGTTGTGAATAATCTGTAAATTGGGTGAATTCTAATTTGATGCCTTTTCCTTTGAGGTTTTCTTCGACTGCATCCCAACGCGCTTTTTCAGTATCACTCAATGTCATGACACCCACTTTAACAGTGGTTTCACCATCTTTGCTAGATGAGTTTGACGAACCACATGCTGCAAGAGCAAACGTTGCGATAGCTGCAAGAGCTGTTAAACCAAGAACTTTTTTTAATTTCATTTTGAAATCTCCTTTAAATGTTATTCTTTAATATCTTTAGCTTCTGGTAGGTAAGAGCCACCGAAGTATTTTTTAGACAATTTTTCAAGGGTTCCATCATCATAGAGTTCCTTGATCCGTTTGTTGACGAATGTTTGAAGCTCTTTATCCTCTTTTGCGATGATTGGATAAACATAAGGTTGTTGGTCACTTGGAAGCTCGATCACTTTCAAGTTGTCATAGCCTTGATCTCGAATGATCGTATCCACTGAGATCCGTTCAAAGATCTTATAATCCGTCCGGCCATCAGCTAGATTGGCCATGATGGTTTGAATGGTTCCATCCGTATATTGTAATTCAGTTGGGTTATCTGAATGTTCTTTATTGTAATCTTCCAATTGCTTGGCCGTAGAGGTTCCTTGAACAACTTCTGTTTTCTTGCCACCCAAGTCAGCCAAAGACTTAATCGAAGAATCTTTTGGCACTACTAATACCAATGGATTACGGGCATATGGATTTGGATAGAGGTATTTTTCTTCTCGCTCTTTTGAATAGCTAATGTTGTTGGCCCCAATTTGGAAGCGGTCGCTATCTAATCCAGCAAAGACAGAAGACCACTCTGTCTTGTTAAAGTTTACTTCATATTTATCTGAATCTTTGAAGATTTCGCGCAATACTTCGATTTCATAACCAGTTAGCTTGCCGTCTTTTTCTTCATAAGAGAAGGGTTTGGTTGTTCCAACAGTCCCAACTTCAATGGTTTTCTTGCCACTGGCTGATTTGCCAGATGAACAGGCTACTAAAGCACTGGTTGCAATGACTGCAACTAATCCTAAAGCAGAATACTTAATCACTTTTTTTAGATTCATAGGATCTCCTTCTTGCTCTCAGGCACACAAAATGCCATTTTAAAATTATTCTTCCATTTTATCAGAATCGTCGCCACTTGCCTATTATATATTTTTTATGGAGGTGATAGGTTTTATCTATCACGCTTCCTTCTCCTTAAAATACCTCAATAAGGCTAGCGCATTTTCTACATAATAAGGAACCGACACCTGAAAAGCTGCATCATCAATCGTCATATGATCATGATGGAGGTCTGGTGCATCAGGCTCACCATTGGACCCGATAAAGGCAAATACTCCAGGGATCCGCTCTTGGTAAAAGGCAAAGTCTTCTCCAGCTGTAGATGGATGGGCTGGAATCACCTCAGCCAGCCCCTGAGAAGTATCCCAAACCAGCTGAGTCAATTCCTCATCGTTGAAGGTGACAGGCGGTGTCACCCCCCAGTCAAAAGTGACATCGACTTCCAAGCTTTTGGCGGTATGACGAATGATAGAAATGAAGCGTTCCTTCAACTCTCTTTGCAGACTTGGATTAAAGGAACGAATGGTTCCTTCAAAATAGCCCGATTTAGGGAGAACATTCCAGGTAGAGCCTACATCTAGATGGGTAATGGACAAGACAGCTGTTTCAAAGGGAGAAACCGTCCGTGAAATCAATAATTGTAGATTCTGAACCATCGTCGTAACAGCTGTTACGGTGTCAGCTCCCAAGTCTGGTCTCGCTGCATGGCTACTAACCCCTGTCACCGTGACCTTGAATTTTTCGACCCCTGCCATCATGGCTCCCGCATTTAAGGCGAGTTGGCCTGCCTTTAGCTGAGGCATATTATGAAAGCCAATGATCCCTTGAACATCCTCCAACAGTCCTGTTGCTAAAACTTCAGTAGCTCCTTCTGAAATTTCTTCTGCTGGTTGAAAGATCAATCGGATCGTTCCGTCTAGTTGATCTTCTTTTTCCTTAAGAAGACTTGCAGCTCCCAAAAGACTGGTTTGGTGGAAATCATGGCCACAAGCATGCATCACACCAGGATTCTGACTTTGATAAGGCAGACTGGTTTGTTCTAATATTGGAAGAGCATCGATATCTGCTCGAAGCGCTACCACTGGATGGCCAGATCCAATTTCCGCAATCAAACCAGTTTTTAAACCACTCTCTAACACACGGATGCCTAAACCTTCCAAACGATCCTTTAAGAAGGCTGTTGTTTGGTATTCTTGGCCAGATAATTCTGGGTGTTGGTGTAGATAATGGCGAATCTCTGTTAACTCTTCATAAGAAAAAGCCACAAACCTTCATCTCCTTCCATACTTGAAATTATTTTATCACGAATAGGGGCTTCCGTCTAATTCCTGTTTCTTGGCTTTTGATATAGTTTCAGACTATAGAGCAAAAACACCCCTAGATTCGTGTTCTAGGAGCGTCTCCTTCATCATTAAAGATTTCCCTCAAATTTTTCCATAAAGCTGTCACTATTATAGGATTTTTCTACTTCCCATTTACCATCTTTTTTGACAAAGGTCAATTGGTATTCGTAGCGGTCCGGCGTCGTCAAGGGACGATCTGCAAGAGAAGCCATCATGTCTTCTCTATAGGCTTTATTCTGCGCCTGATTGGCCTCAATGATACTCGAATAATCTTTCCGATGTTCTTGGTAGAAGATCTGCATATGATTTAAGATTGTCTTTTCCATGCTAACAGTCTCAGGATTCAGGCTAATGACCACCTTGTCCGGAAGGTATTGTTTGACCTTATAAGTTAATTTCGCACGCTTAGCATTTTCTTTTTCATAAGCATCGATAAATTGAGTGACCTCTTCTTCTGGGAATTGGTAATCATGTAATTTCCGAGTGAAGTCAGCTGCAAATTTCGCGCGGAAGTCACTACGCTCCTTTTTCAAATCGGTCCCCAAGACAAAGTCAGCATCCTTTTTGATCTTTCGTTGACCACTAAAGAAAACTTGATTGATGTACTCATCTGCTAAAAGAGTAGAAGCCTCCACTTTGTCTTCATACTTAGAAGAATCAATCGCTATTTTTAGAGGTTTTGACTTTTTATCGGAGCCATAGGTTTTCCGTTCATACTGCAACTCATAGGTTTTTCCTTTTTCGACAGGGAATACGACATAGCCTGTTAATTTTTTATCTTGGGCCAACTGATCATTCTTGAGCAATTGGAAGGCTTCGCTTTTGTCATAAATGCCTGTTGTTAATTGAACCTTGTTGTTGTCCGCATCGTAAATCGTAACATCTGAATCTGATACAGTTACAGAGTCTTTGGTAAGATTTTTAAATTCCAGTTGAAGGGCTAAATAAGTCCCGCCTTAGGATTCATTGAGGACAGGTGGTTTGATGTATTGCCCTCCCTTTAGGCTCAGCTCCATTTGACCATTAGACACAACGTTTTTCGCTGTTTTTTCCGTCTTAGATTGTTGAGAATTTGTCTTTTGAGCACCAGCCCCACAAGCTACTAGACTTAAGGTTGCAGCAACGAGAACGCTCCACTTATAGATCTTGTTCATCAGAATCTCCTTACAAAGTTTTGTTCTATTTTACCATCTTTTTCCATCTATGTATACGCTATCTAGTGATATCTATCTCCACAAGGAACCACGATCAGAAAAAGGCTGAGACTTCCGTCTCAACCTTCTAATTGCTATGATAAGGATCCTTTTCGGTCTTCTTTACAAGATTCCTTTTTCTTTTTGAATCAAAAGATCCTTGAGGGAGATCAAGAGAACAGCTAGAAGAATCATGGCCATTCCAATCACATCAACCATAAAAAAATGCTCCTTCATAATGACAAAGGCAAAGAAAACTGCCGAAATAGGCTCAAAGGACGCCAGCAAGCTTCCTTTAACAGCTCCTACCAAAGAGGTTCCTTTCAAAAAGGCCGTATAGGCAAAAACCGTCCCAATCACCACCAAGCCAAAAAGAGCCATCCAGGTATCAAGCCTGTAGTTTCCAGAAGAAGAGAGAAGACCACTAAATGGGAGCATTAGGGTTCCTGGGATAGCCATCCCAACTCCAATCACCAGCATGCTTCCCCATTTTTGAATCAAGTTCAGAGGTAGAATGATATAGAGGGAATAGGCAAAGGCTGACACCACTCCCCAAACCAAACCTTTCGGATTGATAGCCAGATGGTTAACTTGACCGTGTGTTGCTATTAAAAATGTGCCACCAATCGCTAGAAGCATCGAAACCACTTCCGAAAGAGTCGGGGCCACCCTATCCTTGACACAGGTATAGGCTAAAATTCCTACCGGACAGAGATACTGTAACACCGTAGCAGTCCCAGCATTGCTTTCAGCAATCGCCTCTAAATAGGTCAGCTGAGTCAGTAACAATCCTAAAAAGGAAAAAATAAGGAGGGGGAGGTAGGAAGATTTATCTTTGACAAAGGCAAAAAACTTCTCCTTATCTGCAAGGTAGGAAAGAATAATAAGGACAATACCAGAAAAAAGCAAACGAAGATTTGTTAACTCAATAGCCGAAAATCCATGAACCAATAAATATTGCCCGCTAACTCCGGATAGTCCCCAAGCAATCCCCGCTATTAAAGTAATCAGAGTCCCTTTTAGAGTTGTAGACATACTGCCTCCACAAATATTTTTTACATACTAATTGTAACACAAAAATCAGCCCAAATGGGCTGATTTACTGTCGGATTTAAAAAGTATTTTAAGGGCCTATCTAGAAGAGATTAGTCATCTTTTCTCCCTTTCTTAGCCATCCCTAACCCGAAACTACCTAAAAGTAGAAGCCCAGCCAAGCTGGTGAGGTTGGAGCTCGCTTCTCCAGTTTCAGGAAGCGCGCGGGCTGGACTTGCTTCTTCTCCATTTTCAACTGACACGGAGTCATGATGAGGAGCTAAAGCTTGAACCTCTGTATTTTCTTTCTTTTGAGCAAGAAGCTGTGGCATCGGTTGAGCAGTTTGCGAAGGAAGGACTTTCTCTGGAGATGGAGATACCGGCTTATGATATTCAGGACGATCCGGGAGAACAGGATTTTCAACTTCTTCCTTAGTAGACAAGCGCAAGACAGTTGCTGTTAATGCATCTAGTCGAAGGCCTCTTTCTGTCCAAGAAATTCCCTTTGGATCAGTCAAATTGATAACACCTGCACGTTCACCATCCACTAGAACATCCGCATTTCTAAAGCGTTCTAGGTCAGTTCCTAGAGCAAAGTCACGCGCCTTGGTATCTGCATTGACCAAAACCAAGTATACTTCTCCATTGCTTGCAGTGATTTGGTAGCCAATCACCTGATCCTCTTCTTCCACTCCATTCTCACCTGGAATCGTCAAAAGCTTGACGCGGCTCTTCACTTCTTCCATGTTATCCATGCGGAAGGCGTCTGTCGACTTACGAAGGGCAATCAATCCTTTGGTGAAGGCGCGAGAGCGCGTATTCTCTGGATAGAGGGCTTCATTGGTTGCTTTTTCCCAATCAAAGTGGTTGACGGCATCACTTGAGTCATAGGAATCATGTATAAAGTAAGGGTAGTCAAATGGTTTTCCATTTTCATCTACCAACAAATGAGATTTGTTTGGAACCTTGTCATCAGAAACAGGCGTGCGGTAAGCTGGATCCTTGAACTGCTTGGTCCGACCATATTCTTGACCAGAATGAAGGAAAGGCGTTCCTTGAGCTGTCAAGACCAGCAGATTTCCGAGACGCAAGCGACGATGGATTTCTGCATTATTAGCTGGAATGCTAGGATCTTTCTTGATAGACTGAGCGATAATATCAAAGAGGGTCAAATTATCATGGGCTGCAATGTATTGGATAACATCACCGGGACTATCTGCCTCAAAGTTGGTTGGTTGTGCGATGAGATTCTTAAAGATAGTCGCAATCTTCCGTTTCCCATTGGTGATAAAGGCTGGTTGTCCCTCATTTGGATAGCCCGATTTTAGATTGTTGCGAACATCATCTGAGAATACTGCAACCGTGTCTGTTTTCTTCATCCAGGATTGGTCTGCTGGTTGTACAGGACTGTTTTCATCACCTGCATAGGTCACCCAGCCTTCTCCCAACATGATAAGATTTGGGTTCAGAGCTCGAGCTGCCTTGTAGGCTTCTTCGATAGAGGCTGCATCATGGTCGCCCATCATATCAAATCGGAAACCGTCTACCTTGTATGTATCCACTAAATACTTGATCGAATCGACTAAGACCCGTTTGGACATATAGTGGGTTGTACCCAAGCGTCCACCACCAAAGCTCGTCCGAGGCGTCCCATCCGCATCCATGAAATGGTAGTAATTTGGCTCGATATCTTCAAAGATGTCGACATTCGCTGTATGGTTATAGACAACGTCTAGGACCACTCCCATTCCGCGTTTGTGAATTTCATTGACCAAATTCTTGAATTCTTCAATCCGTTTTTGAGGATTGCTTGGATCGGTTGAGTACATCCCTGACAAGGCAAAGTAGTTTTGTGGATCATAGCCCCAGTTGTAGTTGCTATTGCTTGAGGCATACTCTAACAAGCGCTCACTGTTTTTTAATTCATTGACGTGGTAATAAGACAGGACTGGCAAGAGTTGAACGTGTGTTACTCCAAGGTCTTTGAGGTAGTCCAATTTTTCAACAAAGGAGGCAAAGGTCCCAAATTGGCTCTTAAGCTCTGATGCCAAAGCAGGATCAGAAGTAAAGTCGCGAACATGGGCTTCATAGACGACAGCATCTTCCCGTTTCTTGAAGTTTGGAATGGACGCATAGGTTAAGTCACTCGGACCTAATCTACTTGGATCTACAAAGGCTGCTTTTGCTACCTTATGAACTTCATCTGTCTTGGCTAATTCACTGTTCCAAGCTGCCAATGATTTGGCATAAGGATCAAGGACTGTAAAGGTTTTCCCTTGGCGTTCAATTTCATACTGGTAGAAATAGCCGGTATAATCTTGGATCCCCAGTCCTGAATCACCAGAAAGAGTCTGCTTCCAAGTGCCTCGCTCCCCTTTTTCCAGAGCCACACGGCCAACTAGTTTTTCAGAATCCTTCTTATCATAGACGACAACGGATACTTTGTCCGCACTTGGTGACCAGAGGGTGAGATCTACTTTTTTCCCAGCTTCATGAAGATGAGCTCCGAGAGTCCCATCATAGCTATAGGCTTCATCCTTGAGGCGCCAGTTCATTTTGGTCGTAAAGCGATCATTGTCGTATTGAACGGTATAGGATTGATCAACTTGTGAGAAATCCCCCGTATAGGTTGCTTTCTTGCCTGCTTCATCTAAAAGCAGCTCTGTAATGGTGACAGGATTGCCCTGAGCATCCGTGATCTTGGTCCGCTTGAGCAACTCCTCTTTCTGTGCTCCTGCCAAGGTCGAGAAACTGGCTTCAATTTTATCTTTTCCGACATGTTGGGCACCCGTCATACGGATATCGTTGACATAGTATGGATTGGTGTAAACGGTCGGATCATCATCCCGTAAGAAGATCTGGCTATGGTTCTTCAAATCAGCAAATTTATAATCTTCTTGTCGAATCTTCACATCGTCTCCAGACTTGCTCTCGTCTAATAATAAGAAACCGAATTCTTTTGCAGCTTCCTTTAGAGGGATATCGATGTAACGACCGTATTTCCCTTTCGCTGTAAAATCTGTCCCATCCGGCCAAGCAGCACTGCTCGGATCCTTTACATCTCCCCAATACCAGAGAGATTTTTTGTCATAGTTCCCATCTGTCCGGTAGTAATTTACTCGGACAGTTCCCTCTGCTTGAGGCTGATAAGAATAGACTTTAAATTTGTCGTCCAACCAAGCTTCATTCATTTTTGGAGAAAGCAATTCAATTGACTTGTCCCCTGTGATATTTTCCCCTTTAACATTGTTGATGAGGAAGCTAATCTTCTTAGCCTGCTCATTTTTAAGCTTGACATCTAGATAATAGCCATAGTCATCCGTCTTTGCATCCTTAAAGGATTGGGCCCCTGTCGGCCAGTTTTCAGATGGTTTTTCAACATCATCCCAGGTCCAAAGGCCTTGCGTTTCCTTGTTTTCTTCCGGTAGCTTTTTCACGTGAATCCGGATAGTCTGATCAGCAATCGGCTCCTCTGCTTTCTCAGACTTCGGAGATACCACTCCTTCCGTGAGTGCGCTTACATTTTTAGGCGCTGTTACACTTTCATCCGCCACTTTTGGGGTTTCATTTGTTTCCGTGTTTGCTGCTGCCTTCACATCAGATGAAGAAGTGCTTGCTTCATTAGAAGGGGCTGTTAGCACTTCTGAGGCTTGTGCAGGGGTGTTGATGGCTTCATCCGCACTGACCGGACCAGCAAAAGCTGTTAATAGGGCCAAACTTGACGCAATCGCCACCGAACCAACGCCATTTTTTAACCGACGAATTGCATAAACGACTTGCTTATCGCCTGTCACAGAAGGTTTCTGTTTCATAAATGTCTCCTTAAAATGATTAGTGTTCAACCAGTATAACATGTAAAAATTATTTATGCAAGCGTTTTCGTAAAAAATCATACCTCTCCTTCTATCTTTTTTGGAAGCAATCTAGATCAAAAAACCAGTCCACATGGACTGGTCTAATTCCGTATAGAGGGCGAATTATGGCTCAACCAAAATCTTGATTTGGGCTTTATCTTGTGTTAATTCAACAAATCCCTCTTCAACGATATTTTCCAATTTAATTTTCTTGGTTACTAATTTCTCAGCAGAGAAGTAACCTTGTTCCATCAATTCCAATACTTTAGGGAAGATGTGGCGATAAGCAATAATTCCTTTGAGAGTCTTTTCTTGGATGGCAAATTCATTTGGATTGATGCTGGCTTCACGTTCCCAAATAGAAACAACCATACACTCACCAGCCTTATGCACAGCCGCAAGAGCCTGACCTAATACAACTGGAACCCCAGTTACTTCATAAGAGACATCAGCTCCACCACCCGTCAAACGATGGATCGCTTCTACGACTGTCTCACCTTCTTCTGGACGAACAACAATCGCTCCCAATTCTTCAGCCTTTGCTTGACGTTCAGGAGACAATTCAACCGCATAAATCTTGGATGCTCCAGCAGCACGGAGTGCTTCTACGATCAAAAGACCGATTGGGCCCAAACCAAAGATAACAGCTGTATCCCCAGTTTTCAAAGCAGACTGACGAACTGCATAAACGGCAACAGCAGCAGGTTCTGTAAGAGCAGCTTGTTCATAGCTCAAGCTATCTGGAATCACATGAACTAAATCTCCATCTAGGACACAATATTTCGCAAAACCACCATCTGCAGCAAGGCCGACAAAATTCAAGTTTGGATCGAGGTTATAATCACCAATTAAGTTGTGTTTTGCCAAAATTGGTTCGATTGTTACACGATCCCCGACTTTGACACGAGTCACATTGCTTCCAACCTCAACAATTTCTCCAGCAAACTCATGACCGAGGGTCACGGGTGCTTTTTGACCAGAATACACATGCTCTTCTGTTGGAATGAAGATTGGCCCATCCAAGTATTCATGCAAGTCTGTCCCACAGATTCCCGTGAATTTGACTGCAACTTTTACTTGATGAGGTTGTACTTCTGGGACTTCCACTTCCTCGATACGAACGTCCTTTTTGCCATGCCAGCGGGCAGCTTTCATTGTTTCCATATGATTCTCCTATTTTTCTATGAATTGCAATTCCCTTTCAGGGAACTCGACAAAGTTATTGTAAGCCTTTTCACAAACTTTGTCAAGAAAAAAAATGAACTAAGTAAAAGCAGACATCTAAAAGGTGTCTGCTTACAACCTATCCAAAGAACTTCAAATGTTATTTAATAATTAATCACCATCTAATCCACTTGAAGAATATCCAGTATCGTTAGTTTTTGAATTTGAATCATTAGAATTATCATTAGTTGTTACTCTATTCCTATTTTTTTCAACTTCATTCGGTTCATATACCGTCAAGACGATTCGTGTTCGTTTAATATCTACTGCACTTGAAACCTCTGGTGTTTGACTAACAATTTGACCTGCAGAAACGAATACCCCGTCAGGGAGGTGTTTTGTTTTTCTTAATTCGATATTGGATTCTTTAATACCATAGATTTCAACCAGATTGCTTCGAGCAAAGTCATAAGTTGATCCAATATAACTTGGCATCTCAACAGAATTCGATTCTTTAGCTACTTTCAATACAATCTTAGCTTTTGAATTCAAAGAATATTGTTTTCCCGCTGCTGGTATTTGTTCAAGAACTGTCCCCGCAGCATATTCGAAGGTCTCAACTTCCTCAATCGTGATCATCTTACTCGATACTTTATAAGTATTTTTTAGATTCTCTTCTGCTGTTGCCCGCGTTTCTCCCACGTAATTTGGCATTTCAAAGCTATTCGGTCCTTTGGAAACAATCAAATTAATTTTATTTCCTGGCTTTATTTTGCTACCAGCAACTGGATTTGTTTTTATAATATATCCCTCTGCAATCGAATCGCTATATTCCTCTTGTTCTTTTCCTAATTTTAAATTTTGCTTTTCAATGATTGCTTTTGCTTCTGCAATTGTTTTACCGGATAGATTAGGAACAACTGTAGTATTTGTGTTTTTTTCTAGATCTGATTTTCCTTGATTTTCTTTTTTTGAACTTTCCGACTTTCTAGAAATAGATACCGAATCATTTTGTCT
>ERZ773272.448-NODE-448-length-16579-cov-7.083636_pt1 | contig 16579 bp, 15 predicted proteins | sample MGYA00511891_ERZ773272 | MGnify/ENA primary metagenome ERZ773272 (study PRJEB29015, sample SAMEA2738150) | human oral metagenome | biome: human oral; feature: human-associated habitat; material: saliva | place: China | collected 2198 ...
TTAAAACATCCGGAATTAGGCAGTTTAATGAGTTTACAGAGATACTCATTAACTGAAGTGATGAAATTTTAAACTCATATCTTAGACCCTATGATAATAGGAAATTATCTAAATCATTCACTGAAAATGTTAACGGAAAACTGCGTACTTATCTGGCAGTATCTAGAGGAATTAGTAATTTTAATCGCTTCAGAAAGAGAGTTATCTATTCGCTTTCGAAAGATGTTCAATATTCACTAAACAATAGCTTGCACAGTGATAGTGTGCCTAAAAGAAAAAGAAGTACATACAAGAAAATTAGAGATTAAGTATTCAAAAAGCACTTCAAGCATTTGAGCTTGAAGTGCTCTTGATTTCATTGGCACCACACGATAATTTAGAGTTCACTTTTTCAAACCCACACGATAATTTAAAGTACCATTTTAATTTCTATCGTCTTTGATGTTAACTAGATTTTTTTTATAGTGCCGACAGGAAAGCTTTTACTGTCTTTACATATTATTCGTTCGGTATCCATTTGCTTAACATAACTATTATATTCCAATGCATTTAACCCATCATCAAAATCCTTTTGATTTATAGGGATTCCAGATTTAATCAAAAAATTTTCTTTAAATCTGTTTGGAATTTTACTTTTTAACAATGTCCGTAACCCTGGATTTATTATAAAGTTTGTTTTATCACTTTTCTTTTCTAATATTCCAACAATTAAATGTGGGAATATAGCATCTTTAAACATTACTTCTTGATTTTTATCTTCATGCCAATCAATACCTAAATATTCTAATATTTCATTTAATCGTTTTGTATAAAAATAATCCGAAATATTATTATCACTTAATATTACAACAAAAGCATATTTTACTGTACTATCTTTATCATTAAAATTAAATGCAATATCCAAAGATGTAGATGTTGAAATAAGAGGACTATCATTTTTATATCCAGTGCATGCTCCTATATTATGTAACCATATAAGAAGGAGATAATACATTTCTTTATAATCTCTCTTATTCTCAATTCTAAATTTTTCAATCCTTTCTTCGAGTGTATCAATATCATTTATTAATTTTTTGTGTTTATATCTATGCAAAATTTTTGTTTGCATATCACTCAATAAATTTTTATAATTATCTTCAGCTGTTTCACTATGATTTGAAGAATAATTCAATTTATCTTCAGAACCAGCCTCAAATGCCTTACCTCTAAAATAACTTCCTTTCTCCCCTACTGTAAATATCCATTCCCAAAAATTATCATTTACTAACTTTTGAGAAAAGCCTCTATATACAATTTTTTTCTTTTCCTTTAAAATAGCTATTAAATTTATTAAATTATCACTAATATCCTTATCAAGATTGTTGAATTTATACTGATCTTTATCGAAATAACTAACTTGCAATGACTCTTTTCCTTCACCAAATTTATCCATACTATCACCTACATTTTATAAATTAAATCAATTAACAAAAACTTAATATTGTAATTATAACAAAAAGAGTTCTTATTTAGTAGATTCAGATGGCCCGAAATCTTTTTTACTGTGCCAATGATACTTATATACTCTATAATCTTATAATAACAGTATTTCCATTCAGCTTCGCTTTTCCTCTTCGCTTGATGTAGCTTTCTATGTCAAATAAATTCTTCTTATCATAGTCCTCAAGCAGCTTATAGTTCTTATGCTTTGTAATATCGAATTTATCTGATAGAAAAGGTATTATACCTCTAAGCTGAAAGATACATTTGCTTCCGTCCATTACGGTAATCTCATCTTGGATCATCAGTTCCTTACCGGTCTTTTGATAATTCATCCCGAAACTCTTTTGATTGCTCCTTGTTTCTGAGGTGTTGTAAAGGTCTATTATTTCCTTACCAAGTGTTTCAGAAAGCTCTTTTAGAGTTGTTTTCTCTTTCCCACCTAAGAATAGTGTACTATCACAGTTGCCCACAATGGTGTCGGCGTTATCTTTATAGATTGCTTTTAACTGAGATTGTGCCTGTAAGATAATGCTCGCTGAAATCTCTCTATTTCTGATTGTGGCTATGAGCTTTTTAAACTTTGGAATTAAGCGATATTTGCAAATTCATCATCGGATTTATCACAGAGTAAGTTAAATAACTGTGAGTACATAATGGATACTACAAAGTTAAAGGTATCATCGGTATCGGAGATAATAACAAAGAGTGCTGTCTTTCTATCTCCAAGAGTATCAAACTCCAGTTCATCTTCACTCATCAAGTCCCGTAGTTCTTGAATATCAAATGGAGCAAGCCTTGCACCACAAGAAATAAGAATAGACTTCGATGTTTTTCCTGTGACTAATTGTCAATAGTTTTTTAGTGTGTTTCCGGAAAATTTCCGGCCAGGGCGTCTTTCACAAGCAGACGCTTCACTTTATCCCTGATAGTCTCACTGCTGTCTGATCTGAAATGGATCAGTACCGTGTAAACACAGCCGTCGATTTTACGCTGGATATATGGGGTCTGTTCGTCCTGAGTCTGCATCATTTCTTTATTCTCGTTCATGGTTTTCTCCCTTCGTTCTGATTTTGAGTGGCAGAGTGGCAAGATTTTGGGTGTCTATAAATCCTTGCCACTCAAATATCTTTCTGCCAGTGAAATGTGCCGTCACTCCATCCAGTAGAGCTTCCTGCGGCCTTCCACGGTCTTGATTTTCAGAGCTTCCCCCAGCTCCTTCTTCGCGTCCCTGACGGTTCGGGGCGAGATGCCATTGTTCAGTGCTTCCCGGTCGATCTCTTCGCTGAGTGCCTGTTTCCCTCCGGCCAGCATGGCACAGATCATGTCCTTCGCTTCCTGCGTCTTTGTGTCTTTTTTCTTTTCCGCACCTGTCAGCATTTCGTCCGCGCTCATGTCGTATTCGCCCAACCAGCGGAAACCCTCATCATCTCCGAGGATGAAAGCCAGAGAAGCCCCCGGCGGCGCAAGGCTGCTCTTTTCATGGGTCAGCACGCGGAGGTTCGGATCGTCCTTACCCTTACAGATAAAGAGCAGGCTCCGAACGCTGGCGGTGAAGTCGATGGAGCCGAGGCCGCGATAAGTGCTTTGAACACCCACCGCCTTGTTCAGATGCCCGATCAGCAGAATGGCGCATCCTGTCCTCTGCGCAATGTCTCCCAGCTTTCGGAAAATCGGCCTGACTTCGTTTGCCCTGTTCATATCGACCTTTGCCCCGATGAACGCCTGTATCGGGTCGATGATCAGGAGCTTTGCCTGATTCTGTCGGATAGCCCTCTCAATGCGGTCATCCGCAAGCGTCAGTGGATTCGCTTCGTCCTCCACGATGACCAGCACCCTGTCAAGTGCTGACCCTGCTTCTATGAGGCGCGGCTTTACTGTATCACCCAGGCCGTCCTCGGCGGTCTGGTAGATCACGTTGAACGGCTCCAATACTTCCATGCCGGGAAGCTGCACCCTGTTCGTGCAGGCCGCGCAGAGCTGCATGGCGAGATAGGTCTTGCCCTCTCCGGGATTGCCCTGAAGGATCGTCAGTTTTCCAAAAGGGATATAGGGCTTCCAGAGAAAAGAAACCTACGTCTGGATCACATCACTCATGCGTATCATCTTCACCAGGTCGGCGGTGGTGCAATATTTCGTCATATCCAGCACTTCATAATGCTCCCCGGCGGGGATCTCTTTCTTATGTAGAAGTACTTCGTTCCAGTCCTTCAGCTTCGGCTTCATGCGCGTGATGGTAAGCCCGTCCGGCATGGCCTTTGCGATCCTCTCGCAGGCTTCCTCCCCGGCCTGGTCGCTGTCGAGGCAGAGGTAAACGCGGCTGATGTTCGGATGCTCCGCAAGGTAGCGTTCCAATGCCTTATAAGCCACGCCGCCGAGCGAAAGATAGCAGCGCGTCTTCCAGTCCTTCGGGAACAGATTGATGAAGGAAAGAAGGTCAATCGGCGCTTCAAACACGCAAAGCTGGTCTCCCGTTTCCTGATAGCTGAACCCGTAGGACTTGTCCGATCCGGCAACATCCAACCGGAAGCGATCCGCCGTCCCCCGGCAGTGAGCGAATCGTGGAAGGTTCTTCAAATCTCGCCCGACAAAAACCAAGTTGTGGTACTTCGCCTCCTCATAGATATCTCCGGCGTTCAGGAAGAGATCGACAAGCCCCTCATCCAGTCCTCTGACCTTCACCAGATAATTCTTCGCATTGATATTTGTCACGTTCCTCATCGGCAAATGAAACTCCGGTGCGGGTGCGGGGGCAGCCTCATGCTGTCCTTCGCCCTTCTCACCGATCAGAAGCTCCACGGCCTCCGGAAAGCTCTTTCCCCAGAACTCCATCACGAAGTCAACCGTATAGCCGCCTGGGCTGTTGCTGTGTCGGAACCACTTGTTTCCCCTGACGGTCAGGGAATCGTGCGCTTTCCAGCGGTATTCCTTCCCGCTGCGTACAAGCGCCTCGCCCTGATTTCTCAAAAAATCTTCCAGATTCACCGCATTGGCACGGTCAATCTGATCCTGTGAATAAAACATTCGTGTCTGCTCCTTTCCAAAAGGGTGATCATTTCTGATACGCCTTTCCAATGAAAAAAGCGCCTGCTTCTATCGGTGGTGCGGATAAATGCAGACGCTTATAGGTCGATTCCATATTCTTTTTTCTGTGTCCTGCGCAGCGGTTCTTCCTTCTGCCGCAGGACTTCCTGTTTCTTATGAAGTCCTTCGAGGACGGATTTCTTCTCTGCCTTGCGCTCCGGCGTAATGGTTCTTTCTTCCGGCACAAGCTCCGGCAGCAAGTCCTTCACGAAGTATCGGACGTCCTTCATCATCCTGATTTCCTCGTCAAGCGGCGCAAGCTGCTTTCTGAGGGATTCCAGCTCGGAGGTCAACGCTTCCTGTTCGGCGACAAGCGCCTTGGGGCGGTAGATGAAATCCGGCAGGTTCTTTCGGAGATACCTGTTCGCCGCGTTCCATTCTTCCAATTCTTTCTTGTGGGCTTCCGCGAACTTCTGCTGCTTCCCCTTCCAGTGGATTTTCAGGTATTGCGCATGAACCGCATCCGTCCGGTTATACTGCTCCGCGTATTCGTTGATCTTCCCAATCTGGGCGATCCTGGTCTCGACCTTTTTGATCTTTTCCTTCAGGGGGAGCGCAGCGACCTGCATCTCCTTCATGTGGGCTTCCAGATCAGCAACGGTCAGCACTTTATGGGATTTCAGATAGGAAGTGATCTCTGAAAATCTCTGAAAATCTTTCACGGTGGCATTCAGCTTTCCCTTGCTGCTTACCCACTCACTGCGTTGGGCTTTTCTCTCCTCAAAGCGTTCGATCAGAAGATCAACCAGATAGATTTCCTTCGGCGCGGCCTCGATCTCCGCAATGGCGGCTTTCACTTCGGCCAGCCAGGACACCAGTCCGGTAATCGCCCTTCGGATGGCAGCCATAACCTTGTTGATCTCGTGAATGTCGCGGTTCAGGTTTCCGATGTCGGTTCTGATTCCCTTTCGTTCCATCGCCGCCACGGCAGGCCCCATGTGGACAGTCGGTATCTGCTCGATGCCTTGACGTTCATAGGATTTCATGCTGACACGTTCCGGACGGTTCGCCATTTCCAGATATCGGTTCTGCATGACTTCCCAATCATGTCTCCACATCTCCCCGTTGCCCCGGTCATCCCAATCGGTGGTTCTGACTTTTCGGGTTTTCCAGTTTCCCTTCGCCGTGCGAATTCGCTCGCCATTCTCATCGAGGATATATTCCTTTTTCGCTTTTTCCATCCAGTGGCCGTGTTCGTCCAACGGCCTCATGGTCAGAAGGATGTGCGCGTGGGGATTGTGTCCCGGCGGCGCGGGATCGTGAACGCAAAGATCGACAATCATGCCTTTCTCCAAAAACTCCTTCCGGCAGTATTCTTTGATCAGCTCAATGTTGGCTTCCAACGAAAGCTCCATCGGCAGCGTGATCACAAAGCGTCTCGCCAGCTGTGAGTTCCAGTTCGGCTCAACTTCCTCAACTGCATTCCAGAGCGTGTTGCGGTCTGCGTATTCCGGCGGGGCTTGTGGCGGAAGCATGATCTCGGTGTAGACAACCTCGCCTTCTTCCTTCGTGAACTTCTTCGTCCGGTGGTCTCGTTCACTGTACAGCCTTTCGCCGGACTGATTCGCGGCCGCCGCCACGGCGGATTTGCCTTTTCCTCGATGAATGATCCGGATGTTATAGTGGGAACACGGCATAATGCATCAACTCCTTTCTGCCATCTCCGAGCAAAAGAAAAGACCGCCTGCTTTCGCAAAACGGTCGGACATAAAGATATGGGATTTCAAACTTGCAAGCATGAACCGATTTTCATAATCGGGGCGTGCCGCAAGTCAGCAAAGAGGTAGCTGTCGAAGACAGCGCAGGGGAAGCGCAGCGTCCCCTGAGACGGAAGTCGGGTATTCTTTCTGATGCCAGACTGTAGTCGGCCCTTCCGGCCAGGAATCCTCGAAGAGCGCAATGGCACCCAAACGGGTGTATAATTGCGCCCTCCTACCGGAGGGTCTTAGCTTGTGTCGGCTTCATTTCGGATTTTTGCCATTAGCTCCCTGGCCTCCGGCGTGCAGAATAGAGCTTGCAGGATAACCTCCATCTGCTGATCTGTGAACTGATCCGGCGGCAGGAACGTCTCCAACAGTCCGCCATGATTGCAGAGACGGTGAGTGCGCTGATTGCGGGTCAATCGCTTTTCTTCACTTTCCAGAATGCGGAGATTCTACTTTGCGATCTTCAACTCATGCTCGGTTTTTTCCTGTTCGGCCATCAGCTCTTGAAGCGTCTTTTTCTTTGCCACGGTATCACCCCCTTCCTTTGTCCGGGCAAAACAAAAGCTCCTGACTTTTTACGGTCGAGAGCCTACTCTAATTTTCAGTATTTGTCTCATTTATAATTGTCTTGCAACTTCTTTTATCAAATCCATATTTTCATTTACGTACTTTTCGACTGCACGTATAACGACCGCAGTTTTACTTTGGCCAGACACTTCACAAAACTCTTCTAATTTTTCAAATACTTCTTTGTCAAATTTACAAGCAAAGTTCTTGACCTCTTCTTTCGCCTTTTCCATCTATGCCCTCCTACACTAATACGATATGACTTGGCCTTTTCTGCGGCTCATTATAGTCAAGTTCGTTGTTCTGAAGCATTTGTTTTACTCGGGCGTTGATAGTCATCGAACCTTCTAATAGCCTATCTACGTATGGAACAAGTTCCTCGCGATTTTCTTTTGATAGGCAAGGGATTAGGATATTCGCCGCATCAGATTCACATATCTCGGCTAGGCCATCAGACCCTCTTGCTATTGATCGCATTTGGACTGCCCACCCTTCACTATTCAAATAAGCGAGCAAGTCTGGTAGGTACTCCTTCTTATCTTGCTTCATGTGGCATCTAAAGCATCCGTTCGTCACAACTACATTGCCTGCATCTTTTGGAGTTATAAACCATTTTACGGCGCTTCCCCAAATTGATCCAAAGAAAATGTCACCCATTTCTGCAAAGTGTTTTGCGCGACTCGGCAATTCCCATCCCATCATTTCTTCGGAATAGTAATCTCCGTAACCTATCTTTTGTATTTCCACATATTGATAGCTTTCCGACTTGTTAATGACGCATTTTTCCCCGGAAGAGGACGTACGTTCCGGAATAAAATCAACAATGTCCCCCAATCTTACATGATTCTTGTTTGAAAGTTCATTTCTCAATACCATGACCTTCTTGCCATACCTTTTCGGGTCAAAAGTCAGGTCTTCGTCTTCACAAACTATACTAATTGGTACGCTCCATCCCGGCGCATCATTATCAGTCTTTTTCCCTGTTTTAAGCCATTCAAAATATGTTGCGGCGTCACTCGATGCAATTCTGGTGGATGCAGCCTCAAAGTCACAATCTATTACTGGCATTCCGTCTTTATCAATAATCAGGCTGCCATCTCTCTTATCACGCTTGTAGGTCACCTCTGCTCGTTTATCCCCGGCATTCCAGCCGACTTTTTCTATCAACTCAACTGCAAAGCGATAGCTGGTGTCCTCAGAATACTCATTCAACGGCTCTTCGCGTTTTTCTAAATACAATACGCTTGCACTTACATCTGCTCCACTTGATTTGAACGTAAAACGGGGTAATGAAATAATTGCTGCAACCCTTGTGTGCTTCAAGATCCATTCTCGAACAACACGATATTTGGGAGAGCGATTTCCTAAGTATCCATTAGGCAGAATGATGGCAATCCTACCACCCGGCTTGCAAATTTTCACGCATAACTCTATAAAAAGTATTCCCGTCTCTTGTTTGTCCAAAAGAGTATCTGTTTTTTTATACGTTGTAGCATCAATCCTATCCCATACATAACCAAGATCATAGTTCCGGAGTACCCTTGATCTTGTTTCAACTATTTTTGAGCCAAAGGGCGGATTACATGTCAATACATCGTAACGATCAAGATACTTTTCGGCATTCGCCAAGGAATCGTCTTTTATGATATTGGTCTTCCCATCTCCGTTTAGGAGCATATTAAGAACAGCCACTTGAACTGCATTAGATGAATTATCTATACCCCAAATACAATCCGCATATCCCGGATTATACTTTCTGGCAATTCTAAAAGCAGCCACTAAAAAATCTGCGCTTCCACATGCAGGATCTGCTATGTGTTCTCCAAATTGGGGATTCACCACGTCAACAAGAAAATCTGTTACAGTAGTTGGCGTAAAATATTGCGCCATATCCCATTTATAAAGATCCTTGGCAAACTTCATATAAAAAGTCTGCACAACATCTCGCTTAGAATGAATAATCTTTACTGGAGCCAGTATTTGTAGAACCTCATATAGTGTGTCTACTGATATCAACAACCTATCTGAAATTTTGTTCGGTAAGTGTTTTCCATAAAATGAAACAGCACGTTTGATTACATCAGACACTTTCTTTAATGTTATCTCTGCCGATGTCCCAAGCGAGCGGTAGTCCTGTATCTCTAAAGGCATATCAGGTCTTGCCTCATATGCGTGTTCATCAAAGATTTTGGTCAGTAATAATTGTAGAATAATCTCGTAACGTTTTTCTGGAGAAAACGATGCCTGATGTAGGATATCTTCGATTCTTGAAAAAATGTCTATTAACGATTCCGTTGGCTCAATCGTACTAAAGGTTAAAGGCTTCGTCTTAACCGTTAAACCAAATTTGGGAATGAATGAAAGAGGGCCTTCTTTTATTTCCTTGACACCCTCGTTATATTCCATCCAGAAAATACGACGTTCTATATTATCCCAATACAAACCAATCGTGTCTTGCCTCTTTGCAAAGTCAAGCATTGGTTTAACTTGAGTTTCTTTAACGTATTCCTGCTTCGTATTATCTCTTTTGACCTCGCAAATTAGCAGGGCATGATCAAGTATTAAATCAGGATCATTCGTTCCAATGCTTGATGCTTGAACATCCAGAACAGCAAAATCACTGCGGAAACTATTTCTTCCGCTATTTCCAAATCTTTTGATAATAGGTTCAATCCAAAAATGCTCTTTGGGATAACCTTTACTAATCAAATATTTTATCGCCTCTACACGATAAAACTCCTCAGTAGCGGATAATCCATCTTTACTTCGCTTATTCACAGTCAGTTGCCCTCTAACAGGACAAACAATCTGTAGATTATCGCTTAATTCCATAGCAGAAATTCTCCTTCATCAAAGATCGCTTTCTTATTATGCCACACACTACATGTGATTTCAAGATGAAACATGTCCTTGCATGCAATTACATTTCTGCCGATTCTGGCGAATTACAACAAAACCCACACTGTTTTGCTCTCGTAGAGGCTATTTTTCGTCTTTCCTAACTATACGGCGCGGTCAGACGGATGGACAAGCCTGCCCTTGTCGATCACGTAGCTCTGGCTTCCGTATTTCCTGTCCTCGCTTTCCAGTCGGCAGACCGCCGGATACTTCTTCGCGAAGTCGGCCAGTCGGCGCTTCAGCGCAGGATTGAAGGTATAGACGCTGTAGGTATCATCGCCCTCAGAGGTAAGGATGATGGTCTCTTTCTCGTATTTCGTAAGTCTGGTCATTTCATCGTTCTTCCTTTCAAAATTACAGGTCAGGAGCCGCCGTTCTGCACGGGAACAGCGGCCCTCTATCACTTGTCTGACTATGCCCGTTTCCGGGCATTACTGCGTTAAGCGAAAGAATCCCAGGTCATCAACCCTGAGTTTCCAAAGCTCGTCTGTCTGCCGCGCCTCATCCAGAAGCGCCGGGAACTTCTCCGGATGGAACACATTCATCTGCGCGATATCGGCAGTCAGGTCGTGTACCAGCTTCTTCAGCTCCGGATAGACCGTCACATGTTCGATGAAAGCAAGCCGCCGGACTGTCTCTCCGCAGGAATCACTGCCAAACGTTGCGAGGATCTTCTTCCTGGCGAAAGTCCTCCACGGCAAAGCGCCGGACTTCTTTCCGATCATGCCCAGATGATCCTTTTCCATCTCGGTGATGTTCATCTCGGCCTCAAGCCGTACCTCATAAAGAAGCTGCTCAAATTCTTCCTCCGTGATGCCGACGCTCTCGATCAGGTCGGCCAGGTTCATCAGGATCAGTCCGGCGAGCTGCCCCTCGCACATGCTGAAAGCGATGATGAGATTGCATCCGGTTGCGACTTTGCCCTTCTCCCCGAAGGCGAAGAGGGCGTTCTTCTGGGTTTCCGTGAGTGTCGTGATGTTGAAGTTCAGGTTCATAATTGTTACCGTCCTTTCTGGTAAATGATAGATTTTTGCTCCCATATCAAAAGCCGCCTCCCCATAGCGGACAGACGGCCTCGGATATGTATTTCCTGTTCAGTTTTGTGGTTCATGACCGGATGAAATCACCAATGACGCGGCGAAAAAGGATAACCCTCTCGATCAGCCAGTTCCCGATATGCGGGATCAGGAAGATCACGAATGCAGCAACCATCATCCTCATGCATTCCCCGCCGGATGCCAGCCCGAAAAGCAGGCTGGCGATTCCGGTCAGGGCGAAGATGAAGGACAGGATTCCCATGAATACCCCGGATATGCTGTTCAGGAAGATTCCGGCCCACTGGATCAGCGTTACGGCCAGGATGACAGGGAGTAGCGCGGCTTTCAGTATAATGCGGATCACTTTCATAGCAGCCTCCTAACAGTAGATCAAGTCGTGCCTGACGTTTTCTTCGGCGGCATTCCGAAGATTGTTCATCTGTCGCACCCATTCCATCTGGTCACGTTTCTTCAAGGAGTCGGTGATTCCCCGACTCCTTGCGCCCTGTTCCATCAGGGTCTCCATGCGCTCCCTGGCTTGTGTGTCGATCATGCAGAGATGGTTCTGAAGCTCTCCGCGCCGGACAAGTTCGGTAAATACATCCTGCCGGAAGTCCCTCAGATAATCCATTCTCATATAGCCCCATTTTCCGATGCCCTCCGGCGTACTCATGTCATATAGCTTCATTCAATACTTCCTCGCTTTCTGATGGTGCTTCATCCTTTTGTTTTGGCAGATAATAGACTCCGTTGGCACGGTCCTCGGCACGGATCGCTTCTTTCATTGCGTCCATCGCTTCCTTCTTCGCCCGTTTGTTTTTCCAGTAATACGTTGCCTGCCACCCGGTGGATTTACTGCGGAGATATTCTTCATGCCGCTTCTGCCTGATGCGTTCTTTGCGCTCTGCAAGCTCGATTTCTTCCGGGGTCGGAATGTGTTCTTCCCTTGGAACGTCAAATTTACCTATGAAATTGAAGTATATCTCGATGGTCTGCGGAGAGTCCTGACGGCCTTTGTTTTCCCGCTCATGAATCAGGATTTTGTAGATAAATTCGTTCAGCATGGTATTGGTCAGTTCTTCAAAGTCCTGATATCGTTTTACGAGAGCGATGAACTTTGCTGCGGATAGCGGGCTGCTTTCCTCGCCGCTGACAAGATTCTGGAGATTGATGATCTTATTGTCCAAGGCTTCCTGTTCCTTCGTATACTGGCATTCAAGAACGGCGTACCGTTTGTCCGGCAACTTTCCAAGGGCATTATCCTCATAGATTTTACAGAGAAGAACTTCCAGCTCTTCACTGCGTTTTCTGCACTGATCCAACCGTGTTTTCTGTTCAGATACCTCGTTGGTCTGCTGGGACGTGACCGCTTTCCGGACGATCTTCACAAACTCTTCTTCATCCTCTTTGGAGAAATTGATGATTTCCCGCAGAGTCTCTTTAATCAGCGTCATGACGACATCCGCACTGACTCTGTGCTGTGTAGGGCAAAGACTTCCGACCGGAACCTTTCCATATCGCGAATAGGTAAACTGCGGATTCCTCTTGCCGTTGTAGGTACGGTGAACATACATCTTGCCGCCGCAGTCAGCGCAGAAGAGCAATCCGCCAAGAGGATGTGCTTCACCCCAGCCGTCCGGATATCTTCGGATATTTCTCCGGAGCCGCTGCGCATTATCGAAGGTTTCCTGATCGATGATCGCCTCATGCGTGTTTTCGATAATCGTCCATTGATCCTGATCTACATAATGGCTTTTCTTATCCTTGAAATGCTTTCTGGTCTTGAAATTACAGGTATGGCCAAGATAGGACGGGTTATCGAGAATGTGCACGATTGTAGAGCTTCCCCAGTTATAGGGTTTCTTGATCTCTCTGCTTTGCCAAAGACCGATTCCGAGTTTCTGATGATAATACGCCGGAATCTCCACATGCTCATCAGACAGAATCTGTACGATCTGATACGGTCCTTTTCCTTCCATGGTCATTTGAAAAATGCGTTTCACCACGGCGGCTGTCACCGGATCGACAATCCATTGGTTTTTATCTGTCTCTGACTTCAAATAACCATATGGCACGGCACTGCTGGTGTGCTTCCCCGCAAGATTCTTCGCCTGAAAAGCAGAACGAACTTTCTTGCCCGTGTCCCTTGCATACCACTCGTTCATGATATTTCGGAACGGCGTAAACTCATCGTCGCCCTTTAACGTATCCACGTTGTCGTTCAGGGCAATCAGGCGGGTATCGGTTCTTTCGCAGCACTTCCATATAGGTGCCGACTTGCAGATAGTCCCTTCCAAAACGAGACATGTCCTTGATAATACAGGCTTCGATATTCCCGGCCCTGACTTCATCAATCATATTCTGGAATCCAGGACGGTCGAACCGAGTACCGGATATGCAGTCATCGGTAAAGTGGCGGAATACAGTCATACCGTGGGAAACCGCATAGTCTTCCAGGATCCTTTTTTGATTCGATATCGAATTTGACTCCCCTTGCAGTTCATCATCGTGGCTTAGTCTCTCGTAGAGCGCCACATATCTGTATGTGTTTTTCTTCGTCATAACGCTACAGCTCCTTTCTGGACAAAAGAAAAGAGAATAGCTTTTTACTATCCTCTGTCATGAAAACCGTATGTATTCAAAGGACACTAAAAAACTATCCTCACTTTATAACACCCGCAGCAAGTCTATATTTCTTATATTGCTTGACCGCAAAGTGTGTCAGCTCTCGTTTCTCAAGTGCTTCAAAGAATCTGTCAATTGGATTCATATAGGTTTCATCATCTTCTCTGACCTCAGAAGCAACGATTATATCAAGGAGTGTTGCAAAGTTCTTTTCTTCTTTTGGAGCTTAATAAAAGATATATCCGATAAGAGCAATATAGTAGAGCTTTTCGGTTTTTACCCAAAAATCTTCACCCGCTTTTTCTCCCTCACCTTTGGTATTTTCAATAATTGTCTGAACCAGTTTCAAAATATTTTTTTCAGAACGAATATAGGCAAACGGATTGTATTTCATGGATTTTTTGAAGTTGATGGTGTTTAGAATTTTTATCTCATAGCCATTATCTTCAAGCATCTTACCGCACTCAAGAACTATTGTTCCTTTCGGATCGGTTACACAATTGCTACTATGCATCTGCATAAGGTTCGGTTTTACATAAAACCTTGTCTTACCACTTCCTGGTCCACCAATGACAAGAACATTTTTGTTACGAGCATATTTAGGATTAGCCGGTCTGCCATTCATAGTTAATCGTTCAGTTTGCGTAAGCAGGATATTGTTTTGAAACTTTTCGTCCATATATGGCTCTATATCTTTTCTCGTTCCCTATCGTGCTGAGCCATACTCTTTCCCCTGTCTAAACTTTTTCGTATTTTTCCCTTTGGTATATACGATAAATTTAATTACGGTAGCTACTCCTACGCCTATTAGAATATCCGTTGGATGAATACTTGGAAGAAAACTTATAGTATTAAGCTCTATTATCCCTTGAAAGATTTTGTCAATAATATCACCTCCTGGTTAAGCTCTTACATGGTGTGAAAAGATATTGCCTACATAGAAAAGCGACTAAGATTTCTATTTCTTAATCGCCTTATATCTTCAGTATTTAGTTTTATTTAGATTAGCAAACTGGGATTTACTTAATCTACTTTTTTAGGATATCCAGCAACCAGATGAATGATTTTATCAAAGCAAACTTGTTGAATCTTTCTGTTGCCCTTTCTTCTGCTGTTTTTATAATCCCTAAGAATTTCTTCCTTTAACTCTTCCAACTCTTTAATGTCCACTGCTTTAGAGACTTCTGCCATCCAAAATATGAGTTCTCCACATTGAATTCTTCTATCAAATTTTGCATTTGGCTTTGATGATTTAGACCAACATTCTATCAAGTGCCAATATTGTGTAGGATTATTTATACCTCTTTGTTTAGCGGTTTTTATATATCCTCCTGATTTCTGTATATATCCGCCTTGAATCAACTCGTCCGTAAGAGGGCATGGATCTTCTTCTATCTCTTTACGCTCAAAAAATTTCCTGATATCGTGATTTTCCATAATACTATTTTCATTTAACCTCCACCTATCTTTCTTTAAAAATTATGGATTAGTCTTTACAAAACCATATTTTTCGATTTTCTGATTTTTGTTCGGAATATTCCAAAAGGAGCAACGGTATTTACACGGATAAACTTATAGACTTCCCATACGGCGGTTTTGGTGGCTTCGTCCACCCATTTCCGCATGTGCAGTTGAAACAATTCTTCTTCGCTGAAAGAATCAATCATGGCATAGATAGAATGAATATTTTTATTTAATTTTGCCTTCAATTCTTGCAAGGATAGTTAAGCATAAGTATCCGTAAACCACTGATACAATTCACCAAGTTGATTCCATCTGAATTCATCCGATGGTGTTTTTACTTGAAGTCCCTTTTTTCATCTTCTTCCCATTTAAGAACTAAACTTGTCCAGCCAACCTGATACGCAAGATTTTCTGCAGGAGTTCTATCCACAGCATCCACTCTCTTGTCTTTTAAATCTTACGGGATAGTGCCGAATTCTAAAATATATTTCTGAAACGCTTTTTGTATTTCAGCTTTCAGTTTTTCTTTGTTTTCATATATTCGCAAGAAATACCCTCCAAAATTTTGATTTTTCTACACCGCTTTAATCTTCTCATTTATCAATTCAGTAAATGATATCACAGTTGCCCCTATCATTGGAAGTCCATAAGGACTAAATAGAAAGCCGATATCCAAGCCAGATATACCTATCCCGACTTTCCCTTGAATAAAAGAAGCTAATGCCCCCAAATATACAGAACATCATAACGATATAAAGTAACACCGTTCCTATACAAAGTAAGAATGTTAGAAAAACAGTCAGAATTGATAAAACAAGACTACTCGGAAACAATATAATTTTTAATATCCATCACACACTACCTCTTTTTTTCTTCGGCTTATATGCTGCTTACAACCATTATTTTAGTCGATAGTGGTTCTAAGCAACACATAAACTACCAGTTTCTTCAGTTTTTAACTGTGGTAGAAACTTCAAAACCTTTGATTTTACTGAACTATTTACCTCTGTCATTATTATGACACGAGACCCACATGCATGATCATATACTTTATTTAGTTCTTTCTTACCAACTGTACCAAGTCTTGTTAGTAATTCTGATACATCGGAAGGTGTAAAGAATTCTCCCCCACTCTTACCTGCATTAAATGCATACATTGTCATTAAGTATTCATAGGCATCTCCAAACGCATCAATGTCGTGATCCTTTACATCACCTAGGTTCATGTCAGCAATACCATTTAGTAGCTTTTGAAGTCTTTCATTTCTCTTCCCAACTGTTGAACCAAGCTTGTTACTATTAACATCAAAGTCATCAAATAATCCTGCAAAGTCACTTTCTGATGAACTACCCTTTGCAGAATCTTCAATATGATTGAATACTCTTTCTAAAGTTTCATTTAAGTCATCTATATTTGAAGGACGCTTACGTACATTGCAAAATAATTCAGAAGGCAAAATAAAGAACCCTTTAACATTAATCATTTCATCTTTAATCATTAATGCTTGTTCATCTGTTAAATTAGCATAATTAAAAGAAAGATTATTAGATTTAATCTCATTCTCGTTGATGAAATTTGTTAGGCTTTCAGAAATATAACGATAAAACATCGTTCCTAGTACGTAGTTCTTAAAGTCCCATCCATCTACACTGCCGCGCAACTCATCCGCAATAGCCCAAATTGCTCGATGCAATTCATCACGTTGTTGCTCTTTTTTT
>ERZ773272.449-NODE-449-length-16576-cov-23.785606_pt1 | contig 16576 bp, 11 predicted proteins | sample MGYA00511891_ERZ773272 | MGnify/ENA primary metagenome ERZ773272 (study PRJEB29015, sample SAMEA2738150) | human oral metagenome | biome: human oral; feature: human-associated habitat; material: saliva | place: China | collected 2198 ...
AGAGCGTGCTACTTATTGCCAGAGATAATGCTGACGCTGATAGAAGCATCGTATCACCTGCGATCATTCGCTCGAAGGCTTTTCAGCCATTCGCTTTCAGGCTATCAGAAGACGAAGGCATCTGCTTACCGAAGCTGGACAGCGACTATACCGTCCTACACCCACAAGTTGTCGCTTACCAAGAACTCACCTATGAGGAGCACAGCAAAGCCTTACGAGAGGTGTTCGGTCAGAATACCGAATTAGGATATAGCGATCTACTTGTCAGACTCAGCAGTGCCTACTCTGCTACGACTGGACATACATACCGACAGACAAAGCTCAAAGAGCTCCTTCGCTTCCTCCTCCGCAAAGGAATGATTATCAAAGAGGGGCGAGGACGCTATCGCTGCAACTCAGACCAGCACCACTAAGTCCGTCGATTGGTCGGTCGGACGCAGGCTATATATACCTGACCATCCGACCAACCATAAATATAGAATGGTCGGACGGAAGGAGTGCCTATAGTAAACGTCCGACCGACCAAAGAAGAACCGCCAAAGAAAAAACAGCATGCAGCTACACGACATCAAGCAAGTCTCCATCGTGGACTACTTAGCACAAACTGGCTATAAGCCTAAGCTCATCAAGGGCGTGAGCTATTGGTACTGCTCCCCGCTACGCGCAGAGCTCACACCTTCGTTTAAAGTCAATACAGAGCGCAACCAATGGTATGACTTCGCCACAGGAGACCACGGAGACATCATTGACCTCGTTTGCGCTCTCCAGCACTGCTGCCCAGCAGAAGCCATGAGACGGCTAGCTACACTGAAGGGAGTACGGCTAGCACCGTCTTTTTCTTTTGGAGGAATAACTCCCGTAAGGCCACAAGCTCCCTCATTGGAGCTCAGCAGCGTACAAGCCGTGAAGCACCCCAAGCTCTTACTGTATCTCGCGGAGCGAGGGCTACAGCCCTCTGATGTCTCCCCCTTCTTATCTGAAGTCTATTACAAAGTCTCCAGGAAGTGTTTCTTTGCCCTGGGATTCCCAAATGACGCTGGAGGATGGGAGCTACGCAATCCCTACTTTAAGGGCTGTTTTGCACCTAAGGACATAAGTACAATCAAAGGAACCGATAGCCACAAGCTACAGCTCTTCGAGGGCTTCATGGACTTTCTCTCTTGGCGGAAACTCCACCCCGAGGGGCAAGATGACAGCATCATTCTCAATTCGCTCACCCTGCTTCCGAAACTCATACCCACACTTCATCCCTACCCTATAATTGAGAGCCTTCTTGATAATGACAAAGCAGGGGATCGAGCAACGAAACAACTCATCGACGCTGGCCTACCCGTCAAGGATATGCGAGCGTGCTACGCTCCCTATAAAGACATCAACGAGTATCTCATTCTAGCCGAGCAAAGGAAGCAGATCCTCACTCCCCGCAAGCGAGGACTTCATCGATAAAGCAATACTCTCAGCTCCGCAATTAGAAGAGGTCAATGTCGAGACCTCGAGATCTCGAGATCTCGAGAAATTAATTAATCGAGATATCGATGTCTCGAGCTTAAGTTTGCTCGAGCGCTAAAGAAATAGAGTGATCGGTAGAGACTATGAAGCATCCCTTCTTGATACTGGCAAGGTGTGTCTTTGTCCCACAAATTGCCATTTGTCCCACAAAGACCCCTGCCCCAAAAGGGGGATCAATCACTCCGAAGTCGTGATAATGAATCCAGATAAAAGATGAAACAGAACAAGCCTGATGGAAGATGTGCCACCTGCCCTCGATGGGACAGATGGCACATCAGGATACCCAACCCCAAAGACCAGCAGAAGCTCATTGAGCTATACCGAAGGTCGGGAGCAAAGACAAAATCAGACTTCCTCCGAGCTCGACTCCTAGACGAGAGCTTTAAGGTCATCATCGAGGATGAATCTGCAGAGGAGTACTATCGTAAACTCTCCAGCATCACAGCGCGGATTCAGAAGATCGGCATTCTCTACAACCAAACAGTGAGGGCTATCAACAGCTACCACTCGGTCAAGGCTGCACAGGTAATGCTTCAACGGTTAGAGCAGTTCTCACAGCAAATTATCACCCTTGAGCAACTGGCTATTGAGCTAACCTTAGATTATCAGAAGCGATAAACGCTAAGCATCCGCACATGATGAAGATTCGATATGGCAAGGCAGCTGTCTAGACCAAGGCTTATCAGGCATCCCCGTCATTGAAGTGTCTCTTGACAAAGATGGCTCCGATAGCCTCTTTGAGACCATCGAAGACTAGGGCAACTGCATCAAAACTCGAGTACTTTCTTGAGATAGTCTGGCTACAGATAGAGGTATACATATCGAGGCACGTGGCAATCTCATCGAGATGAATGGTTTACATGATTCGTTCAAAGGAGTCGCCACTGGGATATCCATTGGGAAATTCAAGAAGTGGCTTGAAATCTACCACTTGACAGCGACACAGTTGTATATAGTGCTATAACTTTCCCTACCAAAGTGAGAGGCAATAAGTGTGACCATGAGGATATCGCTGAGTTTGTATTTCTAACCTCCAACCACGTGTGGTCGCAGACATAAGTACTATTCCCATTTTAGTGAGTGTTGGTCGGTATAGAACAACTCTGAGGGTGATTTTAATACAGCTTCCCTCGCCAAGAACCCTAATACAGGTTAAGTGTGCACAAAAATTAGTATACTTGCGTGGTTATGGGCAGTAAGTTCCCTGCATTTCAATCAACCCAACTTGACATAAAAACAATGCGAACCTCAAAAATCGAGACTTTAAATGATGTTGCTGATAAAATCCTAGCTGGAAATGGCATTTTATTTGCAGGATCGGGATTTTCTAGATCAGCGAAGAATGTACAGGGTAAACCCTTAAAAACGGCCTCTGAACTAGCTGATTTTTTCTATGGTCAGTGTGGTTTTCATAAGGATGACTGTGATGGGGATTTACAAAATGCAAGTGATGAGTATTTAGAAAAATTTGGTGAAGCACAGCTCGTTGATTTGATTCGAAAAGAGTTTACGGTTGCTGAAATAACCGATTCACATATCAGCGTAGTTCGAGCTCCTTGGAGACGGATGTATACAACTAATTATGACGACCTTTTGGAGATGGCATCACGCAAGGCCTCCAAGTTATTGACGGGTGTTTCTTCTGAAAGAGATATAACTCAATACAAAGACAAGAGGACTCTATGTATTCATCTAAACGGTTTTGTTTCGACGGTCCAGCCTTGTGACTTAAAAACATCTTTTAAGCTTACACATACAAGTTATCAGTCTGCAGTATCTTTAGATTCCTCGGCTATTAGGATGTTTCGCCTTGATATTGCAAACGCCCCAATTGTTGTTTTTGTTGGATTTTCTTGTAATAACGACCTAGATATATCTCGGATCATCTCTCAGTATGCAGAGAGAGGAAATGTTGTCTTTATAGTAAGTAGCAATGAGCGCAAGACCACTATTGCCAGACTACAGAAATTTGGCATAGTCTTTGATTGTGGTTTGGATGCTTTTGCTACGAAGATAGAAGAGCGTCGATCTATCGTGACTAAATCTGAGGAAGAAGAATTCTATTTTTCCTCTTTTGAGCTGTACCCTTCGGAGTATGATCCAACAATTGATATTAAAAGCTCTAACATTATAGACTTGATAGTACAAGGAAGTGTCCACTTCAGTATGATTAAGTCTTCTTTGTTAGAGATCAACAAACCCAGATACTATCTCAGGCGGAGAGATTTAGACAAAGCTTGTCAGCGCATCATTGATGAGGAGGTGAAAAACATTGTCGTGCATTCAGACCTCGGAAATGGGAAGACTATGTTTTTAGCAGGGCTATCTGCTCTTCTACAGGAAAAAGGATACACTGTATTTTGGTTCCGTCGAAGAGGAGAGAACATTTGTCAAGAAATAGAGCAAATAACAAAATACCCGAAACCTGTTATTATTGTTGATGGCTATTCGAAGTATCTAGAAAAGGATAGTGGCCTACTGGCACAGCTTCGTCTATATAGGGCTGATGCCATTATAATAGTCGCTGAGCGATCGACCCTTCACGATGTGTATTTTATGCAGCTTGAAAGGCGAATCTTTGACCAAGAGTATCAAACCTATGATCTAAACAGCTTATCCGACGAGGAGATTCATAGCCTGATAGCATTAGCTGATGATTATGGATTATGGGGAGATAAATCTAGTGCTAGCCACTCAGCAAAGTTTACCGAGATAAGCAAGAAGTATGAGCGTTCTTTGAGATTATTTTGGCTTGCAGTTTTAAAATCGCCAGTTATTGGAAGGCGCTTGCACGACTTACTCAAGCAAATTAAAGAAGTGAAAGAATGCTTTGAGGCCACGGTACTTATTCTGTGTTCGAATATCTTGGGATTTGATATCAACCTAAATCTTCTCATTGATCTATTGGAGAGCGATTTATTTGCAAATCCTGCATTTAACAAGAATAGTAGAATTAAAGAAATCATAGATTTCTCAAGCAACAACATTGTTGTAAGATCATCTGTACTTAGCGAGTATTTAATAGGACATAGCAACTATAAGGCTGAGGTAGCAGATCTTCTAGTTAAAGTGGTATTGAGAATTGATCAATGGTGGGATGATAGAGAGGGGAATCACATTGTGCGCAGTATTGCTTCTTACTCACAACTTCAGAGATTATTTAATATTAAAGAGAATTCTGAGAATAATAAATACATTCATCAGGTTTTTAGTGGTATTAAAACGACACGTTATGCCTCTCGTAATTATCACTTTTGGTTGCAATACGCAATAGCCCACTTAGCGGATCGCGAGTATGACTTGGCTCGGCGCTATTTTGACACCGCATATAGTTATGCAAAAGCAACTAATGCCGATTTGTATCAAATTAACAACCACTATGCACGCTACTTATTAGAGAATGCTATTAATTGCGATGATGAAGAAGCATGTATGGAAGCTTTTAGACAAGCACATGAGATTCTGTCTAATAGAGAAGATCCAAACAGAAATAAGCACTACCCCATTCGTGTAGCTCTACTATATAGTCCATTTTACCGCAGGTTCTATAAGCGGATAAGACCAGAAGACCAAGTATATTTTAAGCAATCCTGCGAAGATCTCTTAGACCGGATTGATTGGTATAGAGGAGTGGTTGGTGTGAACCCAACGGCATGGGTTGTTGAAAGGTGTGAGAAAGAGCTATCCAGTATTTTGACGGAAATAGGATGAGAGGAAAGAGTAATCTTCAATCTCGGTTCTACCGAAAAAGTTTATAGGGGGACGGAGTGGTATGGATCTTCGCCCAAGAAGATCAGGCGGCCAATTGCCTCGAGGAATCTATCCCAGCTTCGGCATTTTCTTCAATCTCTTTCAGGCTGGATCCGGAGAAAGCGGAGATTCACAACATCATTAACAATGAACAATATCTAGCTTAGGTTTGCTCCACCATCTGTCATTCGCCATGTGATAGGAACAACAGAGGTTTATTGTTCGCTGGAAGATGATAAGGACTTCGTCCAAACCATCTGCACTCACGGGCTGATCGGTAACCAAGCACATTACAGACGTATTTCGGAGAAAATGTATGGAGTAAGCATGTAGAAGAAAGCATTCAAAGCTATGGAGTTACCAGCCAATATAAATCCATTCACCTTGCAGCAAAGGAAAACTAGGCAACTCGGTGACTCCTAGGAAACAGATGCCACTTGCCTCCATATAATTAATCTTTAACCTAGAACTCTATAAAAATCTTGAAGACTATTATGCCTCAGCTCGGAGACGACACATTTAACTTCCGTATTTTCAAAAGCAATCTCTAATACTTCTTTCAAGTCCTTAAGCATTGATAAACATAATCATTTGTCACTTATTGACTTTGGGATAATGATTGGTTCCTCTTTTACAGCAAGGCGTATCACATATTTAAATCTATTCTCCTCTTACTTCCCCGCATAGGTCTTGAAGTGCTCGACCTGCTCCATGACTTGATCAAAGATCTCCTTATTGTACTGGGGAGGGTAGCTAGCCGCTCGAAGACAGAAGAATAGCTTTTGATTGAGGTCTGCACGTATCTTCTGATTGTTGAGCCAGTCGGTAAAGGTCGACTGCACATCAATGAGTTCCTTAATCTTCTTAGCCAGAGCCTTACACTTATCATTGATTATAAGAGAGCCCACACGCTTATCCTCGCCATAGACGAAGTTATATTTATCTCTCAGGTGCATCAAGATGTCGTAGAAGGCTTTCTCTTCGAAGGTCAAGCCCAGTCCTCTAAAGCTCTCCTTATCTTCCCCCAACTGACGGAGCAAGTTCATTGCCTGTCTTGTGGCTTCGTTGATGATAGCAGTGACAGCCTCACTCTGTGTAGCTGAAGCTTCGGATGCAGAGAGAGCCGCCCTACGCTCGTGATAAGCCTCCAGCGTCTTACGCAGTAGCTCTTCGTAGCGTTCAGCCGCCACTTTGTTGGTGGCTTTGTACTCTCGGATAGTTTTGCGGAGCATCTTGATGAGAAGCTCGAGCCTAGTGGCTGGAAGCTTAATATCCTTGAGCTGCTCAGCAAACTCGGCACTGAAGATTTGTTCTTCGACATCCGTCTCCAGAATGCTTACCACCGAGTTGCAGCGCAGAGCTTCCGAAACCATGCGTTCGACCGCTCTATTCATGCTCTCCACATCGTGCTTCTCTCCCGAGGTTTTACGCACATACGAAGCTACAGCCATGTAGCACTGCGAGAGGGCCAGCTCTTTGTATGAGAGCACATTCGAGGGCTGGCAGATATCATAAGCAGCTCGGAGTCGCTTCACATGAGCGAGAAAGAAGGTCTTGGCATTAACTTTCTGAGGCCCCCCCTTGCCTCCATCAATATGGAGCATCTCACTCATCATCATCACATGTTCAGCTGCCCGAGAGAGGCAGTCCAAGCGAGCCAAGGGTGTCGTTTCCTTGTTGGTAAAAGGAGTCAGGTCAAAGCTGGAAAAGACTTGCTTGATGACCTCTAACTCGATGCGTAAGGCTTCATAGGCTTGAGCCACATCGTCCTCACTGGGTCCGAAGTCCTCCCCTCCGAAACGACGCATCGCCTCCATCATGTTTTTATGAATACCGATATAGTCAATCACATAGCCAAAGTCTTTTCCTGGATAGTTACGGTTCACTCGGCTAATAGTCTGTATCAAGGTTTGCTTCTGCAGGGGCTTGTCGTTATAGAGATAGGTAAGACAAGGCACATCGAAGCCCGTAATCCACATATCTACCACGATGACGATGCGGAAGTTGCTTTCAGGAGCTTTGAATGCTTCATCAAGCCTTTTGACTCGCTGCTTGTCGCCAAGGTAGTGATACATATCGGCAGCGTCATTGCCACTACGTGTAGCCACCATGGCTATTGTGGGCATGGGGCTAAGGCGTTGTAGCACCTCTTTAGACAGGCGACTATCATCTGGCGACTTACGCTCCTCGAACCAATCGGGGCGTAGCTGCTCAAACTTCTTTAGTAGTCGATAAGCTATCTGCCGTTTGCTACAGACGATCATCGCTTTTTGCACTACATCGGGACGGTTGTCACAGCATTGAGTGTAATGCTCTATAATATCGGCGGCCAAACGCTCCAAACGTTCGTCATCGCCCAAGATGACCTCCATTGCGCTCATAGCCTTCTTACTTCTAGCAATGTCGGCTTCAGTAGCTCCTTCCTCGGCACACAGCTGGTAGTAGGTGTCTATCTGCTGTACTTTCTCCACCTCGAGAGTTACCTTGGCAATGCGTGGGATATACTTAATGTCTCGAGTGATGCCGTCTGCCACAGCCTGCTGCATCGTGTAGCTGTCGACAACCTGCCCGAAGACCTGAATCGTATCATCAATAGGCGTCCCCGTAAAGCCCACGAAGGTAGCATTGGGAAAAGCCGTACGAAGTAGCTCAGCATAGGGTTTAGTGATGAAAGCCCCCAGCTCATCACTCTTGCCCTCTTTACCCTCCATCACCTTGTCTTTGAGCTTGAGATTCGTATTGAGGCGTACTTGAGAACGATGTGCTTCATCTGAGAAGCAAACGATATTTCGTCGCTCATTAAGCAGTCCCGTCTCCTCGCAGAACTTCTGTATCGTGCAGATAAAAAATCCTCCTGAGGTGCGTAGGCTCATCTCCTCCTTGAGGTCGACACGGCTTTCAATAATCTTAGCTGTACCAAGCGAGAGGAACTCTTCGGAGCGGAGAAAGAGATTACCCGCCTGAGACTGCAGGTCCTCTCGGTCTACAATCATCACGATGGTAGGCGAGCCCAACTCGGGAGAGCGAAGCGAGAGTTGCCGGGCAAGAAACATCATCGTATAGGTCTTGCCACAGCCTGTCGCTCCGAAGTAAGTTCCCCCACGGCGATCGCCCTCGGCGTAAGCCTTGAGCACATGATCTCTCAGTTGTCGTGTGGCGAAGAATTGTGGATAGCGGCACACGACCTCCTCCTCTCGGTCGCTCTTGGCGTCGGGGAAGTAGACATAGTCACGCAGTATCTCAAGGAAACGCTCGGGCTCGTACACTCCACTCACGATGGTCCGCACTTGGTCAATGCCGCTCTGAGCTGCTGGATCTTCGTTGTGTACCTTCTTCCAGGCATAGTAATGCTCATAAGGTGTATAGGTCGTGCCGAGCTTGGTGTTGTTGCGTGTAGCGTCGCTAATGCAAGAGAGGGGGCAATACCTCAATAGGTGGGGGATGTCCCTCTTGTAGCGTGTGTGGATTTGCTCATAGGCATCGGCTATCATGGCCGTGGCATCAGTAGGATTCTTCAGCTCGAAGATACAGAGCGGTATGCCATTGACGAAGAGGAGTACGTCGGGAATGCGGATGTCATTTCCTTGCCCATAGCCCACTTCAAACTGATTAACCACACGGAAGCGGTTATGCTTCACCTCATCAAAGTCTATATACGCTATATCGAAAGCCCGCCCATCACTCTGCCTCGTATAGCGATACCCCTCTATAAGGAGGCGGTAGGTAGAGTGTAGCTGGGCAAAATGTGTTTGCCCACCCGAGTGACGAAGGTGATCAATGATGGCAGAGATATCATCGTCTTTCAGCTCGGCATACTGCTCGTGTAGGAAGCTACGGAGATCCTCCATGAGGAGTATCTCCCTATTCGTGCGGTGTAGCTTGCTACCATGTGTATAGCTCCAGCCTACCTTTGTGAGGAGGTCGATGAGAGCTTCTTCGTACTCACTTTCGTAAAACTTCATAGGCTTAATTCTTACTGAGCAGGCTTAGTCTGCTTGCTCATAATAATATGAGTAGTCAATCCCCTTCATAAAGGTCTCTCTGTCATTGATCTTATCCGTAAGGGCAGGGTATAGCAGACACTTCAAGGCTGAGGCATCGGCTACGCTGGCTCTCATGGCTTCGAGATAGGCATATTTGTCTACCTGGCTCCAGTCTACACACAGCCCCAGCTGCTTCTTGAGCATCAAGTCGAGCCAAATACGTGTAGCACGTCCATTGCCTTCTCTAAAAGGGTGGGCGATATTCATCTCTACATACTTATCGATAATCTGCTCCCAGGTCTGCTCCTGCATCTGCTCGATATGAGTAAGCGTGGTAGGCAGATACTGAGCCATGGCAAACTGGAAGCCCCCTTTAGCGATGTTGACTTGCCGGATCTGCCCGGCGAAGTCATAAAGTCCACCAAAGAGATAGGCGTGTATTTGCTGCAAGCCCCGCATTGTACCGACCTCAATACCTTCTAAGAGCCCACTCTCAAAGAGAGCGTATGCCTTGGATCTACTGCGACCATCTAGCGTTTCTTCGCCCCCGACGAACCACTCCACAAAGCGCATCGCACGAGTGTTGGGAAAGCTTTGAGCAAGTGCCACCACTCCTTGATCATCGAGCGTATCGCTAAGTCGCTTTTTCCCATCAGGTGCAAGTAGCTTCAACTGGTTAGTGGCACTAACCAGTTCACTCCCCTCGCGCTTGAGCTTCGTCTTGAGATACTTCCAGTAGTTTCTGTTTTTATTATAGTCGTCTTGGTCATTCAGCACGCCTATGATATCCAACACTGAGAACCACCATTTGGACTCGGCCTCATCCCAAACGGCTCTCACCTCTCGGTCATTGAAAAATCGTATCGAAATCTTACTCATACGCTTCGTATCATCTTGTTAGGCTTCTATGGCATACTGTACCAAGGCAGGGCAGAGCGTGGCTAAGCTCTCACGTGCCTCTCGGGCTATGCTTTTCGCCTCCTCCATACAATGGTAGAGGTTCACAATAGACTGCTGCACTTCGAGGGGTGGCAAGGGGATTTGCACTCGGCAAAGTTCCTCCCAACTGAAACTCTCTCGGGCACTGCCCCAAGAGTTGAAACGAGCATAACGATCAAACTCGCTCCTGCTTAACAATAGGTAAATGTACTCAGGCAAGAGAGCTTTCTTGCATCTAAATACTTCGTATGAAGATGAGACTATATAGGTTTGCTCACTGCTGTTGGCAGCAAGAGATATTTTATCCCCATTGCGAGAGGTTACTGAAACATAACAAAACTCCGATGGCTTAACAAGTTTGTACGGAGTGAGTACAACACCCTCCATATTGGCTTTGGTATCAATGAAAATTTTGTCTATGCTAATCCCCCTCACGTCCTCTACTGAGTATTTTCTCTCTGTGTTGCGTTCGTCCACCTCCTCTATATACTCACCGAGGGGGACAGAGGGATATTGGCGTTTACAGTCTACGATGAATGCCTGACAAGCCTCCGTAAGCGGAGCAATCAAGGCTTCATTGTCTTCGGCTAAACGCTTCAAGCCCTCATAAGTCGCCACCAAATCCCGTTGCACCTTCATAGAAGACAGAGGAATACGAATATCCTGCATGTTGCTCCAGTTGAAGAATTCGGTAGCACTGCCCCAAGAATCATATCGAACATACCTATCAAATTCATCTCGAAGAAATAAGATATATAGGAAGCAGGGATGTAACTTTCCTCTTTTTTCATCTTTTATTTTGAACACCACATAGTCTTCTGTACATATAAAAGTACTGTGGGTATCATTATATCCTAAGCCAAGCCTCTCTCCATTTCGTGTAGTACGACGATTAAAGGCAAAATAAGTTGGGTTAACAACTTGAAAAGAGGACAGATCTCTATCTGATATATTAGCCTTGGTGTATATAAATCCTTTTGTATTAGCTACCCCTCTCACGTCCTCCACGGTATATTTGCCCTCCCTGTTGCGCTCATCAACCGCCTCAATATAGTCCCCGAGACGTACCCATTTGGTCTTATTCGCAGTCATAGCCAAGGTGCTTAAGAGCTTTGCGTAGAGCTTCGCTATTGCTTCGCTGGCGAAGTAGGAGATCTTGAACTACTTGGGTAGTATCTCTCAGAACCTCGTCGTAGTTGATCTGGCTATCACGGTCGACAAACTCGATGTAGCGACTGGGGACGAGCGAAAAGCCTTGCTTTTCCAGCTCCTTGATGCCTACAGAGCGGTAGAGCTCAGGATGGGCATAGCTCGTGCCATCCGTCCCCTCGGCCTGCCAATCGTGATAGATAGAGACGGCTCGCTGGATCTGTTCTTTAGTGAACATTACCTTCTTCTTCTGCTCGCCCTTGACAGGGTTGTCCGTCCAGCTACGCAAATCCATAAATAGTACTTCTTTCTCTCGAGAGCGGAGCTTGCGATCGTGCCAGCGTCCACCACGCTTATTCTGGTTGAGGATCCACAGCGTGACGGATATATCTGTGGTGTAGAAGAGCTCACGAGGGAGCACGATGATCGCCTCGACTTTGTCTTTCTCAATAAGCTTCTGCCTAATAGTCTTCGCATCGCCATCCCCCAAAGCCCCATTGGCCAGGAGAAAGCCCGCCACACCACGCTCAGGACGGAGCTTAGAGAGCATGTGTAGTATCCAAGCATAGTTCGCATTGCCCTCGGGAGGTAAACCATAGTCGGCCCAACGGCTATCGTTTTTAAGAGAAGAGTCGTACCATTTCTTGAGGTTGAAGGGAGGGTTCGCCATGATATAGTCAAAGGTCATCCCTCGGTGCATATCATTAGAGAAGGTCGAGGCATTGCGATCGCCGAGGTGGTGCGAGATCCCACGCATAGCCAGGTTCATCTTCGCCAAGCGATAAGTGGCAGGGTCCGCCTCCTGTCCATAGACATTAACCTGCATGATGTCACCTTGCTTCTCCTCAACATACTTGGCACACTGCACAAACATGCCACCCGAGCCACAGCAGGGGTCGTAGAGTGTGCCATCAAAAGGCTCAATAAAGGCTGCGATCAGCTCTACGATATCGTGGGGAGTATAGAACTCGCCCTCCTCCTTGGTAGCATTGATGGCGAAGCTCTTAAGGAAGTATTCGTACACCCGCCCGATGAGGTCTCGCTCTGTACCAAAGGTCTTGTGCGAGATCTTGCTCACCTCATCCATCACCTTCTTAATAACGTTTGCCTCGAGATTGATACTAGTGAAGAGCCCTAAGCGCACACAGCCCTTGAAGACCTCACCGCTATCCTCCAGGGCTATCAAAGCATCATCGAGCGAGGAGTTGAGCTTTGTCGGGGGGAGGAGTACGAGTTCTTCCCAACGAGCAGAAGGAGGGACGAAGGCAACACCACTATACATACCTGGCTGATCGAGGAAGTCTTGTATCTCGTCCTCGTCCATCAGACCATTGTCTAGACATTGCTGACGCAGAATTTGCTGCTCATCCTCGAACTTTTCGCCAATGAAGCGCAGAAAAACGAGCGTTAGCAGGAGGTCACGCTTATCGTTGAGCGAAGCATTACTGCGGAGGTACTCTCGACAGTTGAAAAGTATCGTTTCGAGGCTAGGCATACCAGCCTCTTCTAGTTTCTTTTTCTTAGCCATCGTGTAGCTATATCGACTTATCTTTTGTGGGGCTGAGGAGCATTCTGACCTCTATATCTAATACATTGGCAATCTCTACCAGATTCTCCAAGGAGGGTTGCACCCTATTGGAGCACCAACGAGAGACTGTGTTTTCTGACTTACCCAGCTTTTGGGCAAGCCATTTACTCGTTAGTTGCTTCTCGGCCAGTACAGCCTTTATCCTATTCATTGCCATAATATGGTGATTTCATCTACTCATGCGATGAGTAGTATATCTGTAAAGGTATAACATCGTACGGAATATAGCGCAAGGCTTAGGTCGCTTCTCATATGGTATCAATGGGTTGCTCCCGTTTCAATCGCTCTTCATCGCAGGATCCCTACTCTCCCAAGTCGAATACGTGCCTTATAATTGATTGAATTTACTCATGGCATTTGCCTTGATGTCATCTGCAATATCGATGTAGGGCTTCATAGCCTTGTAGTCACTGTGCCCCGTCCATTTCATCACGACCTGAGGAGGAATACCCAAGGCAAGGGCATTACAGATAAAGGTCCGTCGGCCAGCGTGCGTCCCGAGCAGAGCATACTTGGGAGTCACCTCATCGATGCGCTCATTCCCTTTGTAGTAGGTCTGGCGGATAGGTTCATTGATACCAGCAAGTTCAGCAAGCTCCTTGAGGTACTCATTCATCTTCTGGTTAGTGATCACGGGTAGTGCCTTGTCGTGCTCAAATACCACATCCTGATACTTCTCCAAGATAGCCTTACTGTGCTTATTGAGCTCGATGACCAAGCTGTCAGAAGTCTTAATCGTAGTGACTTCGATATGATCTTCCTTGATATCGCTTCTTCTGAGATTGTAGACATCCGAGTATCGCAGTCCAGTAAAGCATTGGAAGAGGAAGACATCCCGCACACGGTCAAGTGACTGCTTCGCTGGAGGGATCTCGAACTCTCGGAGCTTCGTCAGCTCCTCCCAAGTCAAGAAGATGATCTTCTTCTGCGTATCCTTGAGCTTAGGTCTGAAGGTATCGTAAGCATTGTTCCTATGCATTCCCTGGCTGAAGCTCCAACGTAGAAACCACTTCAAGAAGCTGAGCTGCTTCCCGATCGTGCTATTGCGCATCTCGCGGACTTCCCGCAGGTAACGGACATACTCCGTCAGACCAGCCTCGTTGAAGAAGGAGAAGCTAAGGTCTGCTCGGAAGGCTCTAAGGTGATTCTTCACCGCAGCGAACTTCTCATAGGTGGCGTGCGTCCAGTCGTTCTGTCGACCACAGACACGTACGAAATCATCAAAGGCCTTATAAAAGTCATTTGAAGGATCGGGCTTATCGGAGGTCCGTTCCACCTGTACATCGTCAGACCTATGGCGGGCATTGAAGGCGCTCTTAACATCCGCAGGGCTTGGCATAACCTCAGCCACTTCAAAGCGCTTGAAGATCTCTTGTATCTCGGTATAGTACCCCAAGAGTGCAGCGTTGATCTCTGAGGATGATTGCTTAAGCTTGTTCGTGCATCCGTTCTTTACTCGTTGCTTATCCGCATCCCATTTAGCGGCATCGATACGATAGCCCGTAGTGAACTCTATTCGCTGGGAAGCAAAATTCACTCGCATACGGATAGGGACGTTCTCCACGATCAGGACACCGTCTTTCTTCCGGCTCTCCAGAGCAAAGATGATATTGCGCTTGATATTCATAATTCTCGGGTGTATAGTTTACACACCCAAAGATACACCCAAATAAGGATATAGCAAGGGAGATCCTATGACACCCCACTTTAAGGAACACACCCATATATACACTGATAAACAGCACTTTGATATCAAACAAGCATCTATGATAGTTCAAGAGAAAGAGCCTCTCTCTCCGCAATAAGGCTTCAAGGTGACTGCAAAATGGTCGTCATAGAAGCCTTCACAATAAGAGAAAAGCGATGTAAGACTGGGTCTTACATCGCTTTTTCTTTATTGGGATTTACCTTGAATCCACACAGATCTTCAGAGACAAGATACCATGGGGCAACGAGGCTTGGATGGGTCCTAAACTCTAACCTTGACTATGAGCTTACGAATCTTTCCCTCCCCAATAAGAGGGGCATGCGCATCTTCAGGCCACACGATAGCGAATTGACCAGGGCGAAGCTTGATCGGAGTGAAGCTTGCATCTCCATAAAGCGCATAGTCCTCAGACTCTGAGTATTCTTTTCGCTCATCCTTAGCATCACAGAGAGGCTTCCAGCCGATGATTTCCTCACCCTCCAGTAGGATGTGAATATCAATATATTGACGATGGACTTCTAATGGCTGCTGGTCGATGGCGACACATTCTGGATCAACGTTGTTGATGAAGAGATCGTCTCCTTCCAGCTCTATACGTCCACATGGGGTATTCAGCAGATCGTGCGTCTTCACATAATCGAATGCTCTCTTAAAAAGAGGATGCAGCATCTCGATTCTCTCACTATACCTTAGCTCAGAAAGTATCATATTCTTCTTATGTTATTGGTTGATATTACTCCTTGTCATCGGTCTGGGGACGCAGGCTGTAGAGCTGGATCACGACGGCGACAGCAACGACAGCTGCAAGAAGAGCAAAACCCATCCCGAGATTGCCTTCATCACTCCATGACCCTAATACGGAGGTAATCATTGCTCCAGCAAAGACCCCCACCATATTCATCACACCATAGGCTGTGGCGCGCTGACGCACGCTCACGAACTGGCATAGGATGGGCATATTGTTCGCATCAAACATCCCGAAGCCGATCCCAAACAAGACCCCAGCACTGACTACCTCGAAGATGCTGTGACCAAAGCCCAAGAGCAGCAGTGAGGGTATGGTCAGAGATAAGCCGATAGCACCTGTGTAGATACGGCCCTTGATATTCTTGCGAACCCATCTATCCGAGAGAATCCCCCCAAACACGACCCCCACAAAAGAGGAGAATGCGATAGTGATGGTAGCCATCGGACCAGCCTGTGACATGGGGAGTCCTAAGTTCTCGGCAAAGAGAGTAGGAAGCCAGTTCTTAGTAGCCCAGCCGGGTAAACTGGGAATAGCAAAGTACAAGAGGATGACCCAAAACGCTGGGGTCATAAACAGAGACTTGAGGCTCAGCCAGACATTAGCTTGGGACTTTTTCGGAGTACTCTCCTTTGTCTCTTCAGGGGCTACTCGCTTCTTATCCTTCAGGAAGACAGCCAAGACAACCGCATAGACGATGCCGATGACGCCAAACCATTGGAAGGTCGCATTCCAAGAATAGGCGGCAGCCAGCGTAGCACCAAACCCACCGATGGCTTGTCCGAGGTAGAGCCCTGTCATGTGAATACCAACGGCCAGTGACCTAGAGCCACCTGTATGATAATCAGCAATAAGAGACAGCCCAGCAGGAAGGTAAAGCGCCTCACTAAGCCCCATCAGGGCACGCAGCCAAAAGACTTGATCGTAAGTCGTGGCTAAGCCCATGAAGTAGGTGACAGAAGACCACACCAATAGGCTACCCACGATAAGCTTCTTACGGCTGAGATTGTCTGCTATAATACCAGAGATAGGACTCATCAAGCCATAGATCCAGAGGAATACGGCCATCAATCGTCCAAAATTCGCGGCAGACTGTAAGTCCGTGATGTCCACTTGCATGGAGTCTTTCATGGTGCTTAGCATCTGGCGGTCCATATAGTTGAGCAAGGCCACACCGCCCAGCAATGCGACTACAACCCATGGAT
>ERZ773272.451-NODE-451-length-16515-cov-3.599149_pt1 | contig 16515 bp, 32 predicted proteins | sample MGYA00511891_ERZ773272 | MGnify/ENA primary metagenome ERZ773272 (study PRJEB29015, sample SAMEA2738150) | human oral metagenome | biome: human oral; feature: human-associated habitat; material: saliva | place: China | collected 2198 ...
TGTTTTTCTCAGCGTTTTTGGGCATTTTGTAACATTCCTGTAACACGTTCGTAATCTACGCACACATCTAACGATTTGTCAAGGAAAATTTTTCTAATAAAGCTGAAAACCACTGATACGAAAGGCTACATTCGACTTTTTGCCCTAAAAAGTAGTTTGAACCATCAAACTATTGTACCCTTTTATTAGGAAATCTGAAGGTTTACAGACGTGTTACGAATCTTACACATCTTGTCATTGTGTAAGACAAATCATCAAAATTGGACCACATTTTGCAAAAGTTACTATGGTCCAAATATTAAGCAGGTCAATCAAGGGCTAAACCCTCGATAGCCCTTTAAAACCATTGAAGAATCAACAAAAGAAAGGACTTCACATGCTCACAACCAAAACCAAACAAATTTTAATCATCATCGCGGCTGTCACTGTTGCCATTTTGCTCATCGCAAGCTTTGCTGTATATGGGTATCTCATAACACAGGACCCTAAAGTCGCACAGACCTTCGCTGGTTCTATCGGTGGTGCATTTCTCATCACCGCATTACTCGCAGGACTTGCCTACATCGTACATACGTACTTCAATCAATAGAAAGGTAAACACATGTTTACACTCAAACTACACAGAGAACTCGCATTTGACCCCGATACCAAGACTCACACCTTAGGTATTTGCATTGAAAACGATGAAAGCCCCGTACAATCTTTTGGCCAAGTCTCAGAGCTTTCAAGTCGCGTTTTAGAACAGCTTATCAAAGATCACTTCAAGTTCAAATACTGTCAAAAACACAAGGGCGAACCCTTCATCAAACTCCTTGAAAACAGTCGCACAGCTAACGACATGCTTTACGACATGGACGCAGACCTCAGTAAAGACGTTGCGCTCTTCATCGAGGGTCTTATCCCCGACCATTCAACCTTTGTCTTTAAAATTGACGGTTTCCGTCAAGAGTACATCTATCTAGGCTACGAAGGTAACACCTTGCGCTTCCAACAACGTTTCTACGCTAAAGACGATGACCCTGTTGCTATCATTGAAATCAAAGCATTGGTCAAAGACCTAGTACCACTTACGTCGGTAGATAACGGTTTTCTCGCCAACTACTTGAACGGACGCTGCAAGCGCGAACCCGAAATGGCAGAAGCCTACCTGCGTGAACTAGAAAACCTATAAACCCCGAGGGCTAAACCCTAGAGGGTTTTTCTTTTATGGTGAAAAAGAACATTAGAAATGGAGAAATCACTATGGAATACCTAAACCTCGCTCAAAAACTCATGAATCAACATCCGAATCAAACTATCGTTGTTTTTATCAACCCGTATTACTACATGCTTGATAATAGCATCGTCGAAGTTGGACACTTTTCAAACGCCGAAGAACTAGCTAAAGCTATCGCTGATATTAAGAAAGAACTTAACATCACAGACGACTTCGACCTTAATTGGTTCGACGTCGCCCCTGAAATCCACTAAGAAAGGACCCTCTCATGAAACTCAAAGACCTTATCGCCGTCTGTGGCGCAGAAAACATCACTGTTGCTATCCCACCAAGTTACTTTACGAAAAACAAAGCTCTTTATGACCTCGCTAACCGCACACGTCACACAGACGCTTACGGTTCTTTCCACCGTGAAGGCACACGTGGGTCTAAACCCGTTGAAGGTTATATCACAGCTGTACTTACGGAAGACACCCACTTGCTTAAAATTGACAACGTTCATACAAAATTCTTGCGTCTTTACCGTGACGAGAAACTCATGGCTGATTTCGCTGAAATGACCGTCGCTCATGCCGAACCTATCTTGTATAGTTGGGATGACGCTGAAGCCCTCCGCGTAGTGCTCGTCTACTAGAAAGGACAGTCTATGGACAAATACTATAACGCTAATAGACCCTGCCAAGCGGTCTCTAAAGACTTCATCAAACGCTTTAAACCTAGAAAACCGACGCTTTTAATCGCTATTAACAATTACGAAGACGGCTTTAAATCCTTTAAAGAACGTACCAACTACATCACTTACAGCCAGTATGTTGACGTTTGTTGGCTCTTCTTTGACGATATCGACCACCTTCCTTACGGCGGTAAATCACCCAACATGTTCACCAAGGCGCAAGCCAAAGAACTCATTCATTTTCTTGATAAACATTTTGAAACCAAAGACTTTGACCGTGTGCTCGTTCATTGCTATGCTGGTATCAGCCGCAGTCAAGCGGTAGCCCTCTTTATCGCTAAATACTACCTTAAAAACCAAGACCTCTTCGAAGGTCTCTACCATCAAGAAGGTAAAATCACAGGCGGTAATCACTTCGTTTATGACCTCCTTGAATCAACCTATCAAGAATTACACTAGAAAGGACGCTACATGCCAACTGTCTATAAATCCAAACAAGGCTACTATGTCACGCCTTTTGGTCTCATATCTGATGACCATACCATCGAAGTGACCATTTCTGACGACCTTCACGCCTTTATCTCGAATCGAAAAGAAGAGCCTGTAACCTTTGAAACAATTGCCAAATACTACAAACCGACCATCCCTAGTATTCCCATGGTTGATAACTTACGCGTGCCACCTAAAGCCCGTAACGGCTATAATCAGAACATCGTACGTCTCAATAAACGTCGCCCAAAACCTGAACCCAGGAAACTCTTAGGCGCAGGTGATGAGCTCTATAAACCCTATACAGCTATTAAACAAGCAACAGACAAACGCAACGTTCTCGAAGACGACACTCGTACAGATTTCAAGGGTTGCTATTGGGCTGGTCTTAACCCTGAGAACCTTGTCGACTATGCAACCAATTACACGTTCTACAGGCGTTATCCATCGCTAGCCTACGGCGTTTCGGACAACGCGTCGCAAGTCTTAAACAATCTCGAGCATGCGCTAGACGTTTATCTTACCAAAGATAGCACTCATGACTTCTTCACGCGCGGGAAACGTCTTTACAAGCATCTCACAAAACACCCTGACGCCGTTTGTCTCATCGGGTTCACACCTATCTTCAACCACCATAACGGCGCTTCAGGTGGTTGGCGTTGGCACAAGTGGGGTCGCTACCTCGGTAAACACACCCCTGAGTGCGAATACCTCGATGAAGAAACCAACATTGACTACGTGCTTATTTGGCACCTCTATCCACTCAAAAAGAAAGAAGACTAACTCATGACAATCTCTACTGAAAAAGCTAAAACTATCTTGGACAAGACGCTTGATATCACTGCAATTGAGCTCACAGACGAACAAAAAGCTGACCTTGTCGCTCAACTCAGTCAGCAATCGGTCTCAGCCAAAACGCATGATAAACAAATTGAAGAAGTCTCAGCGCTTATTGAAATCATCGAAAACTACGTTGAAGACCAAGACATTAACGTCGATAACTCTGAACGCATGGAAGCTGTTATGTATGAAGGCATCCCAGCCGATGAAACCAGCGCCTTTTACGGCTCTTGGTATTTCAGCATTGAAGACATGATGATTGAAGAACTTTACTAAATAGAAAGGAAACACCAATGCCTTTTACATTCACAAATGCCTTTGGTGATACCGTCACCGTTACGCTTGAACCTGACCTCTACGTTTATGCCAATCGATTGGCTATTCTAGCTTTTGAATCTGACGGCAGTCTCTATAGCGAATTGACAGTCAATCTTGTTATTTACCCTCTCGACCCTGACGAGTTCTTCTTGGACACCAACAACTTTTCTGAGAACCTCATCCGAGTCCTTGAAACAGAAGGCATCTTCGAACGCACAGGTCAGACACGACCTAGCGGACGCTGTCTTTACCCGATTTGTCGTTTGACCGAAAAAGGGATTGACATCCTACGCCATGCTACATCAGACGAAGACTTAACAGCTCTTTTCGACGATATGATCCAAACAAAAGCCGATAGAAAGGAAGACTAATGACTTCTCTAAATTTAGAAGACCTTTTGAAAAATAACCTCACAGCATCGGACGCAGAAGTCATCAAAGCCTTCAAAGCTTGGGGCGTTGAAGACCCAAACAGTAAAGACTCGTATCACGCTTATGCTAACTTGTTCTCACAAAAAGTTAGCTACTATGACGGTCAGCTCGCCCACAGGGAAATCGAAAAATCGCTTTTACCTACAACATCAAAGAGGGCTTGTCACCTATCGAAAACATCCGACTCTTCAATAGAGCTGTCAGTATTTACGACGAACTTAAAGAGCTCGGCTTGCTCTATAAGACCTTCTTTGAGCTCTACCCCCAAGGCCCTAAAGCCATCATTTACAGTTTTCGATTAGCAGACTACCCTGACTATTCACGTCAGATTATCATCGATTTGGATAAATATACCATCTGCGACGGCACTACTAATAAGTTCGTCGCCTTGACAGAACCGTCTAAACTATCAGAACGTCTCGAAGTGCTAAACCTCATCGTCCGCCTCGTAGACCGCCCTGATGACCAGAAAGCCCAACAGAAACTCGAAATGCTAGAGCAAGGTCATACAGCAGAACAACCGATTAACGCTGTTGACGCTCTTCGTCAAGAACAACAAAAACTGGACGAACAAATGGCGGAATTGCAAGCACGACGAATTACTATCGCACAAAGCATTAGCGACCTTGAACAACAGCGTATACACGCAATCAAAACGAAGGCCGAAAGTGAGCGAATCGCGACGTTCTTAAACAAACATCCTGAACTTACTTACGACGGTTACCATTTCTGTTCAGACCTGAAACCAAGCGTTTACCTGAGCTACAAATATCCGAACGGTGAGCTAACGCTCGACAAAGCCTTAGCGGATATCGAACGTTACCTACAACTCTTGCCAATTCTACAAGCGGATGAAACGCTCATAGGTAACATCGCAGACTGTCTCGAACGTCTCAATGAGGATATCACCTACGACATTCGTCTTAATCCTGATAAGACCGTCACCGTCCACGCGCAAGATTTTGATACCTGGTACAACCACCAAGACGTCAAAGACGGCATTACTATCAGCTATGGCTATCCTGACGATACGGAGCCACTCACTATCTTGTTCGACCTCGAAGAAACCTATGACGACTCAAACGGCTTTAGCGAACTTCCACAAGCCCTTCACGATATGAGCGACCGTATCGCAAAACGCAAGAAAATAACGAAAGGAACAACTGATGACTAAACTCAAGAAACCAATCGTTATCACGGACATCGTTCGTGACCCCTACTACGAGGAAGACTACCTCTTTGACAAAGACACCCTCACCTTGTCGGACAAGGTGACGGTTTTCGTAGGGCCTAACGGTTACGGTAAAACAACCCTAACCAAAGCCATTAAAGAAGGTCTCAAGCGACAAGAGGCTTTCGATTTCGCCAACAATACACACGAGCGCAACCTTAGTCAAGGTTTTCGACGCGCTTTCGCCCCTGACTCAAAAGATACGAATGACGCGGCGACCATCGGTTTCATGGCTTACGACTCACATGCTGATGACCATAGCAATAGTATTTCATCAGCGCTTGCGAATGATAACTTTATGTTGTTTGCTTTGCGTAAAGAATCATCTGAGGGTGAAAATAACCTCTACTCTTTGGCTGAACTCTTCAACAACGCAGGAGCCGTCGCTAAAGAACACCCAAATCTTGAGCAACTAGTCATTTTTGTTGACGGGATTGACTCAGGCTTGTCCGTCGATATGCTTGACCTCATCGTTCGCACGCTCGACATTAAAATCAAACAGGTCGAAAGTCTGAACCCTGACCTTGAAGTTGCCATGGTCTTTACGACCAATAACTACGAAATGACACGAAACTTACCAACATTCGACCCAACCAGCTTTGAACCTGTCTCTTACGACAGCTACGAAGACTTCCGAACGGACATGCTAGCGAAATCAACGCTAAAACAATAAAACTATGAAAATACTAGGGACTAAATCCCTAGTATTTTTTTTTCTTTTGTGATTAACCAAAAGGAGATTACATTATGAGAAATCAACACGTTTACACTAACTACCGCGCAGGTAACCGCAAGAGTCTTAAAGCCCATAAGCGTTTACGTTTCGGGGAACAACTAGAACTCGATTACAACCCGTACGACCTCTACTGCTTCAACCGACGCTTTATTTACGCCCCGGCGCCTAAAGCCGGCAACGACCTCTACGTTCATACCAAAGAGCACGGCAATAGCCAAGTCACATCCTTAGCTGACCCTGAAGCACAAGGCTCCGTTCTTGCCATCTATAGCCACGGCTATGACAAGAACAAAAACTACCGTTACTATTATGACCACAACGGACAAGACCACTATTGGGTGCGCCGTCAAATCAAAACAGCTCGTCAAGGCTTCGGTAGCGCCTCTTACGCCCGTTTTTCAGCTGAAAAACGTCAGGACATCATCGACCAACTAGCCTACGAGCGTGAACTTGAACTAGCACCCGACGACGCAATAGTATGTTACTTATAAACAAAAAAAAAACAGGAGATTATTATGAAAAGACGCATTACTAACGGCAAACCCACCCCAGGTACACTTTTTTACCGCCTCAAGCAATTCAGCCGAAATGAAATGAAGCCAGGGCTTAGTTGCCATCTAAAATCAGGACGTTACGTAACCCCTTGGGGTTTTGCTTCGCACACCATTCGTGTGGCCGCACCGACCAAATCTGTCAAACTCAGCGTTCTACTTGAACTTCATGACGTCTCAGACGACACGCACGTTGCCAATCGTGGACGCTATGTCACATCTGTCGCCGAAGCTCAAAGTATCATCGATGACTACAACTTCTTCAACGAAGACTTAAAATTCTACTTTGTGCGCTACATGCACGAACACAAGGACGCACGCGGTCGTGACATCCGCTCAAAATTAAACAACATCGTTATTTCACGCGGGGTCAATACCCGTACCATTTCAACCCCAAGGGGTATTTACGGCACAGCCTCATATCGTCAAGTTATTACCCGTCTCAAACAAGCCAAAAACCCTTACGACTTGCCTTTCTAAAAACCCAAAAAAAAGGAGATTATTATGAAAAACTTTTACTACGCTAAAGTCCGCAAAGATGCAGAAGACCTCTTCCTCGTACCGTCTCATATTCGTCGCTCAGGCAAGCGCTATCGCACGCGCCGTACCTTGAATCCTGAACGCGACACCTACACCCTTTGGCTCAAGGTTGCCACAAAATCGGTCGACACGACCTTCCACATGGACATCTATCAGTACGACACACGCTTACAGAATAAGTGCCAATACGGTGTATCTATCGCACACATGGAAGACATGGTCGAACGCTACACCAACCGCAACCCAGCCTTTAGTTTCGCCTTTGACCCGACTCGGTTCATCATCAACCGCTTTGACGAGCACGGTCGTCACATCGCTGATGACAGTTCTAAACACCATCAAGCCCCACGTCAAGGGTTTGGAACGGCTATCTACCGTCGCTTTACCCGCAAGACTCACAACCGCCTAAATCGCTAGAAAGGAAGACTTTATGCCTAATCAACACTATAGACGCGGTTTCTACCGCCCTAAAACCCTCATGTTTTACCTAACGTACAGCGACAAGAGTTTTTACGACCTTGAGAACCCTCACGGCCTTAACACGGGTGCCGAATACCTCGTAGAACCTATCGCCGTCGATAGTTTAGCTAAAGCCCAGCTCGTTCTTGACGAAATCAAGCAACGCTCACTCGTCTCATGTAATGGTGTCTTACACACCTTCCGCCGTCGTCGACCAAAACCACTCTCAATCAAAGTCTTTGGTTATCGCTATACCGACCAACGCAAACACGTTACTAAACTAAAACGTAAACAAGACATGGGAAATGCCATCGCACGACGTTTATTTGAGCAATACAACGGCAATACGCGTACCATTGGAGAAAACACGTACAGTGTCCATAGTTATCATATGGTTCCTGAAGACATTTACATAGACTTTGTCACAACTATCTTTAACTATCTTCAAGGAGGTAAAGTCTAATGACGCATTTCGCTAATTTCTGTACCAATTGTGGGGTCTTTGACACGCTGACCTTCACCCCTGAAGAAAACGCTAAAATCAAGCGTTTTGATGACATTGTAACAGCTGTTTGGGAGAAAGCTCGCCGAGGGACGACCGCTTATGACGATTGTAAAGCCAACATCATCAGCGACTTCATTTGTGACCTTGTAGCCATTAACGAAGAGCATTACACCAAGCGTGATTTTCTCAGCTGGTTGGATAAGCCTGAGGGTTTTGAAAAAGCTCTTGATACGTATATGGCGACCTTAGACCAAAAGATCATCGCACGTTATTCGGGCGAATACGCTGAAGACGCCCGCAACATCTCAACCGAACTCTACAATTTTCTATAATTCAGAAAGGAATATCCATGCCTGATTATCAACCGCAAAATCCACAACATAAAAAGCGTTATCAACGGCAGACACCCGTCCTTCATGTACCAACGCGTGACGAATGGCGTAAATTAGGTCAAATCGCAGGCGCTGTTGTCGGGTCGGGAACGGCAATCGCTACGCTTGTCTTTGGTTACAAGGTCATCCACAACTACCTGACTTACACCAAGGACATCGTCATTCAACACGGGCTGTTCCTACTTACTATCTACGGTGTGTTAACCATTGCAAGTCTCATCCTTGCATTGAGCATCAGTTTGCCAGCAACAGCTCGCGGATACTTCGCTATCACCAAGCGCCACCGCCCTGGTTATCTCTTGAGTACAACAGGTAATGGTTTCGCATCCCTTGCATTACACTTTGGTGTAGGGTTCACAGCGTTTAGAGCGATAGAAACCATCGTTGGTCTGACTGGTCGTCTTAAAGACTTGCAGACATTACACCACCCAATCGCCTATGACGTCATGGACTTAACTAGCGCAGATAATACGGCGGACGCCTTCAGCGCGTACACACCCAACATCAACATCTCGTTTGTTCAGCTTGTGTTTACCGTCATCTTTTTGGTTGGCGTCATTACCTCCTTCACTAGACTCAACTTCCTCACCGAAGCCCAAGAGCTTACACCTGAAGAACACGCTGAACGTCAACTTGGACTCAATGCCATTCAAAAATACATTCAAGACCGTCACTATCAACAGATACGCGAACAAGCTGCGGTTTTGCTCTTTATGTATGACCACGTCCATCCTGAAGACTGGATTTGGCAAGATTATCATCCTGAGCACAGCATGCGTACCTATCATAAGGACGAGCATGACGAAATCACAGTGGCTTTTGCCAGTTCAACGAACTTTGACCACTACCTTAAAGCTGTTTGGAAAACCTATGTTGAAGGTCAAGATTTTAAATCAAAGGACTCAACAATCATCATCGACGCTGACGACATGCGCTATGTAAACGTCAATACAGGCACAGCCATCGACGACAACGGCGTGTGTTACACGACTGTCAAAATGTCACGAAACACCCCTGATAACATAAAACAAATGCTAAAGCAATACATTGAAACAGCAGACAAGCGTATTACTGACTATCTTGACTTGTAATTAGAAAGGAAAACTTATGACTCTTTACGAAGTTTGGTATCACGACGCCTGGCGAACCCTTGCCAGCTACGGTCGTCAGACCATTCAATCATCCGTTGACGATTTGACCGAATGGCTCTTGTCGCACAAAGCCGAATGGTACGACGATGAAACACCAATTAAAGATATCGTCGACCAAGCCATCGACCAAAAATTCACCCACATGACTGTCACAGAAATCGTTGTTGATGACGACGGTCATGTGACTTATGACGCCCGCTAGAAAGGAAACCACCATGCTATCATTTCAGAAAATTACTGACTTTGCACGAAGTCACAAAAACTACATTGTCAGCGGAATCATGAACACCGTTTCATCCTACGACAACAATAGAGACTTTAGTATTAGCGTTTCCGTTCTCATCGGAGACCCGACCAAGCCGCAACCGCTATCCCTCACTATTGGCGAAGAATGTGATAATATCGTCACCTATCCTAACCTCAACCTACTCAGCGTTGACATTGACAACACATCACGTAACTTTAGTTATGAGGACTGGCTGATGATTATTGATTGCCGACTCAAAGAATTTGAACGTCGTGTCAACAACTATTAACCAAACCGAAAGATAAACCCCGAGGGCTAAACCCTCGAGGGTTTTTTTTCTTTTGTAGACAATAAACATTCGAAAAGGAGATTACTATGGCTTTTTATATTGATACAACGATTAAAGAATACGACGCCCTCGTATTATCAGACTATTACGACTCACCAATTTCACACCTAGCCACCATTGAGCGTAAATTAAAAGAAGCAGGCGTCACAAAAGGCGTCGTGCTCTTTGATACGCTCTTGAGCAAAGGTAACATGGATACGCGTTTCTTTAAAGCGACCCTTGAAAACAGTCACTTTATCACTAGTACCTTTGAAACCATTACTATTGACAAGAAAAACCCTGTTCGTAAGCACGCTTGCGCCATCATTTCAGGCTTTAATCTTGACAATTCTCTACTAACAGACCTTCAAAAGCGTCTGCTTAAACAAGGACATACCATCTAGCACGAAAGGAAATCTTATGTCTCTCATTGACCTTATTAAAGCGCTAGAACAGCTACAGCCTTATCAAACGTATATCAGTATAGCGTGTATTGTCGGAATGATTGCGCCACTCATTGCTCTCGCCGTTAATAAACCGAAAGACGAAAAACACCTCCTGCTAAATTCGCTTATCACTATGGTGGTCTGTTTCACATCCTTAATAGCGTTTTTATTCATTCTCGACATTCCGTCGCATCATTCGACAGAATACGTCATGACCCGTGACAAATCTCACGTATATTTCAAAAGTAAAACTGAGTACCTTAAGCCAGCGACGTTCGACGTCATTGGTGAAAAGAATAACTACGTTTATGTCGAATACGAAGACGATATTTACAAAATTCCACAAAACAAGTTCAAATAGCGAAAGGAAAATCTTATGTCAGCTCATTCATTCAATGACCTCATCGACTATCTAAAAATCAACCCAAGCCACCTGACACTCATTATAGCTTCATTGTTCACATGCGCGCTTCTACTTGCAGCTATAAGCACCATCACTTACATCAAAGATAAAAATCAACTATCGGACATCTCGTGTATATTGGCTGGCGTCTGTCTTATAAGTTTTGCCTTTACGGCTATATTTGCCGACTCACAACAAGACAAACACTCTGGCGACTACACTATAACCCGTAAAGAGCCTTATCTTTACGTTAATAGCCACACCGAATATCTTGAGTCGGCTAAACTCGAAATCACCAAACAAGACGAGAACTTCGTCTATGCTGAGTACAAAAATAAAACCTATAAAATTCCTCAAATTAGAGATAATTAACGAAAGGAAATCCCTATGTCATTCAACGACCTCATTGATAACCTGACAACCAATCCACCTATCTATGACACGATAATCGTTACGTCATTGTGTTGCGTGTTCGTCTTTATATGCGTTGGTTTATTATCCCTTGGTTCAAATAAACCCAAGGTAACACTCAGCGCAATTATTCTATGTCTTGCGTCCATGGGTACAATCGCCTATGTATCCTTCACAGTAAGTCATCAACAAAGCAAACACGCTAGCGACTATACCCTCTCAAAAGACAACAACTACTTCTACGTCAATAGTCGTACGGAGTACCTAAAGTCCGCCAAGTTTAAAATTCTAGGCGAAGACAAGAATTATATCTACATCCAAAAAGACAGTAAAACATACAACATTCCGCAAATTCAAGAAAGGAAAGCCAAATGAAAACCTACCTCTATCTGTCGGATATTCATGGGAATTTCGAAGCCCTTAAGAATTTGAAAGACTTGCCTGAAATGTTTGACCCCGATTGTCATATCCGCTTTGGCGGTGACTACATTGATGGCTTCGACCTACAACCAAACGCCATCATCAACACGCTTCGTTTTATCAAAGACCTCTGCGATAGAGGTAAAGCTAAAGCTATTATTGGTAACCACGACGACTTTATCCTAAGAGCGGCCTTTAAGCCCCTTGATGACAACTGGTGGTACATGAATGGTCGCAAAGAAACGCTTGAAAATCTAGGCATTGCTTACAGTTCACCTGGAGACTTGCGGGAACAATTGCTGCACTTCTACCATGACGAACTCAACTGGTTGAACCAACTACCGCTTTATTTGGAAGACGGTAAGAACATCCTTGTTCACGCGGGATTTGACCTTGATTTATCCCTTGCTGACCAGGACCATGAAACCATGCTCTGGACACGCGAACCTTACATCAATCCACCAGTTGATATTCATGAAGACTTCAACGGTCGAACAATCATCACGGGTCACACACCAACGGGTCTTATCAAGAAGCAAGACAACCCTAGCCAAAATCACCCTATTCTGTCAGGTGACGTTACAGACGTCAACGGAAACCGTATCACTCGTTATTTTATTGACGGCGGTTCTAAATCAGGTAGTCAAAAAGGAGCTATCAACCTGCTCAAACTCGATGAAAACGGACAAGAACTCTGGCGTGGCTACTTAGACGCTAACGGCGTTCACGAGGTACAGTAATATGCCATACATCGGTCAAAAACGCAGTGTCCGTTCGCAAGAAGCCATTGAAAAAGGACTCGTTGTCAAAAGCCAACTCAAAGCTTGGCAAAAGCGAGCTGTCGACCAAGGCGCCGTGCGACCTTGCGAATGGCATCATACGGGGAAATACTATAATCGCACCAACTACTACGATTTAGACGACTTTGAAGGTCTCGACCCTAAAGACTTTCCACCTGTCAAAGACAAACCAGCTTCTACCAAATGGTACGTCTTAGTATCAGCTCAGTGGGGTGGGACCAAACGTCATCCTAAAATCGTAGGTACGGACGTCAAAGTCTCAAACAAACTCACTAGCCGTCAAGAAAACGCTAAGAAGTATAGCAACTACGGCGGTTACATCGAAACGTTCACAACCGAAGACCAAGCTAAAACCTTCGCACGCACTGCTGAACTTAGAAAGGACTGACTCATGACCGTCAAATATGAAAAACACCAAACGTCTTATGGTTGTGTTAACGAAGCTTACGAGAACGCAGACCACACAAACATTATTCACAGCTTACGCTTTCAACCTAATGACGACCGTCATAAATTCACCGACGAACAAATCACGGAAATCATCGAAACCGTGACCGAAAGTATCGAAAGCCGATATCCTGACGGTCAAGCGCCTTGCAACTTAGCCGTACAACTCATGCGTCTTCATATGAAGCTCATAGCGAGATTTGCCTAAACGCTAACGAATAAATGAAACCATAGACAAAAACCCAAGGGCTAAACCCTTGGGTTTTCTTTTGTTTGGTAAAACTAAAGAAATAAAACAAAGGAAATTATCCATGACGCAACCTACAACCCTCAACAGTACCGCCACGCCCTATGGCAACATCGCCCATGAAACCTACGGCGACCCCATGCAGAGCTTCTTCACTTTCTACCGCACGGATGGTAAAACCGAGCCATTGACACGTGCCCAAGTCGGTGAAATTATAGAAACCACTATCGACGTGTACTGCGACCCTTACGATATGACTGGTCAGGAAACCGCAAAATTTGCTATTGACCTCATGCAGTTTCGCGCCAAACTCGACCAAAATAAATATAAAACTGCACCCTCTTGGAAAGAACTTACGACAAAGGACTAGAATATGAACAAACGCAAACAAATCAAACGCCTGGCGAACGAACTTGCCACCCTCAGTATCTATCACGCGCAGCGCATTGTTAACAAAGAACTCAAGTTGGAACCTATGCTCTACCGCGCCAAACAAACCGCTGAGCAACCCAAGCTTTATGATGACCTTATTGCCGTTGCTAAAGAAATCAATACTATTGCAACAAGCGCTCTTCATCAAGACTCGCACGCTAAAATCGCAGCCTCAATCCGCATTGAAGACGCCCAACGTCGTCTCAAGACCCTCATCAAGGACCTCTAACCAGAAAGGAACCACCCATGGACAAACTTCTCGAACAAGTCGCACAAACCTTAAAAATCCCGACTGACGCTCTTCAAACCGTCATCAATAACTATCCGCAAATCAGGCATGAATATGCTATTTACAAGGCATTACACACTGTCAGTTTTGCATTAGGGGCTCTAGTGTTGTTAAATACTCTCGTAACAGGCATCTTCGCAATCATTATCGCTTCTGACATTGACAAAAAAAAACAACCAGGACGGATTTGACAACGACCAACACAAGCGCAACCGAAAAGCATTTTATATCAGTATCACAACTCTAATTACCGGTATCATCATCGTTACGGTGTGTGAAGTGATATCAGCCTTCGCCGCCCCTGATATCCACCTTATTAAAGACCTTATGAGCCGTTAGAAAGGAAAGCTATGACTGCACAAGACACCTATTACCTTGCCATTCCAATTGTCACTTCCAAAATGGTTGTCTCAGGGGTATTAGACGCTTTCAACCGCTATCTCAAAACCGATTTCACAACAGCTGAAGACCTAGCTAACGCCGTTCAAACCAATGATGATTATCAGCGCGCCTTCTATGTCGATGAGTTTGCTATCGGTCTCATTAGCGTCTCAAAAGACCCTGTAGCGTCTGACCATCAACTAACGGTTGATGACCTCATTGGCGAAACGCTCTAGAAAGGTGACGGATATGACCCCCGACTATCTCTATCGTTTTCTAAGCGACACAACTACATACACAACATTCATTTGTGGCCTTATCACCCTTATCGCTACCTATCATGCGGCTCAGACTGACCTCACACGCTTACAGAAGATCACCTACGGTGTGCTCATCACAGTGACAGCCACACTCTTCGTGTTAGGCCTAGGTCAACTGCTTGATAGCTACCCCATTATCGTTCAATTCAAAAACTAGAAAGGAATCGTATGACACATTACGCCGTTTCGCAGATTGTGAAACTCATCCAAGATAATCTTCACGACGAACGTTACCACGACGTTAGCAAATACCGTATCGACAGTCGCGTTCGCATGCTCATGAAAGACGTGGGCGCTAAACGCTATCCTCCTGTTACCGAAAACGCCAAGTTCAGTCTTGATGAAAACTTCAAGAACCTAGCACTCGCTACACTTACTGACTTCAAACGCACAATAAAACCGACAGACGCTGAAATACAAGCCGAACGCCGTAGGTCTTTCATCAATGACATGGGCGTTACAGAGACTGAACATGAAGGCACGTGGTTCAAACTCGCCAACTTCTACTTCGCACTAGAATATCGCAATGCGCTTCCTGACGGTATGAACCCACAGTCCTTCTGGCAACGCGCTCATCATAAGCTCAAAGATTTCAAGAACATCTATGTGCTCACAACGTACTATAAACCAAAGCACCGTGAAATGGCCATCAAACACTACGCACTTGAAGACCTAGACGCCATTATTAGCCGTCTAGTCCAAGAAGGCATCCTAGACACAGACCGTCTACCCAAATATCTAAAAACAGAAAGCGAGTCTAATGGAAAACCATACAACGAAAACCTACAGCCAGCGCATGAATCAGACAGCCGCCTCTAAATTCGACGTAGTTAACCCCTACCTCGAACAAGGGCAAAAACTCTTAGACTTCGGCTCAGGTGTTACACCTGACTTTATCAAAAACGTTGAAGAACAAGGCGTTGCCTACTACGCTTATGACATTTCACCAAACGTTAACGCTCAATTGGAAGACCTAGGTGTCAAACACTTAACTAGTCTATCTGATGACTGGACAGATACCTTTGACATTATTTATCTGTCAAGCGTCTTTCATGAGCTGATGAGCTACCTATCACGCAGCGCTCGTATGGCAACGCTCAAAGACATCCACAGGGTTCTAAAACCTGGCGGTCGGCTTATCATTCGCGACTGGTCTTGCCCTGAAGACGCTATTACAGACGCCTTACAAGCAACGTCAGACAAGGCAACACGCATTATTGACACATGGCTTGACGCATTAACAGCTAACGGCGTTTTGAACAAACCTATTGTCAAACAGACCAACCTCCACTCAGGAGCGCACTATTACGTCGGTCACCCCAAGGACCTCTACGAACTCATGTTTCACGTTGTTTGGGGACTACCGTCGCTCGAACGCGAAGCGCGTGAGACCTACCATATCGACCGTAAGCTCATCGACAAATGGCTCATCACGCCGTTCGGTTACGACCTTGAACATTACCACGAAGAAACCGACGTCAGTTACTTGCAACATTTGTGGGATTACTTCGATATGGACTACCTCAAATGGCCTACAAAAAGCATCTACGTACTTAAGAAACCTAATTAAAAGACCCTCAGGGTCTTTTTTTTATAGTCTGAAACAGCATATCGTTTTTAAGGGCTCTAGGAAGCTCTCTACACCGTTTAAACTATAGTCTGGTATATTTACCCTAAAGACCTTCTAAAATCGTGTGACAGACGTCTGAGAGCTTCTGAGGACTATTCTAACGCTTTTGTCTGTAGTTTATGTCAAACTGTAGTCTCTAAAAACACCGTAAAATAAGCACATCACTTTTAAGGGCTCTAATT
>ERZ773272.453-NODE-453-length-16451-cov-48.043913_pt1 | contig 16451 bp, 13 predicted proteins | sample MGYA00511891_ERZ773272 | MGnify/ENA primary metagenome ERZ773272 (study PRJEB29015, sample SAMEA2738150) | human oral metagenome | biome: human oral; feature: human-associated habitat; material: saliva | place: China | collected 2198 ...
TCGGCGAGGTCGAGATGAACGGCGCCGCAGCGAACGACGTGACCCTGCTCAAGGATGGCTCCGTGCTGGTCCTCGACAAGAAGGACCGCGACGAAAAGGTAACCCTGCCCTACGTGCTCAACGGTACCACCGGAGAGATTACCACCGCCAGCGAGTACACCACCCTGCCCACCAAGGACCGCCAGGGTAACGACGTTCCCGCATCGGTTCAGCAGCTGAAGGCTAACTCGATTCTGAAGTTCAAGGTTGGCGTGAAGGACACCGACGCGAGCGCAGCTCCGGTGGGCATCACCCCGACTTCGCTGCAGTTTGCGGGTTACCCGACGGTGACCGGTGTGAAGGCTGAGGAGTCGAAGCCGGCTGATCCGAAGCCGGCTGACCCGAAGCCGGCTGACCCGAAGCCTGAGGACAAGAAGGCTGAGGACAAGAAGTCTGACGCTAAGTCCGAGAACACCGCAGAGGCTAAGGATCAGACCTCCAAGGACCAGACTTCCAAGGATCAGGCATCTCAGTCTGATTCCAAGTCTGACGCTAAGACCGGTGCTCAGGACTCCAAGTCTGACTCCAAGTCTGCTCCGGATGCTGTGAAGGCTGATAAGTCCGGTTCGGCTGTGAAGAATGGCGGCTCCTCCGATTCTTCTATCGGTGGTTCCTCGGCAGCTAAGAGCGATGCTGGTTCTTCGCAGGCTGGCTCTTCGCGTGGCGCTTTGGCGAACACCGGTGCTGACGCTGTGATGCCGCTGGTTGCTTTCGCTTCTGTGGCTCTGGTTGCGGGTGCTGCTCTGGTGATGCGCCGCCGCAAGGCATAAAGTGTAGCGTTTAGCTTTCGGGCGTAAATGCTCGATGTAACGCGTGAGAAGGCGGGTATTTTCTCTTTCGGATTCTTCGAATCTGGGGGAGGGGGTACCCGCCTTTTGTGTGCCTGCTTGGGCTAATGCTGGGTGGGTGGTTTTAAAACATGTTTATATATGTGCACTAGCCTGTAAAAATATAGGTTTTGAATGTCGAGAAAAGTCGAGAAAATGTGTAACCCGTGGTGAATGTCGCAGGCGCGCCTCACCTAAACTTTTACATTAATGTGTAAATATAAAAGCATCACAACACCCCTGGTGACCAGGGTTTTTGCCTGCAAGGGCAAGGAAAAACCCCAGAATCGCATCAACCTTCACGTGATACTGAAGGCGAATTAGGGGCTCGCTCATAAAAACACAAAACACACCCACGTCGCTGCTTGTATTTTCCTGGGAAAACACTGAGGATTAGAAGGTAGGTAAATTTATGCGTTACCTACATTTCTGCTTTTCGTGCCGTCGAATATGTCACCGCATATTCACGGGTGTCTCGTTAGCATTCGCATGCGGCATGTGAGCACTTCCGTTACACATTTGAAGGACACACATTGAACCTCACTCCCTCCTCGGGCAAGGCATTGAAGGGGCTCGCCGTCGGCTCCCTCGCGCTCGCAATCTCCGGCGCAGCCATGATTCCTGCCTCCTTCGCAGCACCGAACACCGCAAACCAGACCGCCGCCTCCAGCGCATCGGCTCCTTCCACCGCATCGCTGAGTCGCGTTGTTGACACCTCCGCATCCGTCGCGCAGATTACCCAGGGTCTGCCCGGCCAGTACCAGGTTGCCTACTCCAAGGCGAACCACAAGATCTGGATGGTCGGCGTGGGCGGTAATAGCAACCTCGCCTCCACTATTGCTCGTGTCAACGCAGACACTCTTCAGATTGAAGAAGTGGCAGCGCTTCCCTTCGAGCTGGATAAGAACGGCGAATTTGGCTACATTTCCGCGTACGGCATCACTGTTGATGACGTGTCCGGCACCGTGTGGGTTACTAATACCACCGACAACTCTCTGTCTGTGTTCGACCAGAACACCATGGAGCAGATTTGGACTAACCACGGCATCGCCGAGAGCGACCCGAACTGGATTGAGCATCCCCGCTCCGTGCTGGTGGATCACAACTCCGGCAAGGTGTTCGTGACCGGTCGCTACTATGTGTCCGCTATCGACATGAAGACCTTCGAAGTTACTAAGCTGCAGCTGGAGGGTGCCCCCAATGGCGGTACCCGCTATGTTGGCATGAACATGACCGTTGACGGCGACAAGCTGTACGTTCCTGAGCGCACCGGCGGCAAGGTCTTCGTCATCAACACCCACACGTTCAAGACCGAGCAGGTTATCCAGACCCGCGCCGAGGATTCCACTGTGGAGGTTCGCCCCTCGGACGTCACCATTGACCACTCCGAGAACGAAATTTACGTCTCCTCTCAGGGCGTGAACGGCGTGAACTCCGGTATCTCCGTCTACGACCTGACCACCGGCGAGTTCAAGAAGTTCGTCAAGTTCGGCACCCAGGCGCTGTCCATGGAGAACGATGAGGCGCGCGACCTGGTGTACGTGACCGACTTCGGCACCGGCAAGATCGCTATCTTCGACGCTAAGACCGACCGTGTAATCGGTGAGGTTGAGATGAACGGCGGTAAGGCTAACGACCTGACCATCGCCGAGGACGGCTCCGTCATCGCAGTGGATAAGCAGGATATTGCCAACACCACCGCGGCGGTACCCTACGTGCTGAACGCGAAGACTGGCGACGGCTCCCTGACCGACACCTACACCTCCAAGGCGACCGTGGATCGTAACGGCAAGGCTGTTCCTTCCTCGCAGCAGAAGCTGGTTCCGAACTCCATCGTGAAGTTCTACGCTGAGGTTTCCGAGGGTGAGTTCACCTCCACCGCGACTATTAATCCCGCAAAGGTTCCCTTCCAGGGCTACCCGAAGCAGGCTACCGCAGTGCTGATTGACCCCACCCTGAACTTCGCTGAGGGTACCGTCGACATTACCCGCCCCTACACCTTCCACGTGTCCGGCTACGACTATGACAAGCCTCCGGCCGAAGGTCTCCGCCTGTTCCTGGTCAAGGAGGGCGAGTGGTCGATGGGCTATGACAAGCTGACCGATAGCGAATTGGCAAACATTCAGAAGGTCTCCACTATCGTTCCGGCAAGCGCGTTCGTCTATAACGCACGCACCGGCAAGTACTCCTTCGAAGCAACTCTGCGTGTTCCGGCGAACACCATGCAGTACAGCCAGGGCTACATGCTCGGCACCGTCACTGCTGGTTCGGATGTTGCTACCAACCGCAATTACGATTCGGCTGTTTCGCTGATTGTTAATGACGCGAAGGATGCTGGCAACGCAGATAACCGCAATGAGGCTGATGAGCCGGCATTCCCCGCCGCTGCCTCGGCGTCGCCTTCCGCGTCTGCACCTGCAGCAGCAGAGAAGCCTGCGGCTGAGCAGCCGAAGGATGAACCTTCGAAGACCGAGGAAGCTAACGACCAGATGGGAACTACTACGAAGACCGCGCCGCTGAAGAACTCTTCTTCGGCAAAGTCTGAGTCTCAGCCTAAGAGCTCCGGCGTTGATTCTCAGGTGAGCGCTTCTGCGACCAAGTCTGCGCCTCAGAGCAAGGGCTCGCTGGCTAAGACTGGTGCTCAGAGTGTTCTGAGCCTGGCGGCTGTCGGTGCATTTGCGCTGATCGCTGGTGCTGCTGTGATGGTGCTTCGCCGCCGTAAGGCATAGTTTCTTGCTCTAGTTTGAGCGGATGCGCCCCGTACACTGTGCGGGGCGCATTTTTGTGCCTTGGCGCTGTGGCGTTTTACGGGGTATTTATTGGGTGGAGGCGGGATGTGGTGGCTGTGGAAGCTGCCGGGGGAGTGCCTGGTGTAGCTGGCTGGTATAGCTGAAAAAGAGCCCATACGGTGGGCCCTGCACTCAGTGTAAAATATGTGACCCAATTCACTGCTTTTCGATTTGGTTGTTTCCGGGAACCTCTGTATAGTTATATGTGTTGCCAGGGGGACCTGGTAAAAGAGATGTAAATCTCACGGCCCCATCGTATAGCGGCCTAGTACTCCGCCCTCTCACGGCGGCAACACCGGTTCAAATCCGGTTGGGGTCACACTAGGAAAAAGCCTTGATTCTTCGGAATCAAGGCTTTTTTGTTTATGCCTGACTTATCCAAGAAAGATTAAAAGCGAAAAGCCACATGTGTTTCGAAAAGCCACAATCATGGTGGCTTCTCGAAACACATGTGGCTTCTCGGCGGTATAGAAATTACTGTGCCGACGCCTCAGCAGAAGCAGTAGTAGTCTCCGCCGAACCTGCAGCGGTCGCCTCCGCAGAAGCGCTCGGGCTCAGCGACGGAACCGGCGAAGCAGACGCAGTACCCGGAGCACGACGCACCATGCGCCACGTGCCGTCCTGGTAGTGCGCCACAATCTGGCCAGCCACCGGCTTACCCGGGTACTTGAACACCTCGGTCAGCGGCTGCACACGATCATTGGTCTTGCTGTACACACCAGCACCCTCAGCACCATCAATCACCATCTCGGATGCCCACGTGTAGTAGCCGGTGCGAGTGTCCTTAGTCGGGCGGTCAGCAGTCAGCGACAGAACCATCGGACGCTCCGAACCAATAACCCAGCCGCTCTCCGAAGCGTACATGCTCTGGAAGAACTCAGCCACAGTCGAGTAGTCGCCGGTGTGGTCAATGTTCGTGAAGCGGGTACCGTCACCGGTCAGCAGCAGGTAGTTCAGGGTAGCCTGCCAGTACGCGATGAACGCGTGCAGACCCTCAACACTGTTCTCACGCAGCTTCGCCGGCTCAACCGGGATCGCAACGTTGACAGCCTTGTGCTCCTTGGTGCCGGGCTCAAAAGTGCCGGTGGAGGAGTAATCGGCGAGAACAACCTCACCCTTCATGCTGGGGCCAGGCTCAATGGTGGTGGTTGCCTCCGCGGTGGGGGAGACAGACGGGGTAGCGCTCGCGGTCGAAGACTCGGTAGCGGACGCGCTCGCGGTCGCTGAAGACTCGGAGGAAGACTTGGAGGAGCAAGCGGCAAGAAGCGCTGCGGTGCCCAGGCCCAGTGCGGTCAGGGCGGTGCGGCGGGTATACATGGTAGACATGGGGCTCTTTCTGAGGTGAATAAAGTATGTGCCGGTATTGAACTAATTCCAGAATATCGCAGGGGAGCGGTCAGCCCAATGTTGTGTGCGCCTCCATCACGGTAAAAGCGGCGGTAGATGACGAAAAACACGGGACCTAAGGCTCTCACACGACTACGATATGACCGGGGTTCTAAACGGAGGCGCCGGAGCTACTTGCGCTTGAGCTGGGCGAGCTCGTCGTAAGTTTGGCTGGTTCATTCCAAACCGTCCATGCACCATCCTGATACTCCAAGATAAAGAAGAACTCATAATCACCAGGGCCGCTACTCAATGAGGCCATGGTGAGCTCCCTACCATCTGTGTAGTGGATCTTTGCTTCCTTGTTGTAACGGCCAACACCCAGCCAGCGGTATTGTTGCTCGTCAACCTTCTGCGGAGCATCCTCGGTTAGCTCCGCTGAGAACGGTGCATCAGTGCCGTACACCCAGCCGCTGTTCTTCTCGTAAAATTCGACGAAAGGTTCGGCCTTGTAGATATCATTTTGATTCGTATCCACAACCTTAAGGGGCTCAATATCGCCGGTAATCATAAGGTAATTGAAAGAAGCCAGCCAGAACCCTATGGCGGCGTACATGCCTTCCGTCGTTTTGGCTTTCATCTCTGCAGGAGGGACAGGCTTGGGCGGATTCTCCGCCTTCATCGAGCTGGTTGCGGGAACGTAGGTGCCGCGTGATTCGTAGCTGTTAAACTTCGGCTCACCCTTGTAGGAGCGCTGCGCATCGGCTGTGCTCGGGTTGCTGAGCGGGCGGATATCGCTCGCGCAGGCAGTCAAGGAGGCGAGCGCGGCGGTGGCGGCGATGCCAAAGGCGGCGCGTCGGGTTACGAAGGTAGACATAAGGTACCCTTCAATAGATTATCGGTGTATCTATTTCAGGGTACCTTAGTGCATTTGGGTATGTTTATGATTTTCTCGTTATCAAACCTTGGAAAATGCTACAAAAGATACGTTAGCTAGCGAAAAGTGCCGTTTACTAGGGGAGAGTGTCATAATCCTCCCGTGCCGCCGTTTTCTCGCGCCGCCGCATCCTAAACGTTGAGGCCAGAACCGCTTCCGCCCGAGGAACCGGGAGAAGTCGTCGAGGAATTCTTCGTCTCAACGGTGACCATCCACGCATCGTCTCGATAGTTCAACACAAAAGTGACCTCATCGTTACTGGAATCACCGCTCGACTCACCCACACGAATGTCCCTGTCCTCGGGCACGTAATGGAGAACAGCATCCTTATGGCCACGGACAATACCCTTCCAACGGTATTGCTGATCGTCAACCTTCTGCGGGGTCTCCTCGGTCAGTTCAGCCATGAGCGGCGTATCGGTGCCGTACAGCCACCCTTCACCCTTTGCATACAACTCTACGTACGACTTCATCTTCTGCACGTAGATGCCGTCCAGGTCCACGACCTTGAGCGGTTTAGGGTCACCGGTAATCGCCATATAATTTAGGGAAGCGACCCAGTAGCCCACCGCCGCATACATGCCCGAGGTCGTCTTCGACTTCATATTCTGGGGAGGGACGGGCATGGGCGGGTTCTCTGCCTTCTCCGTGGCGCTTGCGGGGCGGTAGGTTCCGGTGGACTTGTAGCTATTGAACTTCAACTCGCCCTTGTAGGGGCGCATCGGGTCAACTACGCTCGGGTCCTTCAGCGGGCGGATATCGCTGGCGCAGGCGGTCAAGGAGGCGAGCGCGGCGGCAGCGGTGATACCGAAGGCAGTGCGTCGGGTAATGAAGGTAGGCATGAGAACCCCTCAATGGTTTGTTCGTGTGCTTTTAAGCGTACCTGAGCAGGTTAGGTGACACGTTCGAGGCCTGCAAGCTGCTCGTCTGGGGATAGTTCAACACGGCCGTACGCAGGCCATGTAAACAAAAGCCATGCAAGCAAAAAGGGGAAGCTCCCGCACGTAGTCTCAACTACACGGCCTCAACTACACGCGGGAGCTTCTCTCATCGCCATAAGTGGCTAGGACAAGTGGCTAGGATAAGCGACTAGGAACGCGGGTTAGGCACCAGCGCTACTCGCCTCTGACGAGGGGGAATCGGCTTCTTCATCGCTGATCAAGAACCAGGCGCCGTCCTTATAGTCAAACGGAAAATTGGTTGCCTCGCTCTTGGTCGATCCCTCAACCAGGGGAACAGGGTCATGACCTTCAACGCGAGCCTTTGCGTTGGGATCATAGATGATGCGTCCGAGCCAATCGTAACGGTTGGGGCCGCCCGCAACCTTTTTGGGAGCATCAGTCAGCAGCTGAACGGTAACTGGTGCATCCGTGTCATACACCCAGCCCTTACCGGAAGAGTAGATAAGAACGGCATTGGCCTGATCGTTCGCATAGCGGCCTTCGGGGTCAGCCTTCTTGAGAGGCTCGTAATCGCCCGTCATGAACATGTAGTTGAAGCTTGCCACCCAGTAGCAGAGGAACTCGTACATGCCCTCGATGGTCGCCTCGTGCATCTTCTCCGGAACAACAGGCTTCGGCACGTTCTGCGCCTTCTGAGTGTCAGTTGCTCGAACGTATTCGCCGTTCTTCTCATACTTGTCGAGTTTCACCGCGCCCTTGTACGACTTCTTAGCGGAAGAAGTCGCAGAGGCCGAGGGGGATGCGCTCGCAGATTCAGAAGCGCTTGCCGAAGGCGAAGCCTCACCGGAGGCGGAGCTATCAGCCAGCGGGCGGATATCGCTAGCGCAAGCAGTCAGCGCCGCAGCCGCGCCGGCGCCGGTAGCAGCAGCTAGTGCGGCACGTCGAGAAAGAAAAGTAGCCATGAAAAAAATCCTTAAATAATGGGTAGGGCAGGGGATGAAGCTCTGGAGCTTATCAAACCTATAAGTGAGGTAAATCCTCACCCCTAAGGTGAACTCTGCAAAGAATCTCTAGGCGTTATTAGGGGTAGCCTCATTCGATGCTTTAGCGCTCGCCGTGCCTTGTCCGCCTACCCTGGTGGGGAAAATGAACCATTTGCCGTCCCTATACGACATTTTCAGGTCGGAAAGCTCAGGCTCCATGGAAGTGTTCTGGAACATAGGCCTGTTTCCCTTGCCCTCAACATGCACCATCGCTTTAGAGTCCTTGGACAGCGTGACACGCCAGTAATAGAGCGGTTCGCTACTTTCCACCTTTTCAGGTTGAGGGGTCATAATCTCAGCCCGAAGCGCCTGCTCCGTACCGTAAAACCACCCCTCGTCTGCTCCGTAAAAACTCACGTAATTTTCAAAAGCTTTAACGTCCTTGCCGGAGGGGTCAGCTTCCTTCAACGGCTCATCGTCACCGGTGAGTACCAGATAGTTGACGCTGGCAAGCCAAAAACTAAAGGCAGAGTAAGCACCATCAACACTGTTCTCATGCATATTCGCCGGCGGGCGGGGCTTGGGTACATTCTGCGCCTTGTGCGTCTCATCCGCGGGGATGTACTCGCCCCTCTTCTCGTAGTTATCGAACTTTACCGGCCCCAGATAAGACTTCTCAGAAGAACCACCCGCAGAGGCGGAGGCACTAGCAGAGGCGCTAGGGCTTGCAGAAGTGGAAGCCTCACCGGAGGCGGAGCTATCAGCCAGCGGGCGGATATCGCTGGCGCAGGCGCTCAGCATCGTAATAGCGCCTGCACCGGCAACTAGTAGAGCTGCACGTCGAGAAAGGAAAGTCGTCATCAGAAATCCTTAAGTAGTGCGTATCAGAAGATGAAGAAAATTAGCTGTTGTTATCCAGGAGCATGCGCCACATGCCTTCCTTGTACTCCATGATGAACTTCGTCGTGCGAGGAATCGTCTTTTCCTCCTCAACGATAGTCGCATCAGGCTCACCCTCAATGTGATACTTAGCGGCAGGATCATATGCGACGGTCACAAGCCACTCATAACGGTCCGGCTTATTAGCAACCGGCTGAAGCTCATTCTCCGCAATCTCAATCTTGTACGGCTGATCCGAACCGTAAATCCAACCCAGACCCGACTCGTAGAGCTTAATCATGGTCTTAGAATTCTTCAAAAAGGCCTTCGCCGGATCCGCCTGCATCAGCGGCTCAACATCGCCGGTCAGAATCAGATAATTCTGGGAAGCAAGCCAATAACCCATCAGAGCGTAGGCACCCTCGGGGCTGTTCTCCTTCATCTTCTCCGGGATGAGGGGCTTCGGCACGTTCTGCGCCGGCGCATTCGCACTCGCCGCAATGTAGGTGCCGTTCCGCTCGTAGTTATTGAACTTAATCGGGCCAACATACGAGCCAGGAGTGTGATCATCAGTGGGCGAAGGCGACGCAGAGGCGCTCGCAGAAGAAGCCGCACCAGAAGCAGCAGAAGTCGCAGAAGGCGAACCGGAGGAACCGCCGGAACCCTGCGACAGCGGGCGAATATCGCTAGCGCAAGCAGTCAGCGCCGCAAGAATACCGGTCGCACCCACACCCAGGAGAGTACGTCGAGTGAAGAAGGTAGTCATCGGAAGCCCTTCGTTGGAGCCAATACAAAGTAAATCACGCCACACATCGTGGTGTGCATACGCACCCCGTACAGGCCTATCAGTACGTCAATGTATATACATTTAAGGGTACCCGAGAGCCCCAAATAGCTCCGCGACCACCTCGCATGTTCAGAAAATTAAGACCCCACACCCAGCGTTTTACCAGGTGCGGGGTCTTATAACAGAGAAATCACCACGAGAGGAAACCCTCCGCCAGACGGCAACTATGCTGCGCTAGACAGCTCCCACTTGTCGTCCTTGTACTCCAGACGGAACCTCGCCACCTTCTTCTTTGACTCCTCAGCGCTCGTCTCTTTATCAGGCTGACTCCTATAATGCCGCTTCATCTTCGGGTCCATATGGGCGAGGCCCTCCCAAATGAAGGCAGTATTATTGCTGCCGGGAACCTCACGAGGAGCATCAGTCAGCAGCTCAACAATATACGGAGTTTCCGTACCGTACACCCAACCAGCACCCGATGCATACAGCTTGATTGTGCTCTGATACTTCTCCCAGCCGTAGCCCTTATAGTAAACCATCTCAATCGGCTCCGGGTCACCCGTGATCATCAAATGGTTCAAGCTTGCCAGCCAGAAACTCAAGAAAGCGTACGCACCATCAACACTGTGCTCCTTGAAGTTCTCAGGAGGCGCAGGTTTCGGCACATTCTCAGCCGGATTCGTAGCGGTCGCCGCAACATATTTGCCGTTCTCCACATAATTCTCGAAAGTGATGATGCCCTTATACTTCCTGCCCGAAGAACGAAGCCCCGAAGCGGCAGAAGCACTCTCAGACGCCGAAGGAGAAGCGCTCGCAGACGCCGACGCGGAAGCAGTTTCGGAGGCGGTCGCCGCCTCCGACGGAGAAGCCGAGCCGGTGCCGCCAGCTAGCGGACGAATATCGCTGGCACACGCAGTCAACGCAGAAAGCGCGCCAGCAACAGCAACACCCAAGGCAGTACGTCGAGTGAAGAAAGTAGTCATCGGAAGTCCTTCGTCGGAACCTTCACCCCCAAAGCCGTCAGCACGAAGCTCACAACCTGCAGGTAAAGACCGCATGTAGTACGTCAATGTATATACATTAAGCGTACCCGAGGCGCCCTCCGCCGAACCCGAACATCCGCCGGGTTTTCCCCTGGGTGTTCCCTGAGATTCCGCAGAGTTACGGCAGGGTTCCGGCAGAGTTTTGGCACAAAGAAACCCCGCCCACGGTGCATTACCGCAGGCGGGGAAGAAGCCTATCTCAAGCTGTTATGCCTGAACCGTTATGGGGGGCCTAGACAGAAGACCTAGGCAGCAGAAGAGCTAGAAGAAGCGGAAGCCGACGAAGAAGAGCCTTCATCGCCGGTGAGCATAATCCACTTACCGTCCTTGTATTCCACGGCAACCTTCGCCAGCTTGCCATTCGGGCTAGAAGCGGTCTTAAAGGGCTGGTCAGACTTGCCCTCAATGTGAATCTTCGCATCGGCGCTGTAGTTCATGTATGCCGGCCAGTCGTAACGGGTACCTTTACCGGACGCCTTCTTCGGTGAACCACTAGTCAGCTCAAGAGTAACCGGGGTATCCGTACCGTACATCCAGCCCAGATCGTTCTCGTACATGATCGTAAGTTCCTGCAGGCTCTTCGCATACACATCTGCAGGGTCAGCCTTCTTCATCGGCTCAGTATCACCGGTCATTAGCGCATAGTTAAAGCTTGCCAGCCAGTAGCCAATGAACGCGTACATGCCATCAACGTTATCTTCGTTCATGTTCGCCGGGGCGAGGGGCTTGGGCACGTTCTGCGCCTTCTTCTCGGCAGTGGCGGGAACGTATTCGCCGTTCTTCTCGAAGTTATCGAACTTCACGAAGCCCTTATAGGACTTGTCCGAAGAAGCAGCAGCCGAGGCGCTTTCGGAAGCACCCGCGGAAGCAGAGCTAGACGCTGAACCTTCAGCCGTCGGGCGAATATCGCTAGCACACGCAGTCAATGCAGCCAGCACACCGGCACCGGTCGCACCCAGTGCCACGCGGCGGGACATACCGGCAGAAGTGGAGGAAGGGCTCGTCATAATCAGCCTTTCATAGGAAGTCAACAAAGGAAATTGAGTGAGTTGACAACCCCATCATACCGGCAAACAGACAGACACCCATCAGCGGTCGTCATTTGGCGCCGATGACAAAGCAACCTAATACCACTGCAAAGCATCACGAGTCTCAACATAAAGAAACCCCGCCCACGGTACATTACCGCAGGCGGGGGAGAAACCTATCTCAAACCGTTAGGCATGAACCGCTCATCAGAGAGCAATGCTTAGACAGAAGAGGACCCGCCGGCGCCACCAGCCACAGACGAGCCATCCTCACTGCTGACCATAATCCACTTACCGTCCTTGTACTCTACACCAACCCTCGTTAGATCCCGCGAACTATCCTCCATAAAGGGCTCATCAGGGCGACCCTCGGTGTGAATCTTCATATCGGGGTTGTATTTCATGTACGCCAACCAGTCATAGCGAGTTCTGCTACCGGAAATTTTCTGCGGCGCATCAGAGAGCAGCTCAAGAGTAACAGCAGTATCCGCACCGTAGAGCCAGCCCACATTATTTTCATAAGCAATCGTCAAAGTCTGGTAATCCTGCAGTGCCTCCGCAGACTCAGCCTTCTTCAACGGATCGGCATCGCCGGTCATCATCATGTAGTTGAAGCTCGCCAGCCAGTAACCAATGAAGGCGTAAATACCATCAACGTTCTGCTCGTTCATGTTCGCCGGAACGAGAGGTTTCGGCACGTTCTGCGCCTTCTTCTCGGCAGTGGCGGGAATGTACTCGCCGTTCTTCTCGAAGTTATCGAACTTCACAAAGCCCTTGTAGGCCTTGCTGGAAGAAGCAGACGCCGAAGCACTAGCCGAAGCACTCGCGGATGCGCTTTCGGACGCACTCGCAGAAGCCTCACCGGAGGGGGAGCTATCAGCCAACGGGCGAATATCGCTAGCGCACGCAGTCAATGCAGCCAGTACGCCGGCACCGGTTGCACCCAGTGCCACGCGGCGGCTCACGCCAGCAGAAGTGGGGGAAGGGCTCGTCATGATCAGCCTTTCAAAGGAAGTCAACAAAAGAAAATGAGTGAGTTGACACCCTCATCATACCCTAAACACGTGAGTAGCTATCAAATGTCGCTACTTATGTCCTTTCGCGAAGAAAAACTTCAAAAGCTGCAATGAGTGCACTATGACGCTGAGGGGCTCGCAGACTCCGTGCTCTTATCAGCGTCCTTATCCTGCTGAGTGCTCATAAACCAAGCGCCCTCCTTATACTCCACAACAATCCTCATCGCCTGGCCCTGCGCATCCGCCGCCCCAACCAGGGACTTATCGCGGTTATCACCCTCCGTCAGATGCCTCTTCGCATTCTGATCAACCAGAGAACGGGCACGCCAGAAATAAAGAATACGGTCGCCCTCAACCTGAGTGGGAGTATCCGTCAACAGGTACACAGACATCGGCTCACTCGTGTCATAAATCCAGCCGCGCCCCGTCTCATAGAGCTTAACCATCGGCTCAAGCTCCTTGGTGTAGTCAGTGCTAAGATCCGTCTTCTTCATCGGCTCAATATCACCCGTCAACGCCAAATAATTAAAGCTAGAAATCCAATAGCCAATCAGCGCATAAATACCGTCAATACTCAGCTCCTGCACCTTCTCCGGCATGATCGGTTTGGGTACATTCTGCGCCTTCTTCTCGGCAGTGGCAGGAACGTACTCGCCGGTCTTCTCAAAGTTATCGAAAGTGACCTTACCCTTATACGACTTATTCGCAGGCGGCAACGCCGGCGAAGCAGACGGGCTCGCCGAATCAGAAGCGGCAACATCAACCGGCGGATGCACCGTACGCGCACACGCAGACAACACAGCGGCAAGACCAACACCGCCCGCACCCAACACGGCGCGGCGGCTCAAAGCGACGGGCTTAGAAGAAGAGCTAGTCATCAGCAGTCTTTCGGTGAGGTCAACGGACGAGTCAATGGATGAGGGGGGAGTGAGTCGACACCCCCATCATACCGGGCGCACCTTATAGCAACCGCAAAGCGCAGGATAGCAACCGTGAAGCACAGGCGAACAACAAATAGCCGGGCATGTGAAGACACCCCGCAGCTGCCACACAACAAAAGACAGCTACGGGGTGAACAACGTAATACGCTTCGACGGAACCGGAGGCACCGGCTAACAGAGCGACTAACAGAACAGCTAACGGAGCAGATGCGCAAAATTGCGGCGCGCCTGAGCCACCTTCGGGCTCACCACAAACGCACAATAACCCTGCGCCGGATTCAACGCGTAATAGTTCTGGTGATACTCCTCAGCCTCATAGAACACGCCCAGAGGCTTAATCTCCGTAACAATGGGGGAGGAGTACAGCTGCTGAGCACGCGCCACCGCACACTCAAACGCCTCACGCTGCTGCTCATCCGCGTAGAAAAGCACCGAACGGTACTGTGAACCGGTATCCGCACCCTGACGATCCCAGCTAGTCGGGTCGTGGCTCGTGAAGAAAATATCCAACACCGTATCCAGGTCAATTACCTGCGGGTCAAAGCTGAGCTTCAGCGCCTCCTGATGCCCGGTCGTACCCGAACACACCGAACGATAATCAGGGTCGGGAGTATCGCCGCCCGTGTAGCCGCAGACGCTCGCCTCAACCCCGCAGAACTGGCGGTACACCGCATCCAGGCACCAGAAACAGCCGCCGGCAAGTACAACATCAGTCATGATTCCTCCTCGAATAGTGAGTCTTGAACTAACATTTAGAAAACTACACTACCTAAAGAACACCGCCGCGCCGCACAATATTCCTGCACAGCCGCAGGCTTCGGTGTAAACCGCCCGCAGTCCCGCCCCCTGTCCCGCCGCGCCACCTGCCACAATAGAGGTATGACTGAAAAACTAGAAACCCCCACCCTCGCAGAAGTCGTCGACGCCTTCCACACGCTCTTCTCGCCGCAACTCGCCGCCGGATGGGACGCCTCCGGCCTCGTCGCCGGACGTGGCGCCGCTAAAGTGAGCACCGTCCTCTTCGCAGTAGACGCCCTCACCGCCACCGCCGAAGAAGCCGTAGCCGAAGGCGCGCAGCTGCTTATCACCCACCATCCGCTGCTACTTCGCGGCGCAAAGTTCATCCCCGACAGCGACTACAAAGGCAACGTTCTGCACATCCTCATCGAGGGCGGATGTGGCCTGCTTGGCGCGCACACCAATGCAGATGCCGCCGTTGAAGGCGTGAATGAAGCACTCTGCGACGCCATCGGCCTGATCGATCGCGAGCCGCTCACCGAAGCGCAAACCCAGGTACTCGACGAACAGGAACACGCGGTAGGCACCGGCCGCCTCGGCACCCTGCCCGAAGAAATCACCCTGAAGGAGCTTGCCGAGCGCCTCGCTGCGGCACTGCCCGCAACCGCCGGCGGCCTGCGCATCGCCGGACGCGCCGACCAGCCGATCCGCCGCGTCGCCCTCTGCGGTGGTGCCGGTGACTCCCTCTTCGATGCTGTGCGCGCTACCGACGCGCAGGTGTACATTACCGCCGACCTGCGCCACCACCCCGCCAGCGAATTCCGCGAAACCGCACGAGTTGACGGCAGTAACATCGCCCTGATTGACTGCTCCCACGCCGCCAGCGAATCGCTGTGGTTGCGTTCGGCGGCAAACCGCCTGCGCGCCCTGCTCGCTGAGCGCGGTTTCACCATCGAAACGAAGCTGTCTGCACTCAACAGTGACCCGTGGGACTTCACCGTCTCCACCGGCGTGGCAACCGGTCAGGATGCGCGCTCGGCAAGCACCGCCGCAGCCCCCGCGTGGGAACTCTAGGGCGAGAATTCTAGGGGCGAGAACTCTAGAAGAATCCGCGCGGATTCCCTCAGCGCGTAAGAGCCCGGGCACCCCGTCCGTTGTGACGAGGTGCCCGGGCTAGAACCGGCCGGCCTACTTAGTTACCTGGCCTACTTAGTTAGCAATGCGATACAGACCGGTAGTGATAGGGTTCATCACACGATGCCGGTAATAAAACAACATCCACTCCAACTCAATGCGGGTCACAGCATGATTCGGTTCAAACATGCCGGTCTCGGGAGTAATAACATTCTGCTGGGTAGCCCACAGAATCTCACGATAGAATGCGGAATCCGGCGTAACATCCGGGAATGACGAAACACCCGATACTTCCGGTGAACCAGACGCACGGTAAATCATTGCGGCAACGGTTGCATTCGTGAGACTGTCCTCCGCATGGAACTTTCCGTCAGGTCCGCCGAAGGTAACACCCTTTTCACGAGCCCAAATGTAGGCGGCGTAGTTCGGATCGTCCGTCTTCACATCCGGCCACGGGGAGACTTCAGGAAGGTCCACCTTGGGGCTGCCCTTCATCTCATAAAGGGCGGAAGCCAGCTCACCGCGGGTGGCGGGCTGATTCCGTTCCTCGTCGTTCAGCGATGTCGAAAAGTACATACGTTCCTCTACGGGTACGTAAGCATTCGTGAACCGCTGGACACCCTCAAACTTCAAATCCTGGTGCGCCAAAAGAACGCCGCGGTGCTCCGGGGCAAAACCCACCATCGGGGTGATGAGAGTCTTATCCGTCTTGCTGGGGTAACCGTAGTCGCTCCACGCCTCAATGACGTACTGCTTGGACGGATCCAGCGTGTTCGCGGGAATCTTGAGATTGACGAAAGCGAAGCCTCCCTCCAGGCCCGTCTCGTATTCATCATCACCGTGGACGTAACGCTTCATCTCGCTCATAACCAGGACGGGGGAACCCGTGCCCTTCTCACGAATGACGTACATCATGCCCTCAGCACCGGGGATGTCAGTCCCTACGAAGCCCTGACCCTGAATCAGCAGCTCCTGATCCTTCGTGGGGTCCTTCAAAGCGTCGTATTTCAACTTAGGTGCGAAGGTATCGAAGTGATAATCATTGGTGCTCAGACCGTGATGCGTCACAACGTTCTTGCGAG
>ERZ773272.455-NODE-455-length-16394-cov-10.024910_pt1 | contig 16394 bp, 15 predicted proteins | sample MGYA00511891_ERZ773272 | MGnify/ENA primary metagenome ERZ773272 (study PRJEB29015, sample SAMEA2738150) | human oral metagenome | biome: human oral; feature: human-associated habitat; material: saliva | place: China | collected 2198 ...
ATAAATCACAAGAAAAAAAGAACACCCTTATGCAAGAGTATTCTTCCTCAAAATCTGAGATGAGCGAACTGTATCAAATTAGGAAAAACTACCAGAAATATATGGGAAAAGAGATGGAGAGGTAACTTCTCTTTTTATTTGGCTAAATATAATTATAACGCTTATAACATAAAAATTTCAGACTGTTTTTTTAATAATTATCAGCACTAAAATTTATATAGATGATACAGAAAGAAAGGATAATTATTATGTGTGTTGCAAGGTATAAGACCGGTATTTAGGTTTAATGTAGTAATCGTTTCTAGTTATTTAATAAAGAGAGGAGAAAATATGTTTAAGAAAATAATTACAGCAGTACTAGCTACATTAATGCTTTTAATCGTTTTGCCAACTAAAGTTTTAGCTGAAGAAACAGAAAATAATATTACAGATGAATATAAATATACTGATTCAGATGGTAAAACTCATCAATATTACGATGTTCATGGAAATCCACTTACAATTAGTGAAGTTGAACAGTTAATGCAACCAAAATTAGTATCATTAGAAATTCAACCAACAAGAGTACCAATTTATCCGGAAGCCGATGTTGTTCTTGTAAATTCTTATTATGAAACAACAGGAACTCGTAGACAAGTATCCCCAACTGTTATTGGACCAGCCACGCTTACGTATGGACAGTCTGTTTCGGAATCGAGTTCTATTTCTGTAAATTTTGGAGCTGAAATTAATAGTAGAATTTTTAGAGCACTTGCACTACGATTTGGAGTTACATATACACAAACAACTACTTCAAATACTTCATTTGGTGCTTCCTTCCCAGTTCCTGCAGGTAAACAAGGTGCAGTTTTTTTCACTCCACAATTTTATTCTGGATATTGTACATATGTTGATACAAACTATCAAGGGACTGGAACATATGTTTCATTTCCAAAAATGAATGGAGTTTTTACCGCTGGAGTTTATGAATTGATTACTTGGTAATTAGCATCTAGTTTAGTTGTTTTTGATAATTAATCATATATTTCTTTGAATATGTTAGCAATCTTTTAAGAACATAGCATTCTAGAGATAGGAGGTAAATAATGAAAAAAAGTATATCAGTTATATTATTGATGGCAGTTATATTAAATTTGTTGACAGGGTGTACTGTTCAAAACCAAAGTGAACAAAAACATAAATCTTCTGAACATAATCAATCTAAGAAAGAAGAAACTGCTAAAGAAGAAACTGCTATTGATATTAATAAATTGTCATCACTACATGAAATTTCAATCTCTGAAGAATCCTTATCAGATAAGTCTAAATTTTTTGATTTGGAAGGCAATCCGATTGACATGAGAGAAATATCATTAAAAAGAGGTGAATATTATATAATTGATGATTGTTCTATAGCTATTAGTGAAGTGATTTTATCTCCTATTCAGATTGATGCAAATTATAAAGTTTTAAAAGATCAATACATTGAATTTGCAAATATTGCAAGTTATTCAAGTGTTGAAAATGACAACATACAGATGAAAAATATATTGCAACGTATTATTGGTTTTAATACGATACTTCCAATATCACATAACTTAAGCCAAATACAATTTGTCCCATCTTCAGATATTGTTATTACAATCTATTTCTATCCAATTTGTTATAAAGTGGATGCAATTAATTACTCATTTTATACATTAAAAGGAGCTCATCAATTTGACGGATTATATTGTGATGGCATTTATGAAATTCGAATAGTTGAATAGTTAAAAAATTTTTAATCAATAGTATATAACCATAATGTTGTAACAGCGTAATTTTAAATAATTACGCTGTTACTTTATATTACTTCTATGAAATTGAATTGGTAATTTGCTACACAGTTTTTAGGAATTATTTTAAATTACCTATTGAAATAAATGAGTTAGTATTTCTTTTATGATTTCATCAGTATTTTCTTCGGATATATTGTTGGAAAAAACTTCTATTATTCCTTGTAATTTATGTCCATGATAATTATCACACACAGTACAGAAACTTAACGTTTTCTCATTATTTGAAATATATTTTAATTTTATATCCATATTTTTAATTATGAGTTGAGTATAACTTTCTTCTTCATCTGGAATTTTTGTAATTTTGTAAGGTAAATAAATATCACAAATATATAGTGAAATATCGTACTCTTTTTGATTTCTGTACGATTTTATCTTGTACTTATAATAATTTCCAATTATTTGTGGCTTTGCAAAATAGTTTCTGTGTATTTCAATTTTACCAGTAATTAAATTTTCTAGTCCACAATCCCATGGTGGAACACCAACTTTGCATCCAAGTATATCACTATAGTCAAAATTTAAATAAGACGTATGTAGACTTTCTTTTTTTGACTGCTCTGTATCTAACTCAGTATTTCGATAAAACTGATATTGAGGATATTCTGCTAGTGGCCCCATTAATAATAAAGGAGTTAATACACATATTAATATTATAGTAAATATAGTTATAATTCCCAAAAATAACCAGTGTATTATAATTTTTTTTGTCATTTATATAAGCCTACACTAGATGCTACCCAATTTGCATTTACTACCGCTCTATAATTATTACTGTCTAAAAATGTAAATGAACCATCCCCATTATCCGTATAACCAACCCATGTATCTATACATTTATAGTATTTAGAATCGTCACTGACGGCATATCCAGCTACCCAATGATCTCCATATTCACTTCCAAGGAGTGATACTAATCCGAGACAAATTACTCTATCTTGTTCAATTTGTGGGATAACATCTATATTTAATAGTTTAAATTTTGCCACATATCCATGATGTCCATAATGTTTTTCATAAATATTAAAATACCCATTAATCCCTGAAACTAAATGTGTTGGGAGAGTTCCATTCTGATGTGGAAAATCAATTGCATACCACATTGCTTCAAATAATCTTCCAGGATTATTTGAAAATTGAGTGCGCATAATTGTAGGGACAATATTATTATCAATATAATCATCCGAATAAGCTAACATAATTGTAGCCGCAACAGTTCCACATATTCCTTTTGGATTAAGTTTATCATTAGAATATGTTGGATAATGTCCCCAATTATATAATCTCATTTTATCTTCCGATATACCTATCCATGATACATTATATTCTTCTGGCGTATGCTTAGGTTCTGTAGATGGCTTGCTTTTATCATCTTTTGATTGAACACATTTAAAATTTGCTATATCATCATTTTCTAACATTCTTTCGTTAGCTTCACTAATCATTTGTTCTGCTTCATTATTTTCTGAAAGACTTCTGGAAAATCTTCTTGCAGTGTTTAAAGAATTACAACTACCATAATTATGTGGTCCATAATAAAGTTTATATTGTTCAACTTCTTTCTTATATGGAGAATCTATACCTACAGCGTATTCAGATAACCATAATTTTGTTCTAGTAAAAATAGCATATCCTTGTGGTTCAAGTTCTGCCAAAATATATGTCGGTTTGTTATTTATGTCATACAAAACATCTATAGTTTTAACCGTATAAATTTGTTGTTCTATATTGCTTATGGATTCCGCTATAATATTTATTGCATACTCTTTTTCTTCTTCTGTCAATTCACTATCATTATCTGCCGATACAAAAGATATAGGATGTATACATATCAACATAAATAAAGAAATAATAAAGCAAAACCCTCGTCTAAAATTATTCATAAGTCCTCCTATTATTTAATCAAATTATCTGACTCAATTTTAAAAAAAAACAATTCTTAAATTAATGTTATCAATGGGTGTATGATTATTACGATGAGCGCTTCTTATAGTACATATTAATTTGAAATTGTCCACATAAAAAATTACTACATCAAACTTAAATACCTGTCTTATACCTAGCAACACATAGATGATAAATATTATATTCCTTCATACAATGTATCCCCTTTTCTTGTTATCTTTATAACTTCATCATAGAGACTTTACTGCAAATTACTAGTCTGTTATTTGAGTTCAAAAAGAATTATAATAAATATATTGAAGACAAGAAACCCAAATATGTATAGTTAGTACTTTGGTATTTAATAATTCTAATATTGCTACGCTCTTATAAAAAACGCTTTCTTCGATCCAGGTATGAGGTACTATTAAACAACTGTCTTATTACTATTCACCAGCATCTTTAATAATACCTGGTTGAACTCTAATTCCTCATCCTTATGTGTCCATGGTTTGTGTAGAATCGTCCATCTACCATCTGTTGCAACTCCCATGACTCCAATATACTTTGCTTTCTTCAGGTAATCTTTGTATCTATCATTGATTACCTTTTCTTTTTCTAATGGAATTACTATAAAAGACTTATGACAGAAACGGCTATTTTCTTCAGCTTGTGCTATAGCCTTCTTAATATCATCCAGTTTGAACTCGAAGGATACAAATTGGATTGCTGTTTCTTTTGTTGTTTTATTTTCCACCAATTCTGCAGTAAGCAGATCTACACCACCATGTCTTGCAACGCTTTCAAATTGACTGGCAAGGATATTAGTTCTGTATTTATATTTATCCCAAAACGCTTCCTTTAAGCGTACTTCTTCTACAAACTTTATAGTATTCATTATGACTTCTCCTTATTTTGCGGCACCTAATCCAAATCCTGCAGTAGGAATCAATGATTGTTTCTCCTGCAGTTGTTCAACACCTGTTTTTAACTCTGCAGATAACTGAGGATCACCAGACAGTAGGTCTTTCTTACTATCAAATGCATCACTAATCTTTTGGTCTGCATCATAATGCTCTTGAACGTTATACACTCTCACATTACGCAATCTTCTTGTTTCTCCAGGAACATACTTCTTCTTATTCTTGTAGAAGGAATACTTCTTATAATTACGCATTCTGAAGATATATGCCTTCTTTCTTGCACTGACAATAACTGCATCACCCATAGATAATTGTTGTAATTGATCCGTAGAAATAACTGGAGCCTCCTCATAGGAACCTTTATCCGATTTCCACACAAGCTTTTTACCACTCATGGCTGAAATACGCTTGATTGTATCCATATCTTTACCATATAGATAAATAAAGTTAGCTGAGTTATTTTCTATAATTGATTCAACATCTCTTTCTGGAAACAAGAGATAAGACACACTAGACTGTCCATCCATATCCACTAATAGTGTTTTCTTTCCTTCCTTCGCAAATCCTGCAGCTAAATTGATACTGGTAAGTGTTTTTCCAACACCACCTTTAACATTCCAAATTGATGTAATCATATTCATCTTCCTTTCTTAAATTCCATATCTGTATTTCATCCGGAATTCTTCAATTTCCTGATCAAAATCTTCAATTAGAGAATCCAGATTTTCTTGAACTCTCACAACATTCATAAACGGTGAGAATGATAGTTTTAGTTTTCTGTTTCCTCCAACTTTCTTATTGAAAAAGCCATTTTTAAAACGATTTAAGTATCTCTTTGCAAGTGCCATGAAGCGGTCATAAGTCTTAGCATTTTGTATAAAATAACCATCTCTGACGGCAATCCATTCTTCTTGCAGCTCGTTTTCAATATGATGTATTGCATTATTGATTCTCGTTAGATTGATATTTTGATATTGATTCAGCCAATCATGTCTCTTAAGTTTTGGAATATTGAATTCTTTCGTAAATTGGACTTTCAATTTAACAAAAGTTGCAACAATGCACTGTCTTAGATGCTTCAACAATCTATCAAATCCAATTCTTTCCTTTCGGTTGGAATGTTTTCTAGCAAAACCATCAGCACTGAACATTCGACTCTTTAAACTGAAATGAGATACCCAAGTTTTTCTAATATCTCCAGCACTAACAATCTTTTTAGCTTCTGGATCAGCAGCTTTGCATAATCGTCCAGTTACTTTGTTTTGATAACGGTCACTTTTCCAGCGGTCTACATAAACAATCTCCTCTGCACTGTAATAACGCTCAGATATGAGAATTCGTAAATATCTACCCTTTCCTCGTGTCACCAAGAAAGCAACATACGGTAACGCTTTATCATCTCCAAAGATTTCATCCATGATGGAGCAAGCACACGGCTTACAATCCTGAATGCTATCTGGAATCAAAATCTCTAAGGACTTTGCTTGAATGTTGTTGCTATGAGTTCTCTTTCCTGCTCGAAGAATCTCAAACTGTTCCAGTTGAGAGAAAAATTCTAAATAACCTAGAGAAGCTACAGTAGCATCAACGACTAATTCACCACCAGTTTCAGCAAACCACTCAGAAATACTTAAGACTGATTGAAGGTCATCAAACAGATGGCTACGGTTGAAAAATGAATGCATAAGGTCCCTTTCATCTTATTAACTACACATCATAGGTATCCTATGTTGTTTTTTTTATTTTATTTGTGATTTTTAATAAATCTTTAACATCTATAAAATTGCTTTTTTTTGTTAAATCTTATATATTTATATATGCAAAGAGGTCGATATGAGGTGGCTATTCAGGTCGTACTGAGGGTATCTGAGTATCTGAATCCTCTATTAATGCACTCTTTTCCCTTAATCACAGAACTCATTCCGGCAAGTTTGAGCGTTCGGTGATTTTTTTATTTATAATCATCTGGATTTTCTTTTTTATCTTTTTCTATAGTTTTTGCTAACCCAGAAAAGAATTCAGTAGAATCAATATCTAATGCTCTACAATACTCAAAGAAATAATGAAGTGATATTCTTGGGATATCTCCTCGGTTATACTTCATAAATATAATCATTTTCATACCAATCATGCGTGCTAGAGTGTCATGACTGATATACTCTCTATCTTCCTTATTCCTCTCCTGGAGATCAGCAAGAAGATATCGCCAAGCCACAAGATCCTCTTTAAATCTAACCGTTTTTCTACATTTATCTACCATCTGCTAGTTCTCCTTTCCATTCCAAATTGATTCCGTAAAACGCAAAAATAGGTAGCTATAAGTTACCTATAGCTACCTATTTGAATGTAATGGAGCTGTGCAGTACCATCGAATATAACTGCCAATCCCCTGTATGAGTTTGACATTCGAGCAGTCATACCAGCCGCAGTTATAAAACATATCATTTTTCAGATGCCCAAAGAGACCTTCGAAAGTAGCATTATCTAGCAAACAGCCCATCTTAGATATCGACCTTGTAAACCCAGAATCACTAACTATTTTGATCCATCCCAGCCATCGATAATAGCATCCTAAATCTGAATAAATAATGGGTTTCTCTCCTAGATTCATTGTGCTGATAGCATCTCTCAGCATTGCGTTCACCAAATTGGCATTAGGCGAGACTCCCATCCTCTAACTGACAGACATTCCATCAAAACAGTCAATGACAGGGGATAGATATACTTTCCCAGACAGAATGGAAAATTCTGTGATATACGCGAGGCACTTTTCATTCGATTTATTTGCATGAAAATCACAATTGACGAAATATGAAATTCTCTGATGCCACACTAAGTTCACACTGATAAGAGTTGTATTTATGTTCCCTACGCATCTTGACAACATAGGAGCTTACTTCATGATTCTGCGGATGTTCTTTCTTAAAGCAGAGTTTTGGCAGTGGGTATTTATTCTTCAGAGTACCGGTTATTACTGCCTTCTCTCCGTTCCTGAGAGTTGCCTGATGTGGAATTTGTTTTTTCACTTCAGGCCGGAGTTGTTGACATAGAAGATCCCTTTGCTAAAGCAAAAATAAGCATTACTACTATATTTCAAAATTGAAATTAGCATTGTAATATCTGAATATGCACCAGCAACTACCAGTATAAACAAAAATGATATTATACTTGAAATCTTATATTTTAAAAATAAAGTTAAAATCAGGCTTAGAAATACAACAGGAAGGGTTATAACAATATTTGGAAATAATAATATTTTCATCATTTGCTTTTTATTAACCTTTTCTGTGCAATACGTCAATAATGAAGCTTGATAAGCGTAAATGCATTTTTCTTCTTCATTAGAGTATGAAATACAGTGCAAGAGCTCATGACAATAAAACAAAGGAATTAAAATAAATAAACCGATGACATCAAAAATTATAGTTTCATATAAATTGAATTTTGCGCTGTGTAACATACTATAAAAGTTCCAAACACATGGTATGGCAATTACAATAAGTGAGATAATTTTTTCTTTTAAATTTATTGATACTTTTGAATAATTTGTAGTATCTGTTTCTTTCAATTCATTATATGACTTAAGCCATCCACAAAATTTAATCATATAATCGACCCCCCTTTTAAAATTTTATGATAGAGTGAAAAAATTTTTAATTAGACAATATACAGTAAGAGTTAAAAAATCAGTTAAATATATTACATTCAAAAATTAGAGGGAGAGAATGTTTCTCCCCCTCTCTAATTTTTGTTAACTGCAAACATCTTTTACTGAGGCAGTCTGAGCAATTGATAAACAAGTAACTATAATGGTAATAATAGTAGTCTTAATCGACTGTGGATTTACTGTCCCACCATCATTGCCACCAATGATAGCTAAAGACTCAAGTTCATCTAAATCAACTTCTCGACTCATAACTTTTTCCATATAATCCTCCTTTCTAGCGATGCTTCTATTCAGGATTAGTAAAATCCTAATAAATCGCTGCCAAAAATTGTTTTATACAGTAAGATTATATTTTTCTGTATTTTTATCTATTGCGTATCCCATTGAAGCATCTTTTATCTTTAACTATATTTTAATTCATTAATTCTATTTGTCTATAGCCATTTAAGAATTTATTATAAAAGGTAAGTAAAAGAATGTTGCAAGCCTTGAAATGTTTCCTTGATGATGAGCACAAACAAGAAAAATATGAATCATATGCCGGCAATCATAATTATCGAGATTTGTTTGTTCAATGCAACCATTTCAAGGTACTATCCAACAATAAGTAATTCCGAAATATACTGACTATTCAGTAGTATTGATTTTTATCATATAGTAATATCTTTCCGCAATAATTGGTGACAATAGGGTACTATGCTGTTTAGAATCTCTCAGCACTAACAACGATAATGCACCAATTCTCACATATAATTAAATGTCATTTTTATAAGGAATCAGTTATTCAATTTATGTTATATACTAACAATGAATTTGCGCCGTTATCCAGAAATCGTGGATGACAGTATTTCACTATTATCAAATGCTTCAATACAATTAACATCCAATAGAAGAACGGATGGAAAATTATTATATTTTCTTGATAAGCACGCATAAATATATCCAGATTCTCCTAACATAAAAGATATGTTGCAACGGAAATTATAATTATCCCAATTGATTACGTTTGGAGACAAAAGTGATGGTGTATAATAATTTATTCGCTTTAACGACTGTTTGATTAGCTCATTATTTGCACAATCAATAATAGAGGCGATTCCATGACATAATGTATAATTTTCCATTTTCTTTAACGAATTACTGATTTCATTTAATACCTTCTCATAATTTTGCTCAATTTTTCCTGAACCAATCAATAAAGAAATAACACAAAATAATCCAAATTGACCCGAACACCATTTATTATTATCTTTATTTAAATTAGAAGTAATTAAGGCGAGTTCTTTTTTTGCTTTCAGCCTTACAGTTGCATTTTTCGATATAGATAAAACTTCTAATAATATTCCCAATTCACCATGTAATAATCCATATTCTGATTTCATAGTTCCTTCATCATTTAAATATTGTGATTCTAATTTATTCTCTAATTTATTCTTTATTTTCACAAGTTGCTCAGACAATTTACAATTATTCAAGAATCGAATAACACCCGAAAGACCCGAAAAATATGTTAAATCAACTATATCCTTTTTTTCTATAGAATTAAAAATATCAGTAATTATTTCTGAAAACCTATGGTAATGCATTATATTATCAGATAGGACATATGCGTTGTATTCCAAATAAGCCAATCCACCTATCCCTGTAAACATTCCAAAATCTTTTATATTACTATCATTAACTTTCTGTTGAAAATAGTTTGAATAAATATTTTCTAATATTTTCCTTGCAATATTTTCATAACATTTATTATGCTTTCCATATTGTAAAAAAAGCATTACAAGCCCGCCACCATTGTATAAACCAGGATTGACTAGTCCAATTTTTAAATCATTACCTGCAACTTCTAAGATAGGAATATTAGATTCGCTCTCATTTATTTCTATTATATAATTTTTTAATCTTGCAAAGTAATTATCAATCTCTTCATAGATCTTATTATTGTCATAGATATCTTTTGATACTTGATTATGTACAAAATAATCATTTGATTTATACCATGTACTAAGGGATAGTTTAATTAAATAATTCTGGTACTCAATATAAGATTTATCAAATATGTTCATTTTATCTATAATAGAATCAATCGGAGATTTTATTAGGTAATTTTCTAATTTTATATTATTACTGAAAAGTGTTTTTTCTCCCAAATTGACATAGTAATAAGGGATATAACCTCTTTTTAAATTGTATATTTCATCTTCACATCGGCTATATCCATTTTTACCCGCAGTGAAATTTCTTTCTAAAATCGAAAAAATTTTATTATAAGAAATATATGATTTCAAATTTTCGGGTGTTTTAGCTGCAGAAATGAATTTTGCATATATTTGGGTAGCACGTAAAATTACACGATTCTCCGCATATTTTAGTTTATGGTCTTTTAATATTTCCAGAATATAACTTCTATTATTAAGAATAAATTCAGCACCATCATTAAAACCATGTAAAAGGTATTCTTTAACTTCGTCAGGAGAGATTTCAATCCCATTATAAAAGTTACCAGATGCTCTATTACTTATTGAAGCAAAGTATTTCTTATAAATGAAATCATTTTCTTCATCCTCCTCCAGACGGTAATTCTGTAATTTTGAAGAAGTCATATTCCCCGTAAATAAAGCACTAAAATTAATATCAAAACCACTACTGCGATCAATTACAGGTAACATAGAAGATATTACTACACTTGACTGAATATCACGGTATTTCTGTGATTCCGAAATATTATTTACCTCTGCTCTACATAAAGTTTCTAAATCAATAAAATATGGATCATCATCATGAATTATTAAGTTTTCATAATGTAAATCAGATGTTCCAAAGAGCAAAAAAATTGCCAAAAATATTCCACATTTATAATAGTATTTTTTGACACTATCGTATTCCGAAAAAGTTTTTAAGTTAATATATTCCTGCCAAAAATGATCTTTTTCATTTACAAACTTCGTGTATTTTAAATAATTTTTTTCTTTTGTATTATTATATAAATCAATAATCGATGAGAAAAGTATAAAATTTGAATTACTGTTAGGCTTATATACCAATTTGCAATTTGTTGTTTCAACAATCATCACATTTCTTCCGCAATGAATATCTCCATCTGTACGCTTAATTGCCCTAATTTCCCCTAGTGGAATTTGAAATGTTTCTGTGAGAAGATTATAATCCTCAGAAAAAAAGGTACAAATCTCTTTTATTTCTTCAATAAAATCTAAACATCTTATATTTATCAAATTTATTAATACAGGATATTTTGCCGAAAATTCATCATAAAAGAATGTCTCTTCCATTTCTTTAAAGAAAAAATTAATCCTTTCCGTGTGATTATACCCTTGTTTTCTGTACACCTCTCTTTTACTTTGATAAATATCTACAACACATTCAACTATCATCTGATATACTATTTCATTGATATCTTTTTGTACATCCTTAAAGATACTTAAACCATTTTCTAAAAAAAACTTATTTAGTTCAAATAATTCATTTTCAAAATTATTTTTTATTATTTCATCAATCAATGGCTGTAAATTAGTTTTGTTCATGCTTCCTCCCTCTCAATACACTATTATCAGACTAAATATATTATTTACTTATTAACCCATTTAACTTTTTAAGCACATTAAGCACTTATTTAAGTATTAAAAACACTAAGACTAACCACTTCATATTAACTAATTTCCCTACAATTCAAAAACTAGTTTTTAATTCATTCACATATCTTATGTCATCAATCATATATCTCTATCTTTAGATGTATATCAATTATTTGCTATGGCTTTGTAGCTGAAATCTTTTTAGAAAATCTTATAATTTCCTTATTATTAATTTCTAATTCACCACAATCGCCAATACTCAATTGATCATATTCGAACTTGCTAATTGATATTTCAATCAATTTATCACCAACATCAAAAACAACATCATATACGGTTTTAATATTACCTTTTGCAGGAATTTGATTATATCTCCCGTCATTTAATAAGCATACCTTAGCTTTTGGATAATATTCATTTTTATTTTTTTTCATTATTACATTTCCTCCAGACTTCTATCTTTAAATTAAATGTTTTATAATCACTCAAAACAATTGATCTTTTTCAAATATAGTGAATGAATTATGAATCCACTCTTTCAAACTATCAGACATTTTACACTTAATAGCACAATCAACTTCTTCCTTATTGGAAAACAGGTTTTGCCACATGATCTTTTCATTATTTTGATCAGGTCTATTTTTCATCGAATTCATTTGAAGCTTATAAAATTGATGCTGCAATTCACTTGCAAAAGTTCCATCATGTAGCTCATATACTAAATTAGTTACTTCATGTTTGATGATACTGCGATGTGCTTCTTCACTTAAATTATTTGTATATACGGTAAAGCAGCTTTTGCATGAAAAGCCCAAATATTCCTGAACCTCTTTCAGATAATGTTGAGCTTCAGAAGATCCATTATTATCTGTATTAATTATAACTACACCTATTTTCCCCAAAAAATACATTATGTGACTTAAGAATGCTAGGCGATCAATTAGAGTTTTCATATATCCAGATATTTGATGAAAATAAACTGGTACAGAGAAAATAACGATATCAGAAGCCATCATTTTAGAGATAATAATATTCATATCATCAGTTAAAGAACATTTTCCGTTAGAAAAGCATCTGCAGCATCCAATACAATTATTTATCTGCAACTCATTGGGAAGCAATATTTCGTTAATACATTCACCGTAATGATTTAATGCATCCCCAAAATATATTGCACTTTGCCTTGAATAGGAATTCGCATTTCTATAACTTCCGATAATTGACACAACTTTCACCCTATTTACCATACAATTCCGTATATGCTCCTTTCTGTTCTAGTTTCCCGTTGTTCATGACACATATATTATTACAATTTTTCAAAACGTTCTTGCGATGTGTAATAACAAGTAATGTTTTTCCCATTTTCTTTAAATAATCATAAATAGCAATCTCTTCCTCTTCCTCCAGCGAGGATAATGCCTCATCAAAGATTAATACGTCCGGATTCTTTACTAATTCTCTTGCCAAAGAGAGTCTCTGCAATTGTCCACCTGAAAAATTCGTACCAGAATTAGAAACAACTGTATCCAATTTCATTGGTAGTTCATTCACTTCTTCTTTCAAATGCGCTGTAGCCAAACATTCCCAAAAAACATCATCCTCTATGTTTTTTAAATCCATAGATAAATTCTCTTTTATAGTACCATTTATGGTCAAAGGATACTGTGGAAGTATTGCAACTGAATAATTAAAAACTTTATTATTTTTTAAATCATCTCCATTTATTAGAATAGTTCCAGTTCTTGGTTCATATAGATGTGTCAACAATTTAATGATTGTTGTTTTACCTGAACCGCTATCCCCCACAATTGCAATAAAATCTGACTTATTAATTTCCAATGAAAAACCACTTAACACATCCCTACTATTATCATTATACTTAAACGAAATATTTTCTAGTTTTAGACATTTAAATGCTATAGGCTTTTTTTCCTTTATATAGTCATTTTCCTTTTCATCTATAATATCATCAATATAATTAAATGTTTCAGATAATAAGCTCAATGAATTTATTTCACTAACTGCCATAAAAGACTGTGAGAATAAAGTGTTAATTATCGAATATAAAACAAATATACTGCCTACCTGATGATTAAACAAAAATGCATAAATAATAACTATTAAAAATGGAATATACGAAAAGAACATGTTTAAATACAAACTGTTAAATTGTACATTTTTTTGATTTTTTTCAAATGAATCAATATACTGTTCTAGGGTTAATTGACAATTATTTTGATAATAATTTTGAACGTTTTCACATCTAATTTGATACATATTATTAACCAGTTCTGTCTCTGAATTCTTAAACTGCAAATTCTTCTCTTGAGATTCTTTTTGAGTTTTTAAAAGCTTGGTATGTATTATTATTGCTGTAATTCCTATAATAATGAGGCATATAAATATTAAAATTTTCATTATAGCTGGATAACTAAAAATAATATATGCCATAATTACAACAGAATTAGAAAAGGCTAATAAGAAATTCACAAAATCATAGCTGATCGCATTTTGCAAACGATCCGTCAAAGATAATCTATATAAAATATCTCCTTTACTACGATTATCAAAATATGAAAAAGTAATATTGAAAAGTTTCATTATAATTTCATTATTAATTTTTTTGATTAGGTATGTTTGCAATTTAACTAATAATCCATTTCTAATAAATGATAAACCGAAAAAAATAAAAATAAAAATCAATATAAATACTATTTTTGTCAATATATTCTCGACACTATCGGAATCTGTTATCGCATTTAAAATCTCACTAACTTGAACTGGCAAGAAAATAGAGAAAAGATATGAAATTAAAGAAAGCAAAAAGATAATACTGAGGATTTTTTGTACACCATTGAGATATTTTTGTAATTTTTTAAAAATATTTGGGCGGTCATTAATGAAATATTTTACACTCTTTATAGGGTTAACGACGACATAATAGCCACTGAATTTTTTATTTATAGAATCAATAGTAGTTTTCTTCTTTTCGTTTGAATTTGGATCAAATAAAAAAATAGATTTCCGTCGCTTTAAAATAACTACATAATGATTGCTTGTCAAATGTATAATGAGTGGCCCGTTTGTAAGCATTTCTTCATCAATTCTTTCGGATTGATAAACTTTACAATTAAATCCCAATTTCAAAAAAATATTATATATTTGTAGGAGCGAAAGCCCATCACGTCCAACATTTGTGCAATTTCTATAGTAGGCTATTGAATTATAAAATCCATAATACGAACAAATCATCGCAATACAACATAAGCCACATTCATTTTCTGCGAATTGAGAACAATGTATAATTTTTTTCATAGGTACTTAATCTCCTATATTCTAGAATTTATCTTTGCAACTTTCATTTTTGTAATCTGGCAAAGTTCAATATATTGACTTATTAGAAAGTTAATAAATTATGTTAATAGATTACTTTATCTCACGGTTATGAGATAGTGTGTATGATAGAATATGTGCTTTAATTTGCCTAGTTGTTTGAAATTTGTAAATAATTGTAGTTATGAATTCAAATCTCTCAAGTTTAAATCCATAGTACCCAATTTCTGTGGAATAAAAACAACGAAATATAAGTTAGTATATTATTAATCATTTTGACTTACTACTCTCTTTCAATATTTTCGCTTGCAATATGTTCCATAATATCATTCACATCGCAATCAAGTTCATCACAAATTTTATCTATCATTCTTAAGCTTACAAACTTATCCTTACCCATGTTTGCCAATGTAACTGAATTCATTCCGGTTACATTCTTCAAATCCGTTTTGGTCATATTTTTATCTATCAGTAGTTTCCATAGTTTATTATAGCTAATCGTCATGTTGTTGCCTTTACTTTTATAAATATAATCTTTATAAAAGTGTATCATATTCTTTCATATTTTTCCAAGGAAAATAGATCAAGCAGGAGCCCCCTCACACCCGTCTTTAGAAGTTAGCACCATTAATCTTTAGGAGCACATTTTTGATAAAGTAATTCAAGTCCAGTATTGATGGGCTTTTTTTGTTGTTCAAAAACTTGACAAATTTGTTTTTATCTCTTCCATTAATGGTGTAATGGTGCATTATATAGGAGAGGTGTTTTATGGCTTATTTCCTTAAGATCGCTAAACAATAAAACAATACGTATCTCGCTATTTACGAGTCATTTTATTCTCCTGCTACCAAAGGTACCAAGCATCGTTGTATCAGGTCCCTTGGCTCTGTTTCCAAACTGAAAGCTGCTGGTATTGATGACCCTATCTCTTTCTACAAAGATGAAGTTGAAAAAATGAATCAGGATAACAAGCAAGATAGGACCAAGAAAATTACTGCCGTTTCTCCAAGAAGATATCTTGGCTATTTCCCTTTGAAGTCCATTCTTGAAGACCTTGATATCAAGAAGTTTATTGATTTCTATAAATTTACTACTGGTTTCGAATTCGATCTTTATGAAGTTCTTTCTCTTCTTGTATATGCTCGATGTGTTTCTCCATGTAGTAAATACAAGACAT
>ERZ773272.457-NODE-457-length-16376-cov-50.621837_pt1 | contig 16376 bp, 13 predicted proteins | sample MGYA00511891_ERZ773272 | MGnify/ENA primary metagenome ERZ773272 (study PRJEB29015, sample SAMEA2738150) | human oral metagenome | biome: human oral; feature: human-associated habitat; material: saliva | place: China | collected 2198 ...
CGGTTCTGCCCGGCGGCTTCCTGGTCCTCAACATTGAGCTGACCGACGAGCTGGTTGCCGAGGGTATCGCTCGCGACACCATCCGCGCTATTCAGCAGGCACGTAAGGACGCCGACCTGAACGTTGCGGACCGCATCAACCTGAGCATCGCGGCGCCGGAGGAAACTCTGGCAGCTCTGCGCGCCAACGAAGCACTGGTGACCGGCGAAACCCTCGCCGTGTCCCTGCAGCTGACCGAAGCAGCCGAGCTGAGCATTAGCGTAGCTAAGGCATAAAACGCCTGAATCGTACGGCCGTCCCGCCCCCTTGACCGGGCGGGGCGGCCCGTCGTCTATCCCGCCGCACGGTTATCCCGCCGCACGGTGGGCCCCTGCCGGCACTGGCTGGTTATCCCAGTCCGGCTATCCCAGTGAGGAGAACAATGAGCGAGAAGAATTACCCCGCAATTCCCGACCCCGAGGGCGTGGAGCGGGTCTACGGTGAACTGCTGGCGCGAGCACCCGAAAACAAAATGGCGCCGCGCCTGGACGCCGTAGCGCGCGCCGTCGAAATCCTTGGCGACGTGCACCGTGCCGCGCCGGTCATCCACATCACCGGTACGAACGGCAAGACCAGTACCGCCCGCATGATTGAGGCGCTGCTGCTCGGCCACGACCTGCGCGTGGGCCGCTTTACCAGCCCGCACCTTGAAAGCGTCACCGAACGTATCTGCATTAACGGCGCGCCTGTACCGGATGCCACCTTCGTGCGCATTTGGGAGGAAATCGCCCCCTACCTGCAGATTGTGGACGCCGAGATGACCTCCCGCGGCGAGCCCGCCCTGACCTTCTTCGAGTCCGTCACCGTGCTAGCCTTCGCAATTTTCGCGGATGAGCCGGTGGACGTGGTGGTGCTCGAGGTCGGTATCGGCGGCACCTGGGACTCCACGAACGTTGCCGACGGCGTGGTTTCCGTGGTCACCCCGATCGGTCTGGACCACACCGATATGCTCGGTGATACCCTCGCCGAGATTGCAACCGAAAAGTCCGGCATTATCAAGCCCGGCGGCTTCCTGATTTCTGCCGCGCAGGACCCGGAAGCGGCGGACGTGCTTCTCGCCTCCGCCCGCGAGAAGGAAGCATCCTTCGCATTTGAAGGTGTGGAGTTCGGCATTATCTCCCGTGAGCTTGCGGTCGGCGGTCAGCTGCTGACCCTGCGCGGCCTGGCGGGCGAGTACCCGGATGTGCCGCTCTCCCTGCACGGTGCGCATCAGGCGCAGAACGCCGTGGTGGCTCTCGCCGCCGTGGAGGCGTTCTTCGGCGGTCAGCGTCAGCTGCCCGAAGACGTGGTGCGTACCGCGTTTGAGACGGTGCGCTCGCCGGGCCGTCTGGAGGTTGTGCGCACCGAGCCGCTGACCATCCTGGATGCGGGCCACAACCCGCACGGTGTGCGCGCGTCTGCGGCCGCGCTGACTGAGGCGTTCAAGCTGTCGCACCTGCACGCTGTGGTTGGCATCCTGGGCGAGAAGGACGCCCTGGGCATGTTTGAGACCATGCGCGAAGAGTACGTGGATGCCTCTGACGGCACGTTCCGCCTGTACTTGGCGGCGTCAGATTCGCCGCGTGCGATTGCGCCGGAGCGTCTGCACGAGCTGGCGTTGGACGCGGGTCTGGACGAAGACTCGATTGAGGTGTTTGAGCACCTGGACGAGGCGATTGCCACCGCCATGGAGAACGCCCTCTTCGAGCAAGAGTCGGCGGGTGTGCTGATTACCGGTTCGATTACGGTCATTGGTGAGGCACGTACCCTGCTGGCGGCGCATGAGGAGGCGAAGACCCCCGGCGCTGAGGCTGAGGAGCTGCCGGACGAGCTGGGCGCCGAGGGTGCTTATGCGGGTTCTGCGGGTGCGGCGTCGGCTTCGACTCTGGCTGCCGCGGCGGCTGCGGCTGCTTCTGCTGAGCCGGATGAGCTGCTGGACGGCATCATGGCTGAGCTGGGTGGCGAGTCTGCGGCGGCTTCTTCGCTGGAGGATTCGCTGGGTCTGCCGCTGGGTGACTCGTACACCGATGATTTCTTCGGTGATGATGATTCCGAGGACGATGCGGATCACTAAGGCGACCTGTTGAGGTTGCAGACATGAGGCGGGGTGCCGCCCTCCTACTGGTTTTACTGGCTGGGGGAGTGGCGCCCCGCTTTTTGCGCCTCTGTCTTTTTTGATTCTGCCCGCGTGCGCTGCCCTCATACTCCCACTCGAACACATGCGCTCTCACGTGTTCCCATGGGTTCTCACCTAACCCCAATCTAACCCCAATCGCTCGAGTTCAACTGGCATTGCTCACCCCCACCCACCCAAAATCGAAAAGAACGAAAATTTTCGTGCATCGGGGTACAAAACCGGGCACGCCGTTGCGTCCCGGTGCTATATTCGCTGAGGCGCTGGCCCCACTGTCTGAGGCCGCACCAACACACCCGCACACATACGCATACCAGCGACGGTATGCCACATAGTGAAAGGCACCCATCATGCCCGCACCCTTCACCGATTTGATTGGCACCGATTCGTTCACCGAGTCCCTACGCCAGGAGAACCTCGCTACCTGGCTTTCCGCCACGAATCACCGTTTTGTTGCTGAGCTTTTTGACGGCTCGATTGCCCCGCAGGTCATGGCGGGGTACCTGGTGCAGGATTACCGCTTCCTCGATACCTTCCTCGCCCTGATTGGTGGCGCGATTACTAACGCTGATACTCTCGCGGGCCGCCTGCGCCTCTCCAAGTTCGCGGGCGAAATCGCCGGGGATGAGAACACCTACTTCCTGCGCTGCTTTGAGACTCTGGGCGTGACCGAGCATCAGCGTGAATCCATGCCCGATACGGAGGCGACCACCGGCTTCAAGCGCCTCTTCCTGGATGCGGCGGCAAGCGGCAGCTACGCGGCGATCCTGTCGGTTTTGGTGGTGTGCGAGGGCCTGTACCTGGATTGGGCATCCAAGGCTCCCGCCAAGCGCCCCGATTCTTTTGTGCACCACGAGTGGATCACCCTGCACGACTACCCGGAGTTCCGTGAACTGGTTGATTTCCTGCGCCGCGAACTGGACCGTGTGGGCCCGTCGGATGCGCAGCGCGCCCGCGAGTTCTTTAGCCGCGCGGTGGAGCTGGAGCAGCTGTTCTTTGACGAGTCGTACACCCACCCGCTGCCCTAAGTAATACCCTTGATGAAATCCCCGGAAGGTTCCGCCCGCCGCTACGTTGCGGGCACCTCCCGGGGTTTTTGCGTGATGAAGAGGCCTCGAAAGCGCCACAAAAATGCTCCGAAAGTGCCCCGAAAACGCGCCCCTCTGCGTAAAATAGCGCGTCATAAAACAGAACATTTAGGCTGATGGCGTGCCATTTGGTGGTGTGAGAAGCTAGGATAAATGAGGTACTGCTTCCGGGGTGCTGGCTATGCCGCGCCGGTACGTACCACCGTAAAACACTATCTAAAGGAGTCGTATGAGTACCGCCGCATCGAGTACTACCGAGCCCATCCACGCTGAACAAGAAGCGCAGCACGGGCACGCGGGAACCCGGGGCAGCTACTCAGACCGACAGCTCGGATTCTGGCTGGTTGGCGCCGGCCTGATTGCACTCATTTCTTCAGCGATTCTGGTGTATGAGCGCCTGCAGATTTACATTGATGCCGGCCACTCCACGGTCTGCGATATCAACGCCCTGCTCAGCTGCGGTACGGTGATGCGCACCCCGCAGGCGGAGGCTTTCGGCTTTCCGAACCCGTTCATCGGCCTGGTGGGCTTCTCGATTGTGGTGACTATCGGCGCCGCGATGATGGCGGGTGCACAGTTCAAGAAATGGTTCTGGGTGTGCATGGACATTGGTTTGGCTGCGGCAACCGCGTTCATCATGTGGCTGTGGTACCAGACGACGTTCCAGATCAACGCCCTGTGCCTGTTCTGCATGATCGTGTGGGTTATGACCATCACGCTTTTTGTGAAGACCACGGTCCGCAACGTTTCGGCGGGTGTTGTCCCGGCGTCGCAGTCGATGCGTGAGAGCGCTCGCGGCTGGTCCTGGTTTGCGATTAGCCTGTGGCTGATCCTGATTTTCGGCATTATTGTGATCCGCTTCTTTGAGGTCATTGTGAATATGATGCGCTAAGCGTTCATTTCTGAGCTTGGTTTGAGGGCTGATGCCCCGAACATGCAACGCCCCGGTACTTGTTGGTGCCGGGGCATTGCTGTGTCTGCGGGCGGGTGAGGTTACGCTGGGCTGGGGAGCTGGGCTGGTTACAACGGATAGCAGAGGAGGCGCCGGGTAGTGGGGGGGGGAGGCGCCGGTGACCCCGCCGGTGGCGGTCAGCGGGGAAGCGGCGCGGGTGCGTATAATGGTCAGGTATATTCTTGAGCGGCATCGGTCGGAGCGGTCCGCGGGTTTTACCTGCGGCATCGACTGCCTGCCGTTCTGCTGGACGCTAGATTCTTGATACCCCTTCGAGGAGAACCGTGAAGACTGCCGGAATTGCCGCAATGGGTGTTGCTGCCGTTATTTTTCTGACTGCCCTGCTGTTGCTGACCGCCGGTCACTTCTCGCTGCTGTGGGTGATTCTGCTGGTGGTTTCTCCGTTTGTTTTTATTCTGGGTGTTCCGTTTGCGACCGGTTCCGGTCCGGAGTACCTGCCGACCGACCCGAAGCTTGCTCAGCAGGCTCGTGAGGCGCGCGATGCGGAGCTGGGTCTGGACTAGTTCCTTCTTCTAGCGGCTAGCCCCTCCTCTGAAAAGTTTTTGAAGCCGGGTGGTGCGTAGTGGCACGCCCGGCTTTGCTGTACCCGCTAGATGTCCGCCGCAATGTGTCCCATGTAATGTGCCCGCACAATAACACCTGCCGCAATGCGCCCGCGCATCCTGCCGGGAAATGGAGCCCGGATAGGATGGGTGGGGTGGCTTAGAGGCACCCTCTACCGGGTATAATGGAACACGGTGTCTTGTGCGCCCCGCACGCGCATAAAGATCCCCACCAACGCATCGAGGGAGAGTACCCGAAGAGCGCCGGCTATAAGTCGCGGAGCATAACTGTCGCACCGCGCGTGCCGCCCGCCTCGGCGAAGAAACCCGAAGACCGGCAGGGCGCCCAGGAAGGGTGTGAGCGTGCCGTGCTCGAGAGCGAGGTGGCTGTGACCGTCGCGGCGCGCTCTGCGTTCCGCCCGCTCGCCCCCTACGGCAGAAGCACTGAACGAGATAGTGCCCGGTAGCGCCGATGAATGCGCACCGTAGGGTGAGGCTTGAGCCGCGGTGGCAGCAACTAGGCTTTGCGCTGTATGCGCGCTGTTAAAATCCTTGCGGTGCGGAGCAGGGTGTAACGAAAGAAGATTAATGTCTGACGAGAAGAACGTCGAACTTGGGGTTTTTGAGGCGCTGAACGCCCTCGCGGAGGAGAAGAACGCCTCTGCGGAGACCCGTGAAACTCTGCGTAGGAATGTTCGTGAGAGCTCTGATGCCCAGCAGGGTACTGAGCGTCGCCGTCCGGGTCGCCCGAAGAAGGAGAAGGCTCCTGAGGTTCCCCTGGATGAGGCAATCGCGGCTGGCCTGACCAACCTGCGTAACGCTAAGGCTAAGCACGCGCCGGCACCGAAGGTTGCCGCTCCCGTTGTGTCTAAGACCGAGGTTGCTTCTACTCTGGATAGCCTGTTTGAGGCTGCTGAGAAGAAGGCGGCTGAGCCTGCTGTCGCGGAGAACACCGCGAAGGTGGAGACCGTCGAGAAGACTGCAAAGGTTGAGACTGTCGAGAAGACCGCGAAGGTAGAAACTGTCGAGAAGACCGCAAAGGTAGAGACCGTCGAGAAGACCGCAAAGGTCGAGGAAGTTGTCGCTCCCGCCGCTGAGCCCGCTGCTGAGTCTGCCGTTGAGGTGAAGGAAGAGACCGCCAAGGTTGAGGTCGTAACTCCCGCACAGGCTGCTGAGAAGACCGAGGCTACCGCTGAAGCTGCTGAGCAGAAGACTGAAGAAGCCGCCGCAGAGCAGCCCGCTGAGGCTACTGTAGTTGCTGAGGAGTCTGTAACCGAGGAATCTGCAACTGAGGAATCTGCAACGGAAGAAGCTGCACCTGAGGCACCCGTAGCTGAGGAGCCTGAAGTAGCTCCCGAGCCGGTCAAGACCATTAGCGACCTGCAGCGCGAAAAGCTGCAGGAGCTGCGCTCGCGTACCCCCATGGGTGCGATGCCGCTGTTCATGGCTCCCGAGCCGGAGGAGCTGAGCGAGCTCGCTGTCGCCGCCAAGCTGGAGCGTGAGGCACGCCGCGCCGCAGCCGAGGAGCAGAAGCGTAAGGAGCGCATGGAGCGCCGCCGCGAGGAGGCCGCCGCTGAGGCTGAGGTGACGAGCCACCGTCGCCGTCGCCGTCGCCGCGGTACCGAAGATATTGAAATTGAGGGCGGCGTTGATGATGACGTTGAGACCGTCACCAAGGTGCGTGCACCGCGCCTGGCTGACTCTCACGCGTCCAACACTGTGACCGGTGTGCGTGGTTCTACCCGCCTGGAGGCGAAGCGCGTGCGCCGCCGCGAGTCCCGCTCCCTGGGTCGCCGCCGCCACATCGTGACTGAGGCTGAGTTCCTGGCTCGCCGCGAGTCTGTGGACCGTCAGATGCTGGTTCGTCAGAAGGACGGCCGCATCCAGATTGGTGTGCTTGAGGACGGCGTGCTGGCTGAGCATTTCGTGTCCAAGACCCAGCAGGATTCCCTGATTGGCAACGTGTACCTGGGTAAGGTTCAGAACGTTCTGCCGTCCATGGAAGCTGCGTTCGTTGACATTGGACGCGGCCGCAACGCTGTGCTGTACGCGGGCGAGGTCAACTGGGATGTGACCGGTCTGGACGGTGCGCCCCGTAAGATTGAGAACGCCCTGAAGCCCGGCGATTCGGTTCTGGTGCAGGTCACCAAGGACCCGATTGGTCACAAGGGTGCCCGCCTGACCAGCCAGGTTTCCCTGCCCGGTCGCTTCCTGGTGTACGTGCCGGGTGGTTCGATGACCGGTATTTCCCGCAAGTTGCCCGATACTGAGCGTGCTCGCCTGAAGAAGATTCTGAAGGACAAGCTGCCTGAGGGCGCTGGCGTGATTGTTCGTACCGCGGCGGAGGGTGCTTCTGAGGAGGAGCTGACCCACGACATTAACCGTCTGCGTGCGCAGTGGGAAGAGATTCAGGAGAAGGCTAACTCCCGCAAGGTGCTGGCTCCGGAGATGCTCTACCAGGAGCCCGACCTGATGATTAAGACCGTGCGTGACGTCTTCAATGAGGACTTCACCGCGATGATCGTTCAGGGCGAGAACGCGTGGGATTCCATTGAGGCGTACGTGACCTATGTGGCGCCGGACCTGGTTTCCCGCCTGCAGCAGTGGGATGGCGACGACGACCTCTTTGACCACTACCGCATTAACGAGCAGCTGGCGAAGGCACTGGACCGTAAGGTGTACCTGCCGTCGGGTGGTTCGCTGGTGATTGACCGTACCGAAGCCATGACCGTGGTGGACGTGAACACCGGTAAGTTCACCGGTAGCGGCGGCAACCTGGAAGAGACTGTCACCAAGAACAACCTGGAAGCTGCTGAGGAGATTGTCCGTCAGCTGCGTCTGCGCGATATTGGCGGCATTATCGTCATTGACTTCATTGACATGGTGCTTGAGTCGAACCGTGACCTGGTTCTGCGTCGCCTGATTGAGTGCCTGGGTCGTGACCGTACTAAGCATCAGGTGGCTGAGGTGACTTCGCTGGGTCTGGTTCAGATGACCCGTAAGCGCCTGGGTACCGGTCTGCTTGAGGTCTTCTCGGAGCCCTGTGAGCAGTGTGCCGGTCGTGGCCTGGTGGTTCACGATCAGCCGCTGAGCGGTCGTAGCGGTGGCGCGTCGGATTACATCCACCGCCATGAGCGTAATGACCGTAAGCGTAGCCGTGCCGCTGCCCGCGAGGATTCTCGTGACCAGCAGAAGCAGGATGCTCTGGAGTCGAAGAAGGCTGAGCGCCGTAACGCTATGGCTGCGGTGGCTGCCGCATCCGCTCATAGTGAGGAAGTTTCGGAGGAGACCGCTTCGACCCGCAAGAAGCGTAAGCGCCGCAAGCGTTCGCGCCGCGCGGAGACCGCTGAGCTTTCGCTTGAGCAGGAGATTCAGGGCATTGCCGAGGCTGCCAGCGAGCAGGCTCACGCGGAGGTTGCTCAGCGTGAGAACAAGGTCGCTGAAGTCACCGAGGGCAACTGGGTTGGCGAGCAGGGCGGTTTCTCCCTGGAGCAGCTGGCGAGCGCGTTCGACCGCGTGGAGGAGGAGTCCGCTGAGGGTTCCTCGAAGGATTCTGCTGAGGGCCGTTCGGAGGAGCGTCGTTCGTCCAAGCGTGGTGAGAAGAAGTCTTCTCGTAACCGCCAGCGCCGTGAGCTGACCGATGCGGATATTGCCGCTGTGGAGGGTTCCGGCGCGGGTGCGCTGGAGGACGAGCACCACGTTGACCCGGAGCTCGACCCGCGCTTTAGCCGCTCTTCGGATCGTTTTGAGGCGATTCGTGCTGGCGAGGCGAAGGCTCGTGCTTCTCAGAAGGCTGGCCGTCTTGCCCGTACTGAGGGTGAGTCGTTCCGTTCGGGCCGTGAGGATCGTTCGGCGAAGCGCCAGAACGCTGAGCAGCAGAACACTGAGCACAAGGGCGCTGAGGCAACCTCCGCTGAGGTAAACTCGGGTGTGCAGAAGGCTCAGGAGTCCAAGCGCATTGAGCGTGAGGATCTGCGCATTGAGGATGTTCGTGAGACTCCGCGTGCGTCCCGCCGCCGTGCTCGTCGTGCCGCTGATGAGAAGCGCGCCGAGAAGGCAGCTGAGCAGGCAGCCGCAAAGTCTGATAAGGTTGAGAAGTCTGAGTCTCGTACGGTTGTGACCGGCGTGATTGGTGCTCCGGCTGTGACCGGTGTGGTGGGCGCAGCTCCCGCAGCGATTGAGGCTGAGGTTCCGGTTGAGGAGGCTCAGAAGCCTGCGGCTCAGGTGCCCGGTTCGACCCCGCGCAAGCGTCGCACTCGCCGTGCGGCTTCGAGCGCCGGTGCCGGTGCTCAGGTCGTGACCGTGGACGCTTCCGAGCGTGCTGAGGGTTCCGTGGTTGCTTCCGCTTCTGTTGCGGATGTGGCTCCGGTGTCTGATGACGCTTCGGCCCCTGTCTTGTTCGGCATTGGCGTTGCTGCTGCCGACATTAAGCGTGAAGGTAAGGACGATTAGTCTTTAGCTTCCGATCATCGGAATTCCGATGGTGTGTTGTATATGAGATAGCCTCGGTAGGGCGAGCCGGAACTTCCCTACCGAGGCTATTTTTTTCTGTGCGTGTGCTGCGTCATTTTAAAGGCGCTATTAAGAGTGCGGTGCAGTATTAGAGGAGCATCACGTGCCGACTTCGAGCATTCCGCAAAAATATCTATTGCGCGGCGCGTAGATCATGCCGTATCCTTAAGGACTGGTGTTTATCTCAGTGAAGCCCTATCGACGCAGGGCCAGCGGGAGACACCGCTCCCACCCGCATCGTCTTCGGCGCGGTCGAGTGATCGGCTGAGTTTGGAACGTGCGGGAGAGAGACACCACCGGTGAGCCTCGCGTGTTGGCTTCGGCGGGCAATCCCGCCGGAACGCACGGGCCGTTCCTCCTTGTTCGCGGTTATTCGACTGGCGGGGGAGGGCGCACAGCAATGAAAGCGCAGGCTGCTCATTCGTGTGAGATTCAAGAAGCAAGTTGTCGAGAAAAGTGAGTCCCATAGTGGCATACGCGATTGTACGCGCTGGCGGCCGCCAGGAGAAGGTTTCCGTAGGCGACCTCGTTACCCTTGACCGTGTTGCAGGCGAGCCCGGCAGCACCATCGAGCTGCCCGTGCTGCTGCTCGTCGACGGTGACAAGGTCACCGCTGACGCAAAGTCCCTGGCTTCCGCCAAGGTTGTTGCTGAGAAGGTTGAGGACCTGCGCGGTCCGAAGATCGTTATTCAGAAGTACAAGAACAAGACCGGTTACAAGAAGCGTCAGGGCTTCCGCGCCGAGCTGACCACCGTCAAGATTACCGCTATCAACGCGTAATCGAAACGACCGGAATTCAACCCTAAGGTAGGAATACAGAATGGCACACAAGAAGGGCGCAAGCTCCACCCGTAACGGCCGTGACTCGAACCCCCAGTACCTCGGTGTTAAGCGCTACGGCGGCCAGTCCGTCAACGCAGGCGAGATTCTCGTTCGCCAGCGCGGCACCCACTTCCACCCCGGCCTGAACGTTGGCCGCGGTGGCGACGACACCCTGTTCGCTCTGGCAGCAGGCACCGTCGAATTCGGTACCCGCAAGGGCCGCAAGGTCGTTAACATCCTGGCAGCAGCTGAGTAATACTCACCGCTAGGGCAGAGGGGGTAGGCGTTAGTCTACCCCCTCTCGCTATGACCTCGAATGCCGTGGATGCCCGCCTGTGCTGGGCTCCACGATGAGGCGCACCCCAACCCGGTCGCGCCTGCCGCCGCATCCGCAGCATGATTGGTGTGTGCCGTGCGGTGGCGAAGTGAAGATTTTCCAAGATAAGGAGAACCCGTGGCAGAATTCGTGGACCGCGTGGTCTTGCATGTATCTGGCGGTCGCGGAGGTAACGGCTGCGTCTCCGTGCGACGTGAAAAGTTTAAGCCCCTGGGCGGCCCTAACGGCGGTAACGGTGGTAACGGTGGCGCGGTGATTCTGCGCGTGGATAACCAGACCACGACCCTGTTGGAGTACCACCACAGCCCGCATCAGCACGCCCCGAATGGCGATATTGGTCGTGGCGATATGCACCACGGCTTTAACGGTGAGGACCTGGTTCTGACCGTGCCGCAGGGTACTGTGGTGAAGGACCGCGAGGGTAATGTTTTGGCTGACCTGCTGCGTGTGGGCGACGAGTATGTTGCTGCCCGTGGCGGTATGGGCGGTCTGGGTAACGCTGCGTTGGCTTCGGCTAAGCGTAAGGCTCCCGGTTTTGCTCTGTTGGGCACCCCCGGTGAAGAGGCTGATATTGTTCTGGAGCTCAAGTCCATTGCGGATGTGGCTCTGGTGGGTTACCCCTCGGCGGGTAAGTCTTCGTTGATTGCTGCGATTTCTGCGGCGCGTCCGAAGATTGCTGATTACCCGTTCACCACCCTGATTCCGAACCTGGGTGTGGTGCAGGCGGGCGATGTTCGCTACACCGTGGCGGATGTTCCGGGCCTGATTGAGGGCGCTTCGGAGGGCCGCGGTCTTGGTCACCGCTTCCTGCGCCATGTGGAGCGTTCCTCGGCTCTGGTGCACGTGATTGACTGCGCTACTTTGGAGCCGGGCCGTGACCCGATCAGTGACTTTGAGGTGATTCGCGGCGAGCTGCAGAACTATGAGGTTGACCCGACTGCGGGTGTGACCGTGCCGCTGCATGAGCGTCCGCAGATTGTGGTGCTCAATAAGATTGACGTTCCTGAGGCTCGTGAGCTGGCGGAGTTTGTTCGCCCCGAGTTTGAGGAGATGGGCTTTAAGGTCTTCGAGATTTCGACTGCTTCCCATGAGGGTCTGAAGCCCCTAATCTTTGCGATGGCAAAGCTCGTGGAGGAGGACCGCGAGGCTCGTGCCGCTGCCGAGAAGGAAGCGGAGCGCGTGGTTGTTGAGGCTCCTGTGGTTCGCCCGAAGGGCTTCCGCGGTAAGAAGAAGCAGGAGTTCATTATTCGCCGCGAGGAGCGTAACCTTGAGCCGCTGTTCCGCGTGATTGGTGAGAAGCCTGAGCGTTGGATTCAGCAGACTGACTTCAATAATGATGAGGCTGTCGGCTACCTGGCGGACCGCCTGGCGCGCCTGGGTGTTGAGGATGAGCTGTTCAAGGCTGGTGCTCGTGCCGGTGACGCCGTGGTGATTGGCGAGAACGACAACTCGGTGATCTTCGATTGGGAGCCGACCATGGTCGGTGGCGCTGAGCTGCTGTCCTCCCCGCGCGGTACGGACGCTCGTCTGGAAGAGATCATTCGCCCGACTCGTGCGCAGAAGCGTGTAGAGTACAAGGAGCGTATGGACGCGAAGGCGGAGGCTCGTGCCGAGCTGGAGTCCGAGCGTGTTGCAGGCGTGTGGACCGAGTCGGTTGAGTACCGCAAGAAGTTGAAGGAAGGCAAGGTCGACGAGAATATCGACATGCCGAACATCGACGACTAGTAGCCAAGCGTTAGCTGTTGCCTAGACAGCTGTTTCCTAGACTGCTGTTACTTAGACAGTGAATGGTGCCGCGCATCGGGGTTTGCTCCGGTGCGCGGCGCTTTCTTATGTGCTCTGCGGTTGCCTCTCGCGCCGGATGTGTGTGTCGGAATATGCGGGTGAGCCTGCGGTGAACCTGTGGTCGGGCGTGCTGGCTGGGTATTCCACTGGCGGCTTAGCTCACCCCCGTCATTTCGGTTTTTTTGACTGCAAGCAGGTAGCATAGAGGGGAATGTACGCGGGCCATTTTCGGTGTTGCGTACCTTCTGTGTACCTGCCCGCATCCGCACCTGTGGTGGCTCCTTAAGCTGCTGTGGTGCGGTCTCTGTCCCCAGCAAGGACGGCATTTGTGACTGACCAGCCTGTTCACCTTGATTTTGGTGCTCCGAGCACCGAGTCGATTCCCCCGCGCATTCCCGGTCGGGTGCGTCTGGGCGTGATGGGTGGAACTTTCGATCCGATTCACCACGGACACCTGGTGGCAGCTAGTGAGGTTGCCGCAGTGTTCGACCTGGACGAGGTCGTGTTCGTTCCGACCGGTCAGCCCTGGCAGAAGGTGGGGGAGCGGCACGTGAGTGACGCTGAGCATCGCTACCTGATGACGGTGATTGCGACCGCGTCGAACCCGCGTTTTACGGTGAGCCGTATTGATATTGACCGTGGCGGCGCCACCTACACCTTTGATACGCTTAACGAGCTGCGTGCCCTGCGCCCGGATGCTGACCTGTTCTTCATCACCGGTGCGGACGCGATTAGCCAGATTATGACCTGGCGCAATGCCCATAAGCTGTGGGATTTGGCGACTTTTGTGGGCGTGACCCGCCCCGATCATGAGCTGGATCCGCCGATGGCTGAGGGTCGTCATATTACGACCCTGAAGATTCCTGCGATGGCGATTTCTTCGACCGATATTCGTCGCCGCGCAGCTGAAGACGCCCCCATCTGGTACCTGGTGCCCGATGGTGTGGTGCAGTACATCGCTAAGTACGGCCTGTACAAGAAGGACGCCTTGACCGCGTACCGTGACGGCTTGCCCCGCGTGAAGGATGAGTCTGGGCAGGCACCCCAATCGACGAATAATGAGGGAACACATGAGTGAAGCTACGGGTTCGAAGCCCTATAGCGAGGACGAAGCGTACCTCTACGAGACGTACGTGACCGAGGACGGCATTGAGGTGCCGCCGCCTACCAAGGTGATGGGTCCGCGCCGTCTTGCCCGTTACCGTGAAGAAGTTGCCGAGTACCTGCGTGCGGCCCGCCGCGGTGAGCCCGCGAAGCCTGTTGCCAACATGGGCTCCGTGATTTATACGAACGCTATTGACCCGCAGGTTCTGGCTGTTCAGCGTCGTTTTGCGGCGCTGGCGGCTCAGGGCAAGATTGACACTGAGGCGAACGATGAGGAGAAGCTGCACGAGCCTGCTCCTCTGACCAGTAGCCTGCGTGTTCTGCGCCCCGAAGAGATCGCGCAGAACCGTGTGGATGCGACCAGCCCCTCCGCGGTGAATAACCCGATGACTTCTTCGATCCCGGTCATTGCCGTGGTCAAGGAGGAGAAGCCGGAACCCGAGCTGCACCAGTACCTGGTGCGCGATGAGCCGAAGGTTGAGGAGCTGGACAGCTCTGATATTGAGGCTGAGCAGACCGAGGTTGCTTCCGTTGAGGAAGATGCCGTTGAGGTTGCTGAGGTTGAAGAGTCTGCTGACGAGCTGCCCACCCGCGTGAGTGCGGTGAACGCGCAGGGTCTTGACCTGAGCGTGCTGGATAGCGCCTCCGCAGGGGATACCGTAGATTCGGTGGACGGCGACCCGACTGTTGCTCTGAGCCCGGATGAGGTTGAGGAGCTACTGCAGCGCATGGTGGATCGTCAGGATCCCGACGAGGCACTGGTCGAGGAGTCCGATAAGGGCTCTGAGGATGAAGAGTCTGAGCCGGCTGAGTCGAAGTCTGCTTCGGCTGCTTCTGTTGAGGCTTCGAAGGACGCTGAATCGAAGGAAGCAGCGTCGAAGAAAACTGGGGAAGGCTCTGCTTCTGTGAGCGCTGTTGAGAAGGCTGAAGAGGTCCTGCAGCCTGCGCAGAAGCCCTCCCTGGCGTGGCTGTGGATTGTGCTGCTGCTCGCCCTGGTCGTTGTCGGTCTGATTATGATTTTTGGCCCTAAGTAGGCCGTGAACAATGCACCCCTGTTGCGGGTGTTGCCGGCGGGTGTTCTGCCGGCAAGGAAGGAAAATATGACTGCTGCACAGTCCTCGATTGAGGCTCTGCGCATTGCCGCCCGCGCTGCGGAGGAGAAGCAGGGAACTAACCTGTTCGCTGTGGATGCATCCGACGCGATGGGTCTGATTGATGGCTTCCTGGTGGTTTCTGCCCACAATGAGCGCCTCGTGAACGCTGTTGCGGATGAGGTTGAGGACGCTCTGCGTGAGCAGGCTGACCTGAAGCCTGTTCGCCGTGAGGGTCGCTCCTCGGGTCGTTGGATTCTGCTGGACTTCGGCGATATTGTCGTGCACGTTCAGCATGAGGAGGACCGCGAGTTCTACGCTCTGGATCGTCTGTGGGCTGAGGCTCCGCGTATTGAGCTGGGCGTTGAGAATGAGGCTCCCTTCGATATTGAGGGTGAGACTGAGGAAGATGCTGCACGCATCATTCCCGCTCAGGATGAGGCGTAGGCTTCTGCTTGATTTTTAGCTGGTGAGGGGTGGGCTCTGTTGGCGCCGTATGGTGCTGTGGGGTCCGCCCCTTTTCTGCGTATTTCGAGGGTGTTTCTGCCCGCCTGGTTGCCCTTTCTGATGACCTGGGTGCCTCTTCTGCCTGCCCGGTTGCCCCGGAACTTTTTTAGATTTTTGTGTGTGCTGGTTTGCATCGTTGTCCGTGGTGTGTGTAATATATTCATGTTGCCTCGTTGAGGTCACTAACAGAATATGGGGATATGGCGCAGCTGGTAGCGCACCTGCATGGCATGCAGGGGGTCAGGGGTTCGAGTCCCCTTATCTCCACGTTTTCCTCGGTTGAGGAGCTTTTCGCCCGGTTCTTGTGAATCGGGCGATTTTGCTATCTGCCGATAACTCTCGATAGTCAACAACGCAGTTCATAGTTGAGGAGAAGCGCATGGGAGCGCACGCACATCACGGCCACCACGGGCATCACCATGGGCACGATCATTCGCATGCCCCGAGCCCGGAGGATGCCGCCTTGATGCGTCCGCGCCTGCTGATTGCGTTCAGTTTGGCGGTTGTTATTGTGCTGGCGCAGGCGATCGGTTCGTTGGTCACGGGAAGTCTTGCGCTGCTGACCGATACGGCGCACGCGCTGGCGGATGCCTCGGGCCTGCTGGTGGCGCTCGCTGCGGCTTCGCTGATGACGCGCCCCGCGACGTCCCGCCGCACGTGGGGTTTCCGCCGTATTGAGGTGCTTGCCGCTCTGGGGCAGTCGGTGCTGCTGCTGGCGGTGGGTATCTACACGGCGGTGGAGGGCGTGCATCGCCTGTTCGCCCCGCCGGAGGTGCCCGGCACCGAGCTGCTGATCTTTGGTGTGGTTGGCCTGGTGGCGAACGCTATTGGTATTGCGGTGTTGGCTACGGCGAGGAACGCGAACTTCAATATGCGTGCCGCGTTCCTGGAGGTGCTCAATGACGCCCTGGGTTCGCTGGGTGTGATTGTGGCGGCTATCGTGATTTGGCTGACCGGCTTCTACCAGGCGGACGCCCTTGCCGGTCTGCTGATTGCGGCACTGATTGTGCCGCGTGCGGCGCGTCTGATGAAGCAGACGACTGCGGTGCTCATGGAGTTCACCCCGGACGGCCTGGACCTGGACGCGATGCGTGAGCACATGCTGCGCGTTGAGGGCGTTGTGGAGGTGCACGACGTGCACGCTTCGATGGTGGCGACCGGTCTGCCGGTGGTGACCGCGCACGTGGTGGTTGCCGATTCGTGCTTCCATGACGGCTCTGCGGTGGCGATTCTGGACCGTATCCGCTCCTGCGTGGCGGGCCATTTTGAGGTGTCGGTGGAGCACTCGACGTTCCAGCTGGAGACTGCCGAGCTGGGCGGTCGCGAGCCGGATTCGGTTCGCCACCCGTAAGCCACCTGAACCCCTAGGCAACCTGAAAACCTTGCGTGTGCGATGTCTGCGAGCCAGAATAGCGGGGGAGTACCGACCGTTATATTTGGTGGCTTCAACACGCAAAAGATAC
>ERZ773272.459-NODE-459-length-16346-cov-5.730526_pt1 | contig 16346 bp, 11 predicted proteins | sample MGYA00511891_ERZ773272 | MGnify/ENA primary metagenome ERZ773272 (study PRJEB29015, sample SAMEA2738150) | human oral metagenome | biome: human oral; feature: human-associated habitat; material: saliva | place: China | collected 2198 ...
CCAAAGCGGCCTAGCGGGCAGCGCAAACCAGCAGGGCCCGCTCTCACCGGAGACACCCGACTCCACCCTGGCAGCTGGCGCGGCGCAAGAGGGCCCCAGCGTATCCTTAAAAACCCTGCTGATCAGCGCCTTAGTAGTGGTATTAATAGGAGTAATAGCTTTCGCAGCCTACCGGGGCCTACAACGCGGCGGGCTTAACCCCAAGCCGGCGGTAACCACCGCAGGCACTGCTGCCCCCATGGATCCGGACGTGAATGGCTACCTTGAGCCTGTCACCAACCTGAAGCTGAGCTATGCTAACGGGCAGGTGGAAGCCACATGGGACTATAAAGCCAAAAACGCCACGTTCCTCTACAGCGTCACCAACTCGGGGGTCCCGCAAAAATCTCAGACCCCGCAAGGCCTGCAGGAAACCAGCGCCCACCACGCTACGCTAAAGCCAACGCCGCCGCGCACCTGCGTGCAGATAGTCGCGCGTGACAAGGCGGGGCGTGAATCAGACCCAGTCATTGACTGCATCGACACCCCGGCTAGCCAGTAGCTCACTAAGCGCGCCCGGCCCGCGCCACCCAATTGCATAAAAGTCCTATTAAACGCGTAGACAGGAAGGTAAAACCATGAGCGTAGCGCCCACGCCCGACGATAACGTAACCGGCAAAGATGTCTTGGTAATCGATTTTGCTGGGGAAATTTATCGGGTTGAGCCCACCCAGACCTTCACGGTGGGCCGTGAAGGTGACCTAGCTTTAAGCGACAACCCCTTCCTGCACCGCAAGTTCTTGGTGTTTGAATTCCAAAACGGCCTATGGTGGGTGCACAACCAGGGTTCGCGTCTGGGGGCCACCGTGGCCGACATGGCTGGGGCCTCACGCGCCTGGGTTACCCCCGGCGTGCGCGTCCCCATGGTGTTTGGGCAGATGGCAGTGGTTTTCAGTGCCGGCTCTACCACCTATGAGATCCTGGCGGAAGTGCCTTGCCCCTCCTATGAAAACCGCGATCCAGAGGAAGCTGAGGCCGCTGAGGCAGATAGTGACGCTGGTCAGGCCACTATGGGCATGGTGGTGCTTACTGAAAGCCAAAAGCTCCTGATTTTGTCTTTGGCTGAGCCGTGGTTGCGTAGGGCTGGTACCGGCACGGTTTCCCTGCCGCGTAACGTCGACGCCGCCGCGCGCCTAGGGTGGGGTATCACCCGTTTCAACCGCAAGCTAGACAATGTCTGCGACAAGCTCGATCGGGCTGGAGTCAAGGGTATGCGCGGTGGGGCCGGCTCCCACGCCTCCCACCGGCGCGTGCAGCTAGTGGAATACGCTCTGTCCTCACGCCTGGTAACCCCTGAAGACCTTCCCCTATTAGATGGTGCCCACGAATGAAACTACGTCTTAACCTACTGCGCGGCGACGGCTCGCATAACCTGCAAATCACCACGGACGCCACCGCGACGGTAGGGGACGTAGCTGCCGCACTGGCCAGCGCGGGACCAAGTGAAGCCGGTCAGGCCATAGACCCGGCCACAGTCTCCATCAACATTATTGACACCGCCGGGCGCGGGCGAGCCCGCGCCCTAACCAGCGACACCCTGCTGGAAGACTCCGGGCTGCACTCGGGGGCTAAAGTCTCCCTAATGCAAAACCCGGCAGACACTAATGTGGCCGGCGAGCACGTAGCTGTACTGTCGGTGGTTTCAGGCCCTGATAGGGGCCGGGTTTTCCCCCTCTATGAGGGCTCCAACCTGGTGGGGCGCGACGACAATGTAGACGTCAGCCTCAGCGACCCCATGGTTTCCAAGCAGCATATGCGGGTGGTAGTAGGCACCGAAGTAGAAGTACGTGACCTAAACTCCTCCAACGGCGTCGTCGTTAACGGCCAGCGAGTACAGCGCCTAAAGCTGGGACCCCTAGACAGCGTCAAGATTGGTAAATCTGAGGTGAAGGTGGCCCTGGTGACCACCACCCTAAGCGCCACCGACGCCGCCGGAAGCGCCGGCATTAACTTCATCCGCACCCCGCGCGTAGTGCCGCGCACCCCGGCGGTAGAAATCAAACTGCCCGAGGCTCCCACCCAGCAAAACCCAAACCCGCTGCCTTTCATCGCTATGCTGGCGCCGGCCTTTATGGGTTTGATGATGTACTCAGTAACCCACAACCCCTACTCGATCATGTTCGTATGCATGAGCCCCATGATGATGGGTGGTATGTGGGTTGACGGCAAGTGGCGGCGTAAACGCGCCCTTAAAGAGCAGCTGGAAGCCTTCGAGGTTTCAATCAAAGAAACCCAAAAACATATTGAGCAGGTATTTGCTAACGAACGCGAAGTGCGCAAACAGCAATATCCTCCCATTGAAGCCATTGTGCGCCACGCCGAAATGGGGGGCCCACTGCTGTGGTCGCGCCGCCCTGAGCACCCCGAATTTATGCAGATCCGTATCGGCCTGGGCACAGACTTGCCCGTGGCCCGGATGGAAAAAGACAAGGAAGCTAAAAACGGGCTGCCCCAGTGCCTGTCCACCATTGCGGCACTGCGCGCCCAATACGCCATGATCGACGACGTGCCGATTGTGGTTAACCTGCGCCAAGACGGAGCTTTTGGTATTAGCGGGCTGCGCGCCGATATTGACCCGGTGGCGCGCGCGGTAATCACCCAGCTGGTGTGTATGCATTCACCCGCTGAGCTGGTGGTGGCCTGCCTAACCGACCCGGCTGGGCGTTCACGTTGGGACTGGCTCGAATGGCTGCCCCACACTGCCTCGCCCTTCTCACCGCTAGGCGAGCTGCACTTGGCGGCTGACGCAGCGGTGGGTGCCTCGCTGGTCTCGCACCTGGAAGAAATCATTTTCCAGCGTCTGCAAACCCGCCCGCGCCCGCGTGGCCCGCTCAACCCCACGGTTGAAGAAACAGACCCCATGCATGTGCCCGACGTGGTGGTGATTGTTGACCAATCCCAGGTGGATCAGGCCCGACTTAACCGCATTGTGGAGTGCGGCCCGGATGTGGGCGTGCACGTGATTTGGGTGGCTGAAGCTGCCAGTCAGGTGCCCGCTGCCTGCCGCTCTTACCTGACTGTGTCTGGCAATGAGTCCACTGTGGGTTTTGTGCGCCGCAGCGTTAATGCCACCAATGTGCGCCCCGAAAATCTGGGGCTAAGCCAGGTGCGGGCGCTAGCTAAGCACATGTCGCCCATGGTGGATGCGGGTGTGCCCGTGGATGATGACTCCGACCTGCCGCGTTCGATTAGTTTCATCTCGCTTACCGGCGCTGAATTGGCCGACGACGCCTCCGCCCAGGTGGCCCGTTGGCAAGCCACCAACTCCATCATTGACCGCACCAAGACTGTGCCCATGGACCGGCCCGTCTCCCTCTCCGCCCTGGTAGGGCAGGGGGCCGACGCCCCCTTGGCGCTGGATCTGCGCGTGCACGGTCCCCACGCCCTGGTGGGTGGTACCACCGGTGCCGGTAAGAGTGAATTCCTTCAATCCTGGGTGCTGGGTATGGCCCAGGCGGTTTCACCTGACCGCCTAACCTTCCTGTTTGTGGACTATAAGGGTGGTTCAGCTTTCGCTGCCTGTACCCACCTGCCGCACTGTGTGGGTTTGGTGACCGACCTTTCACCCGCCATGGTGCGCCGCGCCCTGACCTCGCTGGGCGCCGAAATCCACTACCGCGAGCGTCTGCTTAACGAAAAGGGCAAAAAAGACCTGGCTGAGCTGGAAAAATCCGGTGACCCCGAGTGCCCGCCGTCGCTGATTATTGTGGTTGATGAGTTCGCGGCCCTGGCAGGTGAGGTGCCTGAGTTCGTTGACGGCGTCGTCGACGTCGCCCAACGTGGCCGTTCGCTGGGGCTGCACCTAATCATGGCCACCCAGCGCCCCGCCGGCGTCATTAAAGACAACCTGCGCGCTAACACTAACTTGCGTGTGGCGCTGCGTATGGCCGATGAGTCTGACTCCCAAGACGTGCTGGGGGAGAAGATTGCCGCCCACTTCCCGCCGGAAATTCCTGGACGCGGGGCGGCTAAGACCGGGCCGGGGCGTATTACGCCGTTCCAGTCGGCCTACCCGGGGGCGCGTACCAGTGCGCAGGCTACCGGTGCTTCGGTGAGCGTCGATGAGATGACTTTTGGGGCGCTTAACCCCTGGCAGGTGGCGAAGGTGCAAACCAGCGGGCGTAGTATCGATAAGGATATTGACCGCGTGGTGGCCACGGTGGGTCAGGCGGCGCGCATTGCGGGCCTGCCGGTGCCGCGTAAACCATGGCTTGATGAGCTGGCTACCGCCTATGACCTTAACCGTCTGCCGCAGCGGCGCGACACCAAACTGGTGTTGGGTGTGGTGGATGATCCGGTGCATCAAAGCCAGGTGCCCGCTTACTTCCTGCCTGAGAAAGACTCCAATATTTGTTTCTTTGGGGCTGCCGGTAGTGGTAAGTCGACGGCGCTGCGTAGTTTGGCTTTGGCGGCCTCGATTACGCCGCGCTCGGGTGCGGTGGATATTTACGGCATGGACTTTGCCGGGGCCTCTTTGAAGGTGCTGGAGAAGCTGCCCAGTGTGGGCACGATTGTTTCTGGCGATGACTCTGAAGGTGTGGAGCGTTTGCTGCGTAAGCTCAGCTCCATTATTGATGAGCGCACCGACCGGTTTACGGCGGCCAGTGCGGCCACGCTCAGCGACTATCAGCGCATTAGTGGTCACACCAATGATCACCGGATCTTGCTGCTGCTTGATGGTTTAGGGGCGATGCGTAGTGAATATGAGAAGACTGTTTACGGCGCCGCTAACCTGGATATTTTGCAGCGTATTTTGACTGATGGACGCAGTGTGGGCGTGCACGTGGCGGCCACCTGTGACTGGACTACGCCTTATCGCGGCAATGTTTTGTCTGCTTTCTTGATGAAGGTAGTGCTGCGCCAATCCAATATGGATGACTACATCAACTTTGGTGTGGCCAAGGATGTGCTCAGCCCCGCTAGCCCGCCTGGACGCGCCATGATTATGGGTGACGGGCGTGAAATGCAGTTGGCGATTATGGGTGACTCTTCTAATGAGATGGCCCAGGCCCAGCTCATTGAGGCTTTCGGTAAGTACCTGAGCCGTCAGGGCCGTATCAAGCCTGAAGCTATCGCTAACCTGCCTACTGAGCTTAGCGAGGCTGATCTGCCCAAGGTTTACCAGGGCTGGCCGGTGCTGGGTATGGCTTCGCAGGATCTGGATCCGGCCACGTTTGTGCCTACTGGGGCCATGATGGTGGCGGGTCCGCCTCAGGCGGCGACGACGTCGGCGCTGCTTTGGTTGGCTGGCTCACTAAAGCAGTGGGATCCCAAGGTGCGCCGGGTGTTTATTTCTCCGCGCCGTTCGGCTTTGGCCGATGTGGCTGGGCTGTGGGATTTGACCATGGTGGGCGACGAGCAGATCAAGGAAGGCCTGGAGAAAATCAAGGATTACGTTGCCATGCAGGCCCCCGACAACCACCCGCTGCTGGTGTTGGTAGTGGAGCACTACCCCGAAGTTGTGGGTACACCGGTTGAAAAAGACCTGTTGGCTGCGGTTAAGCAGGCTAAGCGTAGCGGTCACTTGGTGATTGCTGAGGGTGAGACTTCCGGCTGGTCTGGTTACTCGCCGATGCTGGCAGAGATTAAGAATTCGCGTACTGGTTTGCTGATTCAGCCTGATACGGGTGACGGTGAAACCCTGCTGCGCACCCCCACTCCGCGCATCCAGCGTGGGGAAATGGTGCCGGGACGCGGGTACTGGATCAGTGCTGCCAAGGCTGTCAAGGTGCAAATTGTGGCTAGTTAAAGCCCAGATAGTGGCGGTTTTGCAAGCAAAAGCTAGTTAACCCGGGTGGCAGGGGGATTGGTCCCCATTGTTGGGTGTGGCGATAGGTTGCATTATTTTCTTGTCGAAAGGTTCCGGCTTGAAGCACGGAATTTAGCTACTACATGAAAGGAAATACCATGGCATTCCTAGGTATGGACATTGAGGGCGTACGGGCACTTGCGCAGCAGTTCGGTGAGAAGGCTCAGACCGTCGAGGACGTAATCTCCACCATCTCCGGCCAGGTCCAGTCCGTTGACTGGAAGGGTACTGACGCCGACCAGTTCAAGAGCGAGTGGGAAGGCACCCTGTCCTCTCAGCTGCGCAACGTTGCTGACGCCCTACGTCAGGCTCAGACCACCGCTAACAACAACGCTGACGAGCAGGAGCAGGCTTCTGGTCACTGATCGCAGCAGCCTTGATTGGCTTCTAGCGTGTTAAAAGTGGGGCCGAGGTGCTTTAAGCGCCTCGGCCCCAACTTTCGCTTAAGATTTTTTTAAAAGAGCTTTTCTAACACTACCGTTTGAGGGGTTTCTATGGCGCTTTATGGGGCAGACGTTGAGAGCCTGCGGCAGCTGGCACAGACTTTTAACAACAAATCTCAGGTTCTAGATAACGACGTCAACTTGGCTTTAAAAGCCTTAGTTTCTGCTACGGATTGGCAAGGCAGCGACGGCGATAAGTTCAAGGATGACTGGGATAGTGTCTTAGCCCCGCAACTGCGCAATGCTGCGCAGGCACTGGCGCAAGCTGGCTGGGATCTAAACCGCAACGCTGACGAGCAGGAGCAAGCTTCCGGCGGTGGTGGCGCTGGCGGCGTCGTCGGGAGTAGCTATGGCGGCGGCGGTGTAACCGGTTCGAGCGGTAGCTTCGGCGGTGCCGGTGGCAGTGGTAGCGCCGGTATAACCGGCTCAACTGGCAGTTTTGAGGATGCCGGTATAAGTGGTTCGAGCGGTAGTTTTGGTGGTGCCGGCGTAACCGGCTCAAGTGGCAGTTTTGCAGTCAGCGGGATCGGCGCGAGCGGCAAGTTTGGGCAGCAGGGCGTGCATGTTTTTGGTGATGGCGCTAGCCCCATCAATTACCTGCCTGAACTGCCCCAGCTGAGCACCCAATATCCCACCGATTTTGTGGAGATTCCTGAGCGCTCGGTAGAAAGCTAAAGCCCTGCTTTTAGCGGATCTGAGTTGAGTAACTAGTGGGGTTTTGCTCCCATAGGCTTGCTTAAACAGGGTAATTTGAGTGTAGTTGTTAGTGTGTTGCCTCGGTGACGCGCAGTGAAAATTGTTTAGGAAGGCTTGCTCGTGGCTAGTGTTGGTGCTGATGTTGAGCAGTTACGTGCTTTAGCGCAGTTGTTTGGTGACAAAGCGACTTCACTTGAAGACGTTGTGAGCTCAATTAATGGGCAGCTACACAGCGCTGGCTGGGTGGGCGAAGACGCCGACACCTTTAAAGCTGATTGGGATTCAAACCTGACCGCTTTGGTGCGTAATGTGGTGGACTCTCTGCGTGAGCGCAACACTAACCTTAACCAGCAGGCTGATGAGCAGGAGAAAGCCTCCGCTGTTAATGGTGCTGCGAGTACAGCTGGGGCAGGTTCAGCTGCTAAAGCTGCAAATGGTTCTTCTGGTTCGGATCCTTACAACGGCAAACCGCGCGAGGGTGAAGAGGGACGCGACGCAGACTATGCGCGCCTGGCCCAGGCTGCCTATGAAGAGGGCGATCCGATCCCTGATGGTTGGCGCAAGGTTGATGCTGATGAGCTGAAGAAGCTAGGGATTGACCCGTCTGAGTTAGACACTGCGAATGGTATGCAGGCCACTATCTACCAAAATGCTGACGGTAAGTATGTGCTGGCTTTCCGTGGCACTGAGCCTAGTCGACAACCAGCTTTGGATATTGCCAATGATATTGCGGGTGGTGTCTCTACATCGCCTCAGGTGGTGGATGCAATAAATTTGTCTACTAAATTGGCTAAAGCAGTGGGCCGTGAAAACGTTGATTTTACTGGCCACTCGCTGGGTGGTGAACTGGCCTCAGCTGGTGCATTGGCCACTGGTGGAAAGGCGGTAACCTTTAACGCTGCGGGGCTCTCAGCTACCAGTGAGGCACTTGCGCGAGGTAACTGCCTAAACAACTTTGGTTTTAATGCCCAGGCCCCTATGGACGGCTCGAACGTTAAAGCCTATTGCTATGCCTACGACCCACTTAATGGAGGACAAGATTTCGCACATGATTCGGGGCTACTTGGCAAGATGGACTTGATTGCTCCGCGTGCATACGGTGAACGCCATATTATTCCTGCCAGTGAAGGCGCAGATCCTCGTGATTTTGGCTATAACCATGAGATGGCACGCCTGTATGGGGCTCTAGACTCTCAATACGAAAACCCCAGCGCGAACCATATTGCCGCCTCCGGTAGGCCCACCACCACTGTAGCTATTGGAAATGTGGGTACGGGAATCGTTAACGGTATCGGCGAAGTAGGTAACGGCATCGCCAATGGTGTCAATGACGTAGGCTCTGGCTTTAACGACGCCGGACAGCACTTTAACTCTGGTCTTGACCGTGCCGGCCAGGCCTGGAACCGTGGCGACTATGTAGGTGCCGCCACGGAAACCGCTGCAGGTACTGCACAAGCCGTGGGTGACGTTGCGGTTGGTGCGGTTAAGGGCACCGGCGATGTACTAGTCGGTACGGTCAAGGGTACTGGGGAAGCTATACACGGACTCAAGAAAGCCATTTTCGGCGGCGAGTAGGCGCAAGAAAGTTAACAACCCTACTTTCAAAGCACGCTTGGCCTGGGGGAGTAGTGGGGTTTTGTCCCCATAGGGCTACCTAACGCTAACAGGGTAATTTGAGGGCAGATGTAAGTGCACTGTGGCGACAGTGCATCGTGAATTTGTTTAGGAAGGGTTGCTTGTGGCTAGTGTTGGTGCTGATATTGAGCAGTTACGTGCTTTAGCGCAGTTGTTTGGTGACAAGGCGACTTCACTTGAAGACGTTGTTAACTCGATTAATGGGCCGCTACACAGCGCTGGCTGGGTAGGTGAAGACGCTGATGCGTTCAAGTCTGACTGGGATTCCAACTTAACTGTGTTGGTGCGTAATGTGGTGGACTCTCTGCGTGAGCGTAACACCAGTTTGAACCAGCAGGCTGATGAGCAGGAGAAGGCTTCTGCAGTTAATGGCTCAATTAGTGGGGCTAAAGGTGTAGGTTCAATAGCTAAATCCGGAAGCGGTGGCTCCGGCTCGGATCCTTACAACGGCAAGCCGCGTGAGGGTGAAGCTGGGCGTGACGCGGACTATGCGCGTCTGGCTCAGGCTGCCTATGAAACTGGTGACCCTATCCCTGATGGTTGGCGCAAGGTTGATGCTGAGGAGCTGAAGAAGCTAGGGATTGACCCGTCTGAGTTAGACACTGAAAGCGGTATGCAGGCAAGTGTTTACCAGAATGCTGATGGTAAGTATGTGCTGGCTTTCCGTGGCACTGAGAAAGATAGACAACCCTTTTTAGACGTTGGCAATGACATTCTGGGTGGCGCTGTTACGTCATACCAAGTGAGCGATGCGATATCTTTGTCGACTAAACTGGCTAAAGCGGTAGGCCCTGAAAACGTTGACTTTACTGGCCACTCGTTGGGTGGTGAGCTAGCTTCAGTTGCTGCTATAGCAACTGGCGGGCAAGCGGTAACCTTTAATGCTGCAGGTGTTTCAATCACTAGTGAGACAATTGCGCGAGCTAACTGCCTAAACAACTTTGGGACACAGTCACCCTTTGATGGCTCTAATGTCAAAGCTTATAACTATGCGCTAGACCCGCTAAATAATACACAAGATGGCGTGCATAACCTTGGGCTACTTGGTCCCGGTCCTCTTGATATCTTTGCTCCGCGTGCATACGGGGAACGTCATATTATTGCGGCTGGTGAAGGTGCAAGCTTCTCTGATGGTGTTGAATATAACCACAATGTGGAGCGTATGTATGGGGCTCTAGACGCCCAATACGAAAACCCCAGCGCTAACCATATTGCCGCATCGGGTGCCCCCACGCTTACTGTAGCTGCTGGCAACGTGGTTACTGGCTACGCTAATGGCCTTGGCGAAGTAGGTAATGGTTACGTTAATGCTGGCTCAGATATTAAATCTGGCTTCGATAGTGCCGGGCAGCACATTAGCTCAGGGGCTGATCGTGCCGGCCAAGCCTGGGGCCGTGGCGACTATGTAGGTGCTGTAACAGAAGGCGCTGTGGGCACTGCGCAAGCTGCGGGTGACGTTGCTGTTGGTACGCTCAAGGGCGCTGGCGATGTACTAGTTGGTGAGCTCAGGGGCGCTGGGGAAGTAGCACACGGAGTTAAGAAGGCCCTTGTTGGTGGCGAGTAGGCTTAGCTGCCGGTTATTAAGACTTTGACGCGCAGGTAGGCGCGCAAAACATGGAGGATTATTCATGAAAGTTAGTTACATTGTCCCGGGTAACTGGGCTGATATTGATCTGAACGGCGATCTAGTTGAGCAGACCCGTCAGGTTGGTGACCGCTTCATGACCTACCTGGGGCAAAGCGGTAAGACGGAGCAGGTACGTGACCTAATCGACCGTCAATTCCGCTCCCAGGCCGAGGCCCTCAAGCAGGCGGGCGCCACCAACTTCCTGGTGGAAGTTGAGCCTACCGCCGGGGTGCTCACCGGTGCCTCCATGTTCGTGGTGCCGCTACCGCTCACCGACGACGTCGCCCCCATGGACGCCATGCTTGCCATCGGTCGCGACAACGGCCAAGCCGAGGTGATCGAGGACGGACACAGCGTCGTCATGCGCACCATGTCCCTACGTGACGGCGAGGACCTACTGCGCTCTACCGCTGAGGCCGTCAACCAGGAACTCAACGTGCAGCTACCCGAGGTGCCGCAGGTGGTATCGCGGCAGATCACCTACTTCCTGGCCAACCCCGACGTCACCGAAGCGATCGTGACCCTAACCGGTTACATCAACCTGCCCTCAAGCCCCGAGCACGACCAGCTGGCCGCCTCGCTGCTGCACCTGTACGACGCCGTCGCCCGCAGCCTGAGGATGCAGCCATGAACTGGAGCGCCCAGACTGACGGCAACTGGGTTTATGTAGAGCCCGGCTGGGTGGACCAGCTCCAGGCCGCCCCCGTCTATGCCGATGCTGGGGTACAGCAGGCGTTTATGGAGATGGTGGCCCGTATTGACCGCCTGCCTGCCGACGAGGAGGCCTTCGCGCGTTTCCTATACCTGCCCTCGCAGCTGCTGGCGCCGGCTGTACTGGATCTGTACGCCTACCCGTCTAAAGGTGATGAGGCCCAGGCCTTGACTGAGCTGATCACCGTGGGGGAGGGGCAGCAGGGGCCAGTTCGGGCTGAGGAGCATAAACTGGCTAGCGGGAAGGTGGTCTACCGCTCGCTGGGGGCGTTTTCTGATGGCGACGACGTCGGTCACCACAGCCTGCGCCTAACTGGTTTCTACGCTTGGCGCCAGCACGGCAATGACCTGTGTGCGCGGGTGCTGTTTACTAGCTCAGCGCAGGTGGCCGAGGTGATGGGGGCACTGGAAGCTTTGGTGGATAACTTAGAGTTGGAAGTTTCTGAATTGGAGGCGGCGCAATCAATGTTTGCGGCCTTTCCTAGCCAGCTCGGGTAAAAAGCTTGCAAAAGCTATGCATAATTGTGCGACTGCGGTAATTTAATTACGGCGGTCGCACTTGCTTATACATTCGAATACAGGCAATGTCCATGAAATGCCAGGCAAATGCCTAGAAACTTTTCAGTGAACTGTAATAGAACCGTGATTGAATTTTCAGCCAATGGAGGCGTTTCTGAAGTAATATTGCTATACGTCGGTTTTAACTGGTAAGAATTAAATTTTTTAGAATTTAGCAAGCTTTAAACTCTGTATTACTGTTACGTTCCATAGTTGGTTTTATCTAATCCGCAGTAGGGTGCGCATCAAGGAATTGCTGCGATAGCGTTGCAATACTGCCTGGGTTATGTCGCGCTAGTATCGTATTGGCACGCAGTTTGGAGGGAAGCTGGTGGCTAATCTATATGTGCCATCTCGGCAATCTGAGCGCTATAGCATCGCTATCATTGGTGACTGCGAAGTATTACGTTTAGGTCTGTACGCGGCCTTAGCTAAAGTGGCGCAAACTAATCAGATTATTTATCTCAACGATATTGCGCAGCTAGGTTTAAATCAGCGTCGCGTAAATGTAGCAGTTGTTGATTTAGATGCGCAGCGCACCGATAAAGTTATTGAGCAAGTAGAACAGCTTGCAAAAGCTAAAGTGCCAGTAGTGGCATATCAAAGCTCAGAGCAGCCCTATTTGCTGCGCAATGTATGTGAATTAGGCGTGCAGGCCGTACTTACGCGCTGCGTGTCCGGCTCTGAACTGCGTCGCGCGGTGCTGGAAGTGGCCACTGGCAGGCGTTTAAGCCCGGTTTCGTGGGTGCAGGTGCGCCCCTACATTGACTATGTCATCACCGATAACCTGCAGGGACGCCGCCGTGACGTGCTGCTCTCCTATGCGCAGGGGCACACCGCCAAGGAAACCGCTAACGCACTGGGCCTGACTGTGGCCACAGTGAATAGGTATACATCGCTAGGGCGTCAAACCTGCGCCAACAACGGCATGGAAGAAACCAGCCGCCCGGCTCTGCTAACCCAGGCCCAGCGCGAAGGTCTACTGTGCTAAACACCTAAACGTTAGGCAAACTACTAGCAAAGCAATAAAGAAGCTTTGGATATGTAGTAAAGAAACCAAAGTGTAAGTGGGGGGTCGAAGCAAAGCTTCGACCCCCCACTTGTGTCTTAAGTAATGACACTGGCCAGTGAAACGGCTGATTCGCTAGGCTCAGGCGCGGCGGCGTGAGCGCAGCATAAAGGCGCCAGCGCCGATCAATGCCAGCGCAGCCAGGCCCACAATGCTGCTTGCGCCAGTCTTAGCCAGGCTCGGGCGGCCGCCTTCAGCCTGGTTAGCGGCGCCCTTGGGTTGCAGCGGAGTGCCAGTGTCCTTAGCTGGCAGCGGGGTAATGGTTACCGGCGCAGTTGCTGAGGCGCTGGGCTTAGCCGGGCTGCTAGGAGCTGGTGAAGACGGCGTGCTCGGCTTAGTGGTGGGGCTAGCTGGGCTGGTGGGTGCAGCCGTTGGGCTAGCCGGGCTGGTGGGCACCGGGGTTGCCGTGGGTGCAGCGGTGGGGCTGCTAGTGGGTGCGGGTACCGGGGTGGTCGGCGTCGGAGTAGCTCCCTTACGGGCGATACGGAAGATCTGGTTATTGCTGGGAGCCTTATCCAACACATTCACGCTGCCATCGGGGTTAACCGACAGGTGGTTGGGGTTAGTGCCAGCGGGCAAAATAGCCTCAATCTTCAATGTGGAAGCGTTAATTACGCTGACCGTACCGGCGGTGCGGTTACCCACGTAGACGTAGCCGTTGGAGTAGACAGCGCCCAGGGACTGGCTACCGGTAGGAATATCGGCAATCACCTTGCCGGTGCTCAGGTCCAGCACCACCGCATTGTTAGAGCTCTGGTTGGCTACAAACAAACGGTTGTTGGCCGGGTCGTAGGCCACGCCCGAGGCGCCATTAGCGCCAGGCAGGTCATAGCTGGTGACCTGGTTAGAGTGCTTAGTGTCAATCACGTAGGCCTTGTTCAGGTTCAGATCTACCGTGAACAGGCGACCACTGGCGCTATCCACATCAAAGTCCATCGGCACCGCGCCTTCGGGCAAGTCAATGGTGGTGGGAGCCGCGTCAAGCTGCTTAGCGTTGAAAACCTTAATGCTGCCGCCCTTGCCGCGAGCAGCTTCAGTTACGTAGACACTGTCACCAATTACTCGCATAGAGCGGGCGTGGGTGACGGCGTTAGCCGGGTACTGCTTAACCAACGACAGGTCAGACTGCTTGTAAACAGCCACCGTGTTTTGGCGAGTGTTGGCAGTCCACACATAGCCGTTAGCGTCGTCCACGGCCACGCCGTAAACCCCGTTAACACCCTTACCATCTGCGGCTGCGGCAGGAGTGATCTGCTTGTCGATCACAAACTTGCCAGAGGCGTCATAGTGGCCCTTGACCAGGGTGGATTCCTTGATCGGGGGGCGGCCTACGGAGGCGGTAATGAACACCTCACCCTTAGAGTTGGCGACGCTTTGGTAGTTGCCGTCAGGTACCACGGTGCCAGTGACCTGGTAGGCCTCGGTGTTTAGCGGAGTGGCTGAAGGGGTGGTGACAACAGTAGTGGCCACGCTTACCGTGGGGGTAGGGGTGGTGGTGGCGCTAGCGACGGCGCCTGCCGGCATGGCGGCCATGGCTAGCACTGCTAGGGCTGAGAGCGTGCGTGAGCTAGCGCGCGATGCAATGGAGAAATGTGCCATGCGTGATCCTTATGCGGTTTAGGGGCTTGCATTAGCCCGGTCATTTGTTTGCTCAAAGAGGGGAGTGTATTAGGTTCCCCTAAGTGAGGCTAGGCTAATAAAAACCGTTCAGGCAAGCATCAAAATTGCAACAAACTGCGTAAATGGCGCTAATTGTGACATAAAACTCGATTTTTACTGCGTTAAGTCGTGAAAAATCTCTATGGTTGAGCTTACCTTTACTAAGGCTTAGCTACCTGACAAAATTCAGCTGACACATAACTACTTAGCGAGACTACTTAGCGAGGGAAAATGAAAGAACTATCGCGCCGTGCCGCCCTAACCGTCGTTTTAGGGGGAGCCGCCGCCCTTAGCGGCTGTGGTCTAGCCAATTCTTCGCGCCCGGCAGCTACCGCCACTGCCACCAGCCGCAGCGTAAAAAACGTGGACGGGTCTGCAGTTAACGTGCCCACCAACCCCAAGCGGGTAGTAACCCTGTCAGAGCCCACCACCGACGCCATCTTGGCGCTGGGACTAAAGCCGATCGGCGTCGTCGCTGGCCGTGGCCAAAAAACTGTACCTAGCTACCTGAGTGAAAAAGCCAAAAACATCCCGATCATGGGGTCCATTGGGCAACCCAACTTTGAGGCAATCGGTGCCCAAAAACCTGACCTGATCCTGGTGGACGGCACCGGGCTAAACAATAATGCCAAGGCCCTGGCCACTTTGCGGGCCATCGCCCCCACCGTATACACCGGTAATGCCGGCGGTGACTGGCGCCGCAACTTCACCAACATCGCCAACGCTCTAAACCAGGAGCAAAAAGGCAAGCAGGTACTGGCCGCCTATGACAAGCGGGTCAAAGAAATGGCTAGCGCCCTGGCCCCCAAGTACTCCGGTAAGACTTTCTCTATCATCCGCTGGCAGGGCACCGCAGCTGCACTGATCCTCAAAGAACTGCCCGCTGGCGTGGCCCTAAATGACCTGGGATTGAAGCGTCCAGCCAGCCAAGATCGTAAAGGACATGGGCACAGCGAACCGGTTTCGCTGGAGAACATCTCCCAGATCGACGCTGACTACATGTTCTTTGGCTTCCTTGGCGGCTCCTCAGTGTCCAATCCCAAGGCCGGTGGCAGCGCCGACACTTCCGCTGCTGCCAAAGCCTTACAGCAGGCTGCGCAGGTGCCCGGGTTTGCGCAGCTGGGGGCCTATAAAGCTGGGCATGTCTACCCGGTTGACGGCTCCGTCTGGACTTCTACCGGCTCGGCGATTTTGATGAACTCCATTCTCGACGACGTCAAGCGCTACCTGCTCAGCTAGGCCAGTTCCGTAAAGATTAGGGCTGTGCTTTAAAAGGCTGTGCCTTACAAGGAGCGGTGCCTTACCAGGAGCTGTGCCCGGCAGAAACTAACGAAATAGGCTCATGAAATTACGTAAATTTACGCTCAGCCTGGCCCTGCTAGCGCTAGGTTTTGGCACTATGCCTGCCTTCGCCTACCCGACAGCTCAAAACGTTGGGCTGGCGGGCCAAAAGAGCGAGGTAGCAGGCTCAAGTGCTAAGGCGGTAGCGGGAGACGCTGGGGTGGCAGCCCAGGGCGCTGGGCGCGTGAGCCAGGCCTATATGGCCAGCTCAATCCCCACTAACACCGCTGGTGAGGGCACTTTAACTGTGGAGCCACAAACGGTTAAATCCGGCTCAGTTATCACCGTTAAAGGTACCGGGTTTGCGCCCCGCGCCGAGGGCGGCTTTGTGGCCCTCAAACTAGACGACGGCAAGGGCGCAGATTCCAAACTGCCCGCCCAGGATTCGGGCCTGGAACTAAGCGCAGACCAAACCACTATTACTGTGCCCACCACCGGTGGTGACTTCAGTGTGCAGATAAACCTGCCGCAATTCACCACCCAAGGCACCCACTGGATTCGTCTGCTTGGCGGCAATGACGGCTCTGAGCGGGTATCTAAAGTGGCTGGGTTTGAGGTTAACGACGCCGTCGAGCCTACTCCCGAGCCTGCCCCTAGCCCCGAGCCCACCAGTGAGCCTAGCCCGTCTCCCACGGCCCAGCCCACTGCTGAGCCCACCACGCAGCCGGCGCCAGAGCCTGAACCCACGGTCGTCCCCAGCCCGGCGCCCACTGCTGCGCCGGAGCCCACCAGCGCCCCGCAGCCCACCGCTGCACCTAG